>Ga0272443_10002531_pt1 | contig 23165 bp, 15 predicted proteins | sample SSMAcet12_FD_193581 | JGI IMG/M metagenome (GOLD analysis project Ga0272443, IMG submission 193581) | Marine sediment archaeal communities from Little Sippewissett salt marsh, Falmouth, MA, United States - SSM-Acet-12 | ecosystem: Environmental > Aquatic > Marine > Wetlands > Sediment ...
CTGGAATATCTTATAAAACATCCAGAGTTTGCTGAGAGTGATAAATGGCGGGGTCTACGAGACGACTTCCGCAACTGGGTGATTAAAAACTCAGCCGCATAACTTGTAGAATTACAACCAATTATGGCAAACGGTATGGACATTCCCGACCCCATTTTCTGTAAATTGTCGGACGACTATTCTCAAATTTCAAAAACGGTCGGTTTTGGAATATTTCCCTTTGGCAATGGCAGGACTTTAATCGGATAGAACGGGACCCCTCCGGTTGGACGTTATTAGAGCTATTGGCCCGGTTATGGAGCTCCGCAGAAAAGCAAGTTAATCCAATGGTCGGACGAATTTCGTGACTTTTTCGCTTCGGGGAAAGCGGGTCATCAGGCCGATTCGATTGCACAATTCATTGTACACAATAAATTGGCGGAGATTTACAATTTGAATGATGATATGTCTTGCGACTGACCGGTTCTATCTGTGTTACATTGCGGTATTTGCCCGACTATGGGCGTGGTACGCGAAGACGACAATCCTGCCCTTTAACCAACCCCTTAGATATTAGCTATTTTTTTCGAGCCAATCCAGCATAGCAAGAATACTCCCGGATGCCAAAGCTATGCTTGTGTCGGCGACTCCGTAATAGAGATGGATGGTATCGCCATCGGGAAGAATAGTGTAACCGCAGGGAAAGACCACATGTCCGACATCACCATGCAACTCGTATGATTCTTCGGGACCAAAGATCCACTGGCTCCCACGTTTTAGGCATAACTCGGGAGTCTTCAGATCGAACAGCGCGAGCCCGAGTCGATATATTGCGCCCGCGGCGGTCTGTCGCACGCCATGGTACATCACCAGCCAGCCCTTCGGAGTTTCTATGGGGGGGGAAGATAGACCTATCTTGTTTGCATCCCACCACCCTCCACGGCGAGCCTCAAGCATTAGTAGGTGTCTGCCCCAGTGTGTCAAGTCGGGGGAGTATGAGATCCATATGTGCGCTCTGGGTGAACTGACCGGTCGGTGGATCAGCGCCCACTGACCGTCGACACGGTGCGGCAGAAGAGTTGCATCCTTATCCTCCGGAGGCATGATAACCCCATGGCGGTTGAATTTACGGAAATCTTCGGTCGTCGCCAGTGCCACTCCCGGTCCATCGCGAGTGAAAGCAGTATAGACTAACACATACTGACTCAGCTCCGGAACATACGTAATGCGCGGATCTTCAATTCCCCAAATCTCCTCAGGAAAATGTTCAGGGTCCGGCATTAAAGTCGGTTGTGGATCAATCTGCCAGCCATCCACACCATTGGCTGAGCGGGCCGCACAGAGGTGCGACAGTCCGCGCCGATCCTCGACGCGACATAAGAGCAGGGTTGTGCCATCGGCTAACAAGGTGGCGCCGGGATTGAACACACTATTGACGGGATAGGGCCAGTCAGCAGCCGTCAGGATCGGATTGAGTTTATGACGCCGAAGAAGTTCGGGGTGCGTATTGCTCATCTGGGTTATGTCTCCTCAGGTTGAAGGTGTTTTCTGCTACGCGCAGTTCCAGTAATGACTGAAGGAAGGCGAGCGTAGACTCCGCGCCGAGATTCTCGTTGGGGCGGTCGGGGTGCAGGCCATCGCGACATCCACCCGTAGTTGAGTCGTAAATCGAAAGGTTCAGGTCGTTGCGCCCGAGGAACCATTCAAAGGCGCGTTGGGCTTCCTTGCGCCAGCTGTCGTCCAGCGTGATTCGATATGCTTCAAGACAAGCGGACACCATGGCCTGTCCTTCCACTGGCTGTTGATCGAAAAGGGCGCGTTCACGACCTTTCAAATAAAAACCATTGGATCCGATAGGGACAAAATGGCCACCTTTGGCTGCTCGCTGTATATCGGCCAGCCATGTCAGCGATTCCAGTCCGACCTCAATCATTTCCGCGCTATGAACGGATTGTCCGCAGATCAGCGACGCGTGCGACAATACGGCATTGCAGTAGGTAAGTCCCTCTTCGTACCATCGCCAGTCATCTGAGCGACAACGTCGATACAGGGACAGAAGTCGCTGAGACAATTCCTCTTGGACCTGGCCGGCGCGACGATCGCCGTCGAAGCGTCGGAGGTACTCATGGATACCGATAAGAGCAAAGGCCCAGGCTCGAGGACTTGTGGTGTCGAGAATAGCGGGCAGGGCCTGTTCGAACAACCAGCCGGCCATACTCTGGAGTGCCGGTGTATGAGAGCGACCCAATACCGTACCCAGAGACCACAAAGCGCGGCCATGGCTGTCGTCGGAACCATTCTCCTCCAGCCATGTACGCTGGTAAGTCATGAAGTTGCGAAAGCGTCCCGTCCTGGCATTATAGGCATACCAGATGAAAGCGAGATAACATGAGGCCAATTTGAAAGCTTCTTGATTTCCTACATCCTCCAGAAGAGCGCTCACGATCAGAGCCCGGGCATTGTCATCCGTGCTGTACCCCTCATGATAATTTGGGATCGTAAAGATGGCATGCTGCAGAATGCCGGTTTCATCAGTCATGTTGTGCAAATGATCGAGCTTCAGTGGCGGCAGTTCTCCGGGATGTTGGTCGAGAGCTTTGACCGTAAAGCCCGGGCTGCTGAAACGGCGACGTTCGGCACGGGCGCGCTCGAAGGTCTCGTGGTAGCGGCGCGCTACCTTTGGCCAAATCATATTCCTCCCGAACATATAGGCCCGTTTACGCATCGCATGACGTCCGGCTTCGTCATCCAATAGATCGATGACTTTCCGAGCGATTGCCGCCGGATCCCGAAACGGCACCAAGACACCTCGCTCTTCTGCCAGCATTTCCTCAGCGTACCAGTACGGTGTCGAAATGACCGCTTTCCCGGCGCCCAGCGTGTAGGCGAGAGTCCCTGATGTGATCTGGGCCTGATTGAGATAAGGAGTAATGTATATATCCGCCGCTCCGATAAATTCATTCAGTTCTTCCAAACTGACAAATCGATTGTAGAAGATGACATTGCTCTCCACGCCTTTTTCACGAGCCAACCATTGCAGTGAACGCCGGTAGGCCTCGCCATCCGTCGCTTTAAAGTGAGGATGGGTCTCTCCCAGAATCATATAGACCACGTTGGGATGAGTAGCCACAATAGCCGGCAGAGCTTCAATGACATTCTCGATCCCCTTGCTTGACGAGAGCAGTCCGAAACTGAGCAATACCATTTTCCCTTCGACTCCGAACAGGTCTTTGTGGAAACTCGGATCGACAAAAGGTACGTCCGGGATGCCGTGGGGGATAAGATCAATTTTGTCAGAGGATACACGATAGATGTCTGTCAGAAATTCTTTTCCGCGCTGACTCATGACAACGAGCCGATCCGAGAGTTCCGCGACTTCCTCCAACACCCGTCGCTGATCTGCATCCGGCTCGACCAAAATGGTGTGCAAAGTCGTGACAATCGGCATCCGTAGCTCGCGCAGGAGAGCGAGGATATGACTGCCGACCCGGCCGCCGAAAATGCCATATTCATGCTGCAAACAAACCAGATTGATATTGTTGATATTCAGAAAGTCGGCCGCACGGCGATACGACTCAATATCCTTTTCCATGAGTTCAAAGCGAACGCGACTGGGATACTCGTAACCATCAACAGTGTCATTGACCGGAAGAGAGATACATGTCGCCTCCTTGTATTCGGCGGCGACAGCTTCGCAAAGATCGGTGGTGAAGGTTGCAATACCGCACCGGCGCGGCATGTAATTGCCGATAAAAGCAATTCTTTTTATGATCGAGTTGGTGGCACCGCTTTGCATGGTCAACACATTCTTTTCCAGCAACTTCCGCTCATTGCCGATTCATTCACTTGTAACCTCATCGGATTTCATGTAAATCGGTTAAATTTGGGATTTCGATCTCCCTGGCCGCAGGGCACAGATATATATTTTTATCATCGTTCATTCAATATAAGCAGCAAACCTCCCCGCCACAAGATTTATCTGTACGGCTGCGGGAAAATCTGGTTCTGAGTCAATTCGCCGCCAGATAATGGCTATTGGCGCCATATCTGACGGCATTCAATCGCAATACGTACTCGCAAGGCCAATTCTGAACCATCCTATCAGTGAGCTACTTCAGGAGCAACATCTTCCTGGTCTCGACAAGGTCACTTGCCGTCAGGCGGTAAATATAGACGCCGCTGGCGACTTTCGATGCATCCCACCGGATTTCGTGCTCTCCGGCTTCCAGAGTCCGGTCGAGCAGTACCGCTACTCGTCGGCCGATAACGTCAAAGATCTCGAGGCGAACCGGCAAGGCCGCCTGTAGCGTGAACCTTATGTCGGTGGCCGGGTTGAACGGGTTTGGATAATTTTGCGTTAAGTTGAACCTGCCCGGCAGGCTGTTCCGGTTTTCCTCTGACGGTCTGAACATCACATTGGGAGTACTGAGCGGGATGATCCCCGCGGCAATTATCTGAGAGGTGTGGATCTTCATCAGGTTATACCACAGGGTCCAATCGTTCGGATTTCCGTACAGATATTGCGACGCGAAATAGGTCATTGCCTGGCTGGCCGTGGCCCCGTCGGCGCTGATCACCTTCATCTGGCTCAGCCGGTTGGAAGCGATATTCAGCAGACAGGTCAGCAGGTAGGCGCGGGCCTTGCCCGGCGACGTGTCATCGTGCGCATCCAGGAAGATGTAAGCAATCTCATCAAAGGTGAGGGGCTGCGCCGGAGTAGCGTTGAAGGTGCAGCCTGCAATCCTGATAGCATAGCTATCGTCACGGTCATAGAAGTGATCAAAGACGCGCTGGCTGTAGGCTTCCACGTCGGTCCGGGTTATCCCGAGGTACAACGGCGTCCCTGACCGAATAGCAGTGAGCTGGCGCTGCCACCACCACCAGTCGGTGACCGACCCGGAAACAGCAGAGCCCAACGCAAAGTTGACCAGAACCTCACCGCCAAGAATCGTCACCGACTCAGCGGCCGGGGTCGACGGTGAGAAGCCGAGCGGCACTGTGATCTCAATCAGGTAGATGCCGCCCGCAAGACCCTCCATTAAATAGGCTCCCGCAACATCAGAGTATGCTTCTCGAATCGGATTGCTGCCGTCATCGAGGAGAGTCACCCGGATACCCATCATGCCGGCACCATTAAGTGAAACAACACCGCGGACAGCTCCTTCAGACATTCCGGCATGAAGAGTGGCCGAGGCTCGGTTATTGTCCTCGTCGCATTCATTCGGGTCGTTGTCGGGATTGATTACGACGAATATTTCCTGAGGCGGAGGATTCTGAACCTCGAACGCAGCGGCGTAGACAACTGCATTACCCGGATCGAGATTATCGGAGAATCCCTCTGAAACGAGGATACCGCCGTCGTCCGGATCTCCCTCGTAAACTCGTACTACCATGGCTTCGGACTCAAGAGAACGGGGATCACTATGGATGAGAGCCGAGACCGTGACCATCTCGCCCGGTACCGCGATTGGCGGTGACAGGCTTATTTCGTCGGACGTCAGATAGAGATCTAACGATGGTCCTATTGTGACCCGGGCGCCTATCACACATGTGACCGATCCGCAACCGTTGGCCGCCGTGACGGAATACTGGTAGAAGTCACTGGTATCGACAGCGAAGCAAAGTTGATCGTCGACCCAGGTTGCCCCCGCGACCGTCACATTGTCCTGGTTGACCACTGGCAGCGGCAAACAGACCGTATCCGGATAGCAAATAGCTATTTCGACCGGCTCTGTTTGACAGGTGATGACAACCATCGGATTGATTGTTACCCGGACAACCGTTTTGCAGACTGCGGTATCACATCCATTGAATGCCGTTACCATATTAGTGTACAAACCGGCGGTGTCAGCCTGGAAGCACAGTTGGTTATCGGCCCAGACAGCCTCTGCGACCGTTACATTCGTCTGGTTGGCGATTGCCATATCGACGCAGACCGACCCTGCTGTGCAGAGATAAGTTGACAGCGTGTCGGCCGCGCAGGCAATGGTCACATCGTGGCCCAGAGTCACTCTGATCGCGGGAGTACAGTCGACCGAAGCACAAGAATTGGCAGCCGTAACCGAGAATCTATATAATCCGGCGGTGTCGGCTGTAAAACACAACTGGTTATCTGCCCAGGTTGCGCCGGGAACGTTCACTGTGGCAGCGTTTGCCACCGGTAATTCGATACAAATCTGGCCCGGATCGCACGAGAATATCTCGACTGTATCGGTCGGACAGGTAATCTCGGGCGGCGCGGTCAGTCCGACATTAATCGTAAGGTCACACTCGGCCGGGCTGAAAGTGGTGTCAGTTCCAGCGGCTGTAATGTGGAAACTGTACGCACCTGCTCCAGACGCATCAAAACATAGCTGACCTCCGCTCCACGTCGCGGGGGACGGTACTACGGTGACATTTCCATAGTCCTGAATACCCAGCGGCACACAGAGCGGACCAATTCCACAAACGGAAACGGCTATCGGTCCTGACGGGCAGTTTATCACAGGAGGGAGATTGATTTCGCCGGAACCACCGTACATAATGTCGGGAGTGGCCAGTGCCACGATGCCAGCCGGTATTATCTGGCTCATATGGACTTTCATAAGATTGTACCAGAACAGGTAATTGTCGCCGCCTCCATCAAGGTACCAGTCGGCGTAAAAGCGGATAGTCTGGCTGGCGGTGGCACCGTCGCTCGTTACCACGCGAAGCTGGCCAATACGTTCCTCGGCCACATTCAGCATACAGCAGAGCAGATGTTCACGCGCCTTAGCCTGGTTACTGTCATCAACCAGGGTGATCCAGAGGTTGATGATATCCTGGCACGTCAACGGTCGCGGGGGGTCACCGATGTAGGTCACGTTTTTGATTCGGATCTGGTGACCATCCTCGCGGGCATAGTAGCTCTGGAATATCTTCTGACCGTAGGCATCAACGTCCGCCCGTGTGATGCCGTAAGCGAGCGGAGTTCCGCTGTTGATAGCCTCCAACTGTTGACTCCACCACCAGAAGTCAGTAATAGTACCGGAGGCCACGTTCTCCAGAGAAACATTTACCTCCAGGGCGGCATCGGTAATCCTTACAGGTATCTCGGAACTTTGTGTCGGTCCGAAGCCCATCGGCATCTGAACGATCAAGGTGTAATTACCGGCCGGAACGTTGGGGATCGCATAATATCCACTCGCGTAGCTAATGGAGCGCGAGAACAATCCGCCACCAGCGGTCAACAGGTCGACATAAACACCCTGCAGTCAACTCGAACCTGCCCTGATCAGACCGTGAACGGAGCCGCCCGTGCCGCTGACTTCCGTGAAATTGGCCGACACGGACTTGTCGCTATTCATAGTAATAGCAGTCGATTGAGAGAGCGAGTCGTCGACTTCGCCGCTCCAGGAAGAGAAGACATAACCGCTGGCGGCCGCGGCCCCGATACTCACATAAGAGTTCTCAGGATAAACACTTCTGCCAGTAGGCGGATTGGTAGTGCCACCGATGCTCGGAAGGCTATTTAGGTCCAGGTTGTAAGTAATGACAGGAACACTTGTGTCACCGCTAATAACCACCTTGGCGAAGTTGATATTAAAAGGCCCGGTTCCGCTACGCCAGATAACAGGAACATAGGGTGAGTTGTCCGAAACCTTGAACGGGCCATTAGGGTCCCGGTTGGAGACATTTGCGGATCCCGTAGTGACTAATTTGGGAACGGTCCAGGTGAGACTGGTCTGCGACCATTTTTTATAGTACACGAGACTGCTTGTAGGGTCGGCAGACAACCTCTTACAGTAAAACAGATAAAGGTCATCTCCACGAACAGAAGTCGTAGGAAACCACAGGTTTATCGTGCTGTTGTTGGCACAGGTGTCGATGATTTCATGATTCCAGCTTCCGGCACCGTTATTAAAATTCTTCCAGACATGGTGGAGTTGGGTACCGACTCCGAATATGAGATGGAACACACTATCCCGGATCTGGTTGTGCGAGAATACTCGTTCCTGCCCCATATTTGCAGCATAGATAGAGTGATCAGAGCGCGCCTCAAATGCACTGCCGTTCCATAAGTAGTATTCAAATCCCCTGGAGTCATCCAGGTATAGTACAACCAGCGCCGGATTACCTCCCGCGTACGGCATGGAGCCTATTCTTACCGTAGCGGAATTAGTAGCGTAAGCGACACCATTGCTCCACGTACTGCCATTATTGTCGGAATAATGATACAGCACGTTTTCACTCGGGCTTGCGTAGCTCAGTCGCGTAAATAGCCAAATGCGACCGGTATTCTGAACCATTATGTTCGATCTATGCAAAGCGGTGGTTCCGGCAATAGACACTAGGGGACCACCATCCGCATTGCTATGAATCGGCGCGCCGAATCGACGGAACGTTGTGCCACCTACACCGGGCCAGGTAGCGTAAAGGTTCCCATCTCGTCCGAAAACCGAGCAATGCATGTCGAGGTAACCAGCAGGATCGATCTGAATAGCTTCCGTGCTCCAGGTATTGCCGCCGTCGGCCGTGTAGGAGATGTTGCTCAAGCTTCTGGCGCCGTTGGCGAAGCAGGCCCAAAACTGATTTGGATCGGTCTCGAGCATATACGCCTTCCAGCGCGGGATTCCAAGAGTCTGACCGTCTGATGCGGTCGACGTTGCAATCTGAATCGGTACTGTCAGCGAATCGGCGGCCGGCGCGGGAATGTTGGTGATAAGTATAAATATTGCCGCGGCCAAGATCGCTGAGATTCTCACTGTTTTGATTTTCATTATAAATCCTTCTGTGCCATTTTGATTCCCTATCATAGAGATGTAGGTCGATCCAATGCGGCAAATACTGTTGAGGTGACTTCAAGTTTCACCTTGGATTCCTGGTTTCCTCTGTTTGCGGGACCGCCTCAGCGAACCGCATGGTTCGCCAACGACTCATTTCTCCTGCCGCCTAAAGATCCAGCCGACAGTAGCCCAGAAATCCGGGGCGTCGACCAGACCCGGCTTACCTTACACCCCCAAGCATCGGGCGCTCATGCGGCTTTGCCACTGGTCTGCACTCGCCGATCATAGACTATCAGTATCACCCCGGCCAACGCAGCCAGGGCCCCGGCGATCGGTGAAAGCGGGATATGTCTGGTTTCATCAACCTGGACATGCATATCTCCCATATTGATCGCATTCCTGCCGGAAGTGTAGGATATCCCTCCATAGATCAGCCCAATCACACCGAGCGCGATTAGAATTATACCGATTATGGTCGTTATCTTCATAAATATAAATTCTCCTTTATTTTAGCTCAGGCACATGACCTGCGCGGTGTCAATATGTGGCCGACATTTCAGAGACGGAACAGTACGCCAAAGTTTATGGAATAAAAATTAGCATTGACACCATCCAGCACCGCACTTGGCACGTCTTTTAAATTGTAGTCAATAAAGACGTAGCGAATATCGCCAAACAAATTGATTTTCGGCGAAGCCGGTAATTCGATCCCTGCAACCAGGTGCCAGCCGAGTTTATGGGTAGTTTTATCGCCAAAGCCGGTTTCGTTATATATGTTGGCATAATCAAAGGTTGTATTATACCAACCGGCGCCGAGACCACCATAGATTATCGGCAGCGGATAGATTAGCCCGGTGATTGTTACCGGCCAACTCCTGACCGTTAAAGCGTCGGAACCGTATTTTTCCTGACGATAACCAATATCACTCTCCGCGCCGAGAACCGGCAATAGTCTTAAACGTATCGTTGCACCGACCAAATTATTCGCATTCTGGGCATCCTGAGACTTCTGTATACCGATATGAGGGCCAACATACACATTCATTTGACTGTTAGCGGACCATGGCAACAGGAGGAGAATGCCCAATAGGAATCCGGCCCTGCTTATTCTAAACATACTTCTCCTATCTTTTTAAAGGTTTAAACAATGCTTCGCCAATGAGACCCGCCGTGCCGACTGTAACGAAAACGCCGGCGGGCACAGAGACGATGTTTGGAACGGCTCTTTTCCGGACAAGCCTTTCATTGTATCACCCGTCGACCGGAAATTATCCTAAACAGTACCGTAATAATGGCAATGACTATCAGAATATGAACGAAACCGCCCAGCGTATAGCCCGTAAACAGGCCAAGGGCCCATAGAATCAGCAGTATTACGGCTATTGTCCACAACATATAATGCTCCTTTCGATTTCCATTTGTTACTTCCCAAACGTCCAACCAACCGTAGCCTTAAAATCCGGGGCGTCGACCAGACCGAGCTTACCTTCAATAAAGAAGTGACCGGACTGATTACCTGCCGATCCTTTCCCTATGCCAAACTGCATATAGAGGCCGAGGTCGGACGAACTGCCGCCATGCTTCCAGGAATAAAATACCGGCCCAACGCCGCCACCCAAATACGGGGTCCATGCCCCCCAGTCGGAGCGGAATCGATAATCGAGTTCAAAAGACGGTGCCACTGTTGTAAAATCGTCACCGAAACCAATCTCGATATTCGGCATTATCATCAAATTCTCAGCAAGGTCACCGAAATCGATATGCCCTCCGAAATGAACCTGATCGGGGTTAATAGTAAAACCCACTCTCGGTCCTATGCCGTGAAATCCGGCCGGGCGATTATTTCCATAAACTGCAACGCTACATAACAAACCGATTACCAGTGATGTAATGATGATCTTTTTCATTTTTCTAATCCTTTCGAAATATGATTACAGCTTTTGGCTGCAAACCAATTATAGACTTGTTTTTCCGCTATTTATAAGCAATCTGCATTGCCTGGCTTGAGTAAAATATTACCTCTGTACCGGCCCCATAGAAGATGTCCTGCTTGCCGGTCGCGGCGGCCATACCTGTGCCAGCGGCGGCGCCCGCAGCAGCGCCGATTTCGGTACTGCCCTCTCGGTTGATAATCTTTCCAATGACGCCACCGACTATGGCACCGCCACCGATCATGGCGACCTCTCTGTTGGTATGTGACCCTTTTATTTCCGTGATCATATTCGTACCAACGTCGATCCAGCGTTCATTGGTATCCTGGATGGCCGTTATGCTAAAGCTTAATTCAGCCGGAGTCTTGAGACGACCGGATTCTACCACATTGTTCAATATTCCTTTCACCATGGCGCCGTATGTAAACAGAGTATATCCGTTCACTACAATGGGATCGGTCAATTCGGCGCGGAAGGAGGTGCCGGTCGTATGTACATCGGTGTCGATCGAATCGATGAGTCTGACTTTTATCGGAGTATTCGCGGGCATTGTAATAAAAGTCGCGGTCGTTTGAACCGCCGCCGCTCCTGCCCCCTTGTCGGCAGCGCTATCAGCGCCACATGACACCAAAAAGAGCGACAGCGATAAAACCAATAACAGACCTATATTTCTAAACATTTTTTCACCTAACAATATTGGTTCCCTTGCCAAGGCACAGATTTTTTGGGAATGCCTTGTATTATCATTTAAATTTGTCATAATTACTGCTTCCTTTATAATCAACTATATAGCTCGGGGCATAGCCGTGCCCGGAGCATGGACAATCTAAAATATGGGCTCAATCACCAAGTCGACCCGGCGGTTTTTTGCCCGTCCTTCCGGAGTTTCATTGTTAGCGATAGGTAAAGTCTCGCCATAACCAACGGCGTCAATATCATCCACATTAATATCCATATTGGCCAGCAGATAGTCGCGAACCGCATCGGCCCGGTTTTGCGACAAGGAGAGGTTTGTATTGTCTCCACCATAGGAATCAGTGTAACCCTGAATGTGAAGGGCATAATCCGGAAATATGTTGATCGCATCCCGTACTACAGTCAACAAGGCAAAGTTCCTGGGTTCAATCTCGGATTTACCTGAAGCAAAACTCAATCCAACCAGACGAATCAGGATATCGTCACCATGCCGAAGAACGACTGCTTGTTCCGGCTGGAAACGTCTTTCGATGTCACTGAACATCTCCCGTATTTTAGATCGCTGCCCAAGCTGATCGGTCAAAGCAGTCCTTTCTTTGCCAGCGTTCCCCAACTGGTCTTCCAGCTCGGTAACTCTTGCGGTCATTGTCTGCATATCCATATCCCGGTCGGCCAAAGTTTGCTTTAGAATAAGTGCGCTGTTTTGAAGAGCTTTGGTATGTGCGATTATAAGATTTGTCGGATTTGCGAAGCCTTCATCAAACTCAGCGGAGAGATCCAGGTTAACTGCTATCTGCCGCAAATACCCTTCGAAAGACAAATATATATCCTCGAGTTTCTTGTCGTCCTTTTCAATTTGTCTTATCGTTTTATTTAAATAGAGAGCGTGCTTTGCTTCATACTGTGCCCCCAAAGCCAGACCTCTCGGTTCATCGGTATCATAGCGGTTTTTATTCAAGCTGGTTTCAGCGCGCGAGATTAAATCTTTTGCCTTTTTCAGGGTCACGGGAGCCTTATCTTTGACATCGCTGTCTTCAGCCTTGATCAGTAAATTGTGTGTGTTATCCAGATAGTTGGTCTTAATGGCGGCAAGCTCCGCCTGGCGATAGATGTTACCTGCCTCGTCAGCTTTTTTCCTGGCGTCGTTAACATCTCCTTCTTCCAGCTGAATTGCAGCCTCCTCGAATTTTCTTTCTGCCTTTTGCCAGGAGTCCCTGGCATTATTCTGGGCCTCTGATCTGAGCGCATTTGTCCGCAAAGTCAATACGTCCTTGAAGGTTACATTGGCCATATCAACGGCGTCTATGGACTTTCCGAGATATTTCGCTGTTTCTTTAAGCTTCTTCTTGATGCCGTTGAGATCTTTGCCTTTGTCGTAATCGGATGAGGCTTCAGAATACAATTCCATAGCCTTCTTTGTACTCTTGGGCGCCAAAAGATCGGCCTGGACTTCATTTGAGACCGCTATTATGCTATCGGCTTCGTGAAACATCAAAGCCTTGACTTTCTCATCACCGGCAAAAGCCGAACTGATCATCAGAATAATCAGGCTTGTCATTATTACTAGAATCTTATTCATGTTTAGTATCCTTTTTTTCTTGAACTATTGTTCTGCTAATTTAATTAAGTTGTAACGATGAGCTCTTGTCTGAGTGAGCTCAAATGGCTCTTTAAATCCTCCTTTATTAAATGTCATATTCATCTGATTTTACCATATACCCCATAAAGCGGGGGCAATTATTAAAACCTTTTCGCGGCCGATTTGAGAGCTAAGCTGACTGAATCCCATGCAGAAGAAATACCTTCCTTCATATCTTCCCAGGCATCGTCGCTGGATTCTTTGAGCTCATTTAGTTTTTCTTTAGCCATTTTGTGCTTCTCCTGCAACACTTCGATCTGTTTGTGATGCCACGGTTCTGCGTCGGCTTCGGTCTTGTCGGCTCTTGACTTAAGCTTCTCAATCTCGGCGCTGAAATCGTCAAGCTGTGTCTGCAGTTTTTCTTCGTACTCTGTTTTCTTGCTCATAGTATTTTATTCCTTTCCTTTTGAATAACTCATATTCACATTTGGTTTGAGCGATTACCGCTATGCCTTAATTGCAGAGCGGAGATTATTATCAAGTTGCTCCAACTTCGCCAGCACTGTCGCAGTCGATTCTGCGTATAGATCTGACTGTTTCTTCAACCCTACTCCCAGTAACTCACGCAATTCGGTGAACCGAGAGGTTTCGGCATTATCGGCCAGCTCCTGCGTGGCCTGCATCTCTCGCGAATGATGGCGTTCTTGAAACAATCCCGACGTTCTCGAGTAGAGAACAAAGGCCAGGAATAACCCCGTGAACAAAGTCAAGAGGGCCAGCATCAGCAAGCCGAGCGGCGCCTGAATGGTAGCAATCCCCAAAGACAGGGTCGTCGGCGTTGTGATTGCGCTCCAATTAAGAGCAACGAATGCGGCAATCGCAATCAATCCAATCACTAATAAAAACGTGCGAATCTTCATATTCATTCTCCGGTTAAAATTTTTAAATTCATTCACTCATAAAGATAACTGAAATGTTTATTCCGGCAATCGCTCAGAAGACTGAAAAGGTAGCTAATCCCAAAGACTTAGGGGTAATGCAATTACTCGGAGTCGGGGTTTGAAAATTTTCTGACCATACCTTCGGCGCGAGTGAAGGAAGCCAGTTCCAGCCGGGTGTGAAGAGCCAGTTTCTCCAGTATATTGCGAACATGGCCCTTGACGGTAAAGGCCGCTACTTTGAGCGCAATAGCGACTTCTGTGATACTCTGTCCCTTTGCGAGGAGGCCAACCACGTCCTGCTCTCGTTTAGTCAATTTGACGGCTGCAATGACTCGAGCCGTTGTTCCCCCCTGAATTGCACTTTCTACTATCTTAGAAAACAGCGAATCGGCCATCGTCGGCGGCAGAATTCGGCCGCCCTTTGCAACCGTTCTGATGGTGTGCAGGAGTTTGTCAAGAGTCACATCCTTCAGTATAAAACCTGACACCCCTGCCTTGACAAATGCGGCCATCTCTGAATGCGTCGGAATTAAGTCCATAATAACTATTTCCGTCCGAGGAAATTGCTTTTTTATCGACTCCAGTACTTTCAAACTGTTGTTGCTCTTGAGACTCGAGTCGAGCAGGATCACGTCAGGTACCAGCTTCCTGGCCTTCTCGAGAGCGCTTCTGTTGCCGACAGAAGATACTGCCCGGAAATCCTCTTGTTCGTTGAGCATTGCAGTTGTCCCATCGCGTAGAAGACGGTTGTCTTCGATAAGCAAGACTTTAATTTTTTTCATATTTAAATCACCCCATCATCAATCAATTAACAAGATTTCCAAGACTAAAATATTTCAGATCGAAAGGACGGGGCATTCCTTGCCCCTGTATAGAACATACGGCATATTCTGCGGGAAGGCAATCGCCCAAAAGGATGAATTAGTAGTTAGTTCTTATGAGCCCCGGGACTCTTGGACTAATCATTATCATCCGGAGATTGTTGGTTGGACTTATTGTTTTTTGTTTGTGAATGAGAAAATGCTGCCACCTCCAGCCGAGTGTGGAGAGCCAGCTTCTCCAATATGTTGTGAACATGGCTCTTGACCGTATAGACGGCTATGTTAAGCTCCAGGGCAATCTCTTTATTGCTTTTCCCGGCAGCTATATGACTGATTACATCCTGCTCTCGGCTGGTCATTTTGACGGAAGCCATCAATGCGTTCTTGTTGCCTGATTGTAATGCGTGCTCCACGATCTGAGAGAAAAGCGATTCCGTCATTGGCGGAGGGAGAACCTTTGCCCCCTTGACCACCGACCTGATAGTTTGCAGAAAATCATGATAAGTCGCATCTTTGAGAATAAATCCTGCAACCCCCGCCCTGACAAATTCTACAACTTCTGCATGTGCCGGGATCAAGTCCATTACGACCACGTGGGCCTCGGGAAATTCGCTCTTTACCAATCCGACTATTTTTAAACTTTCTATGCTTGCGAGACCCAGGTCGAGCAGCACGACATCCGGCGTCAGTTGTTTGGCCTTTTCCAAAACGTCATCACTACCTGAGGATGATGCCACTTTCATATCCGGTTCGGCATTCAGCATTTTTGTAATGCCCTCACGGAGAAGGCGATTGTCTTCTACCAATAGAACTCTGATTTTTGGCATGGCACAATCCGTCCTTTCTCATAACCCCATCCAACCTGCGCCCGCTTGGTTCACTATAATGGATGGCAGGCGGTGAACTGACCCAATTGGATCGCAACGCACAGAATATCGACAAAATCCTGAACCTGTCAAGTAAAAAACTCAAACCGCATGGACTGCAATAGATTAAAAACAAAATTACCGCGTTGCCGAAAGTATTTAGGAGCTTGATGATAGCAGTGGCCGCAAGCGTCTCGAAACTATGGGCAGATATCCCGAATAACCGGGAGCAGGTCAGAGTAATAAATAGCTTACAGTTTGACGGATCTATATTGAATGATTCATAGTCTGCGTAAAGAGTTGTCATGCGATATATAAGCAACTCCAACCCCAGCATACTTATGTGACTTTATCAGGCCCGGCGTCAGTTATCAGCGATTCCAACACATATCACTCTCGGGTAATTGCCGATTTCCTCCCATGCAGTTTCGCACTAAGTCGATTCAGAGTGCCAGTCCCACGTGGGCATCAAACAACAGCCTCGATCGTCTCTTGATAGGTAAAAAGGGTGTCATTTCAAGACCCGCATTCACCTTGATCCCGATATCCATATCGAGCCTCCTTAAAAGCTCGATGATATCCAAAAATACCGATGTGGCAAAGCCGCCCCTGCCGGCACTCATATCGATCGGTGAATTAACCCCAAACGTTCCGAATCCAAAGCTGATAGGAAAACGATGTCCCGATGTTCCATCAACATAGTAGAATCGCAACATCGCACTTGTGTTGCCGTAATCGATGCTATCGTCGGCTTGGGTGTCATACAAAACCTTTGGGACACCAAGTGTCAATCCCGCTTCAATTCTCGGACCCCTCACGCGAAAATAGCGCGTTACGGAGTTGGATGGATCCACCGCGCCTATTTTGATTGTGTAGTCGGGTGCAACACTGACTTTAATAATCGCCCAGTTTGGCAGCGAATCTACTTCCACCTCGACTCGTTCCAATTCCTCTCTGCTAATCGCGGCATAAGGGCCATAGGCTTTGCGGTACTGAACGAATATTTCACGATCTTTATTTGGATCACCCAAGCTATGAAATGTCAGCACACGTCGTTCAAATGTCTGAGCCGTGGTACCTCTTCGTAACTGCACCGTGGTTTTGATAGTAACGAACTGCGGCCCCATACCCTCTCGAATACTGTCACGCTGGAAGACCAATTGAAGATTCCGTATCTGTTCGCGGTCCAGCGTGACTGCCGTCGCTGCATCCTTGCCCCCGGCTTCGGGGATGATTCGCGCATAGCGGCTAATCTGTTCGATACCCTGGTATTCTTCGACGGCCACGACACAATCCGTTTTATAAATAAGACGCCGCCCCTGGACGTCCAGGACATCAAGATGAACCTGGTATGACCCCGGTATAACATTTTGTGGAATGACGGCGATGTATGCGTTGTCACCGACGGATATTAGCGCAGTTTCCTGAATAGTCAGTATTGGAGTCACGATAGCCTTCGCAGCGGCGTCCTCCCAATTTATTGACAAATGAATGGTGTCGCCGGGAAAGTATACCGGTTTGTCGACAGAGATTATGACGCTTTCATCCGCCTGCGGTAATCGAATAAGAACAGTGGAACTGTGCTCCGCCTGTGCCCTTGATGGGCAGACCATACATAGCGATATAATGGCTGGTATCAGTAGAGAAATGACGGCGAAATGAATTATGGTTCTTCGCAGATGGCTCATTTTGCTCCTCCCGGATACACGTATAATTGCGTTTTCAGTTGACGAGCAAGATTCGATAATCGCAGACACGAAAAGTGTTTATTGGTCGAGTGCATATGGCAAGCCCTTCAGTTAATTATATCATATTGCCAAATATGATCATAACATTGCAATCACTCCTGAGAGGTTGCATCCTTAGACTCCTCCTGCGTCGACTTCAACTGCCAACCCTTTTGTAATACGGGCGTATTTTTGCCCTACGTTCGAATCACAGACTCGACACCTTTGCGTGATGTAGTTTCTCCATCGGGATGCGAAAACTTATCATCAAAGTAACAGTTCCAGTACGGCAGGAGCCCTGCGCTCCCGCCTATTTTCTTTATAATCAATTATATTGTCGTATAACTGTCAAATAAAAAACCTGCCAGACGGCAGGCTAAAATTAAAAGCGGGGTCTACGAGACGACTTCCGCAACTGGATAATCGAAAATTCGGCAGCATGATAGACTCAAAATTCACATAAATATCTTGTGGTACTTTAACTTAGCCAACATTTGTATAATCGGATTTTAATAAATAATAGGGCCGGTAGGACCGGCCCGTTTAGTTGGATTTTCAATTGACGCTATTTAAGTAATAGCATTTTTTTACTCTTAACAAAATCACCTGCCCGCAGTCGATAGAAGTAAACGCCGGTGGCGACTTCGCGCCCTTGGAAATCTGTGCTGTTCCATTTCGCGGTGTAATATCCGGCATCCATTTGATCGTTAATTAGTGTTGTCACTCTCTGGCCGAGTATATTATAAATTTCCAGCTCGACATGAGATGATTTCGGCAGAGCGAACTTGATAGTCGTGGTTGGATTAAATGGATTGGGATAATTCTGGTCTAATGAAAACTCACGGGGAAGTATGATATTGTTAAATTTGAATGGGATTTCTTGTGATGATTTATCCGCCGCCAGAATAGACAATATTTCGGCTTCACCATTGATTTCAATGATCTCATTCTTGCCCTTGGGAATGAATTTCCGGCCCTCAACATCAACCATTCCGAGCGTGATGATATCGCCATCCTGGCTGCAATAGATTTTTACGCCATCAATGAAACTCTCAAGAATGGCTATGTTTGCATTTTTGGATTTGAGTGTCATTTCAATACCGAAGATTTCTTCAGGGCTGTTTATTTCGATTATGCTCTTGCCTTCTTTCGAAGAGCAGACGATTAAGGCGCTATCAGGCCTGGTAGTCTTTTTAACTGATGCAAATGTTTTGTCCGAGCCTATACAATCCGGTGGAGGACCTTCAAGATATAAGAACGAAATCAGATACGTTATGTCGAATATGTTTACAAGGTCATCGCGGCCATTTACATCTGCCAAATACATATGGCATGGATCGGGGCCTTCAAGATATAGACTGGTTATTAAATATGTAATATCAAAAATATTTACGGTGCTATCACAATTTACATCACCGCAGACATAAGGGAAGGATAATGTTGTGCGAGTGTCGAAAGAATCAGGAGGAGATTCCTCAAATCCTATATTATCAGTCGCGATACTATAAAAGCTGTAGGTATGACCGTCTTCGGTAAGAATAAATTCAGCAGAAGTCGCTGTCGTGTCTTCAAGCCAAAGTACGTATTCTCCACTGTTATCAATATCATAATAAACCGAATAAAATTTTACACCCGAGCCAAGGCCATCTGACCCGGCCCAGTTGACAGTGAAATAAAGCGAATCCATGGTGGCAGGTAATTCCAAAATTTCGCTAACTGGTGGATCGGCATCGATTGTGTTTAACCAAGGTCCGTTCTTTGGTGCTGGCGTCCAGAGCGGGCAAGTATCACAAGGTGGTTGCCAATCAAAGTTGCTATAACACTGATTAGTCAGCTGTGTTCCAGTAGGAAGATCCGGGAGAGGATTAACAGAAAAATCTACCCAGCCGATTTCGTATCCGCTATCGGACATAGGCGGTAAAAAACCTTCCACAGATGCTGGGTCAATGGGAGCTAAGGCAGTATCTAATGATGTAAATATCCATTCAATTGCTCTTTGGTCTGGATCAAATGTTCCCTCAACGTTAACAATAATATCCATATCCGGCCGCATATCGACATTGAGATTAAAATATTGGCCACCTTCAAGGGAAACAGTCCATTTAAGAAATCCAAACTCATCAAAATTAAAAGTATTGAGATCAAAATCGGTATCAAGTGTATCTCTGAGCATAACAACCTGAGCATTTGCTCCAGCAGTAGTATCATTCCAAAAATCGATGCGATAAGAGTAACTTTCTTTTGCATCAGAAACAAATCTTGAAAGAGAATCACGAGGTGTAGTTGCGGTATCAAATCCATTGGGGCCATACTTATCTTCGGGATCGATTGAACCGACAAACGTGAATCTAATTATATCTATTATAGCGTGAGGTGAGTTCATTATTAGTGTGTTACATGGTTCACTTGCGGCTGCGTCAAGCCATACATAAACATCAATTAGGGCTTCAACTATTGCCGCACCAGGAATCGGTATTTCACCGATACATTGACCAAAGCTTGTGGCAAAAAGTTTTATAGCACTGAAGAAAGTTGTTTCTTTTGAACCATCAGCAAGTTGAGCCTGCAATAAAATCATTCCATAATAGCAATCATAGACCGGGGGTAAAGTCAGGGAAGCCCCAAGAGCACTGTATATGCATTCTAAAACGTCATCTGAAATATCCAATTGACTTAAATATGGATCTATTCTGCCCCCACTTTTCTTTACAAAATAAGGTGGCCCTATTAACACCGCCATATCATTAGATGAAGCGATGGTAGGACGTATTGAGATTGATAGTTGACCATGTGCTCCAGCGGCAATATATGATGCAAGTAACGGAATTTGTATACCATCTTGGGTAGTATAATGCAACGGAGCGCTACTAAAATCAAGAGTGTCATCTGGAGGTATTAAAATCGGATCTTGAATTTCGGTATTAATCCGCCAATCACAATTTGGAGGAATATTTTTTATGTATAATGGGACGCCATATACATTTATATTACTTTGGTTTCCAAATTTGATAATATATGTCTGCCATTGTCCGATTCTTATCTTGTCCCTACCTACAATCTCTACCCATAACTCTGGATCTTCAGTTTCTTCTACTAAAAAGAAATCTACCATTGTATCGGAAACCCCACCCGGATTAGTTACTATCAATTGCCAATTACCAATTTCTGCAGCAGTTAAATCAAAGGTTGAAGTTAGTTTAACACCTATCGAGTCACCATAAACGGAATAAGCAACAATATCTTCGTATCCATCACGAATGAGTTTCACTGTTGATGCAGAATCCAGCCCCTGACCCGATACAATAACAGTCACCGGTCCCTGGCCTCCAACGTAAGTCGAAAGATTGGTAATTGTCGGGGGAAGTCCCGGATCAGGCGGAACCATGTCGGCACCAACGAATAACATATAGTCTCGCTCCTGAGAAGAACTACCCGTAATGTGTTCAGAATCCATATATTTGATATAATATCGTCCAGATGGTGGATTCTGTATTTGTCCTTCTATATGATATCCTTGATTGGACCCGCCGAAATGCCACTGCTGTGTCGGATTGTTAAGGTGATCCAAACATACATCGAAATAGTTATGATCGCCCATACCTTCGGATTGAATATACAAGGTCGATACTCCTTCAGGAACATCGAATTGTACCCAATCAAATCCCCAAGGCCGTAATACTTCGCCTACATACCATTCGTCCAAAGTCAACTCCGGCAACTGGTCGCAGAATTTAACTGTTCCAGTTCCGGGATCATAGGCATCGATAAGTAATCTGACCAATCCGGAATGCGGATTCGCAATCTGAAATGCAACGTCGTTTCCTCCCGAACTACTAATTAGTTCAGCACCGGCGCTATTAAGGAGTCGCACATCAGCATCCCAGGTATTATGGTAAGTGAGATTTGTTTTCTTTAACATCATGAACAGGTTATCAATCGTTTTTGGGACCATAGCCCCACCAACTTCAATAGTAGAACCATCATGGACATTAAATTCCACTGGCGAACAAAAAGGTAATAAATCACCCTCATAACAATTAATATTAAATCCCTTATAGAAACGATAGGTTTCCATCAAAGAATTACGAATCTCAAGGTCCCATTTGTCAATCACAGCACCAGTTAGGTCAAATGATGCATATAGAGTATCAAAAGTATCATTAACACTGATTGAATCAGTTATAATATCTGTTTGCCCTGATAGCATCAATCTTGCGTTCATACTCTCTTCGAATCGGGTTCCAATAATTGCAATACCTGTTTGTGTACCTACGACACCACCAGCAGGAATAATTTCGTGAATTTCCGGACCTGTACCGCCTCTAACAAAGAAGTGTTGTCCATAGGAATTATCATCTATAATGGCATCGGTTATCAACTCTATTGTGCACTCGATATAATAAGCTGCCGGTTCTGAGGCAATCCAGCAAGGAAAGTCGATTGTGTCTATCTGTTGAGGAATTAAAGAAATTTCTAACGTTTCATTATAAGAACTTCCGAATACAATCGAAACACTGCAGGTCTCTTCATTTCGTCCAATGTTCTCAACTACTATCTGTGGCTGAATAACGTCATTTTGAGAAAATATACCTGACGGGGAAAGAATATCAACGACTCTTACATTATGTGAATATGGTGAGAATAATAATACGCCAGAGCTATCTACTGTGGCAAATAGGGTATCCCCTTCGTATTGAACAGAGTTAAATACACCTTCTGTCATATTGCATGATATAATCCGTACACTATCTCCTTTATTAAATTCGAATCCATTTTTAAGTGTAATATTGAGACTACCATCAATTACTGTATTGTCATTAACTTGAATGTTATCGCAATCAACGCCTGGATTTAATCCCCCAACATCTATGGTAAGAACACCCCCGGAATGCTGAATATAACTACCGCTAATATTTAAAGATCCAAACCCTATATCGTCTATACCAGGGTAAATCTCGGATGAATTTGATATATTCCCTGTGATTGATCCAAATCCCCCTAATGTCCCGCCTTCTATTCGTATCGTATCAGTAGTATACACATATCCATCAGCGGCTATATTCGTAATACCGCCAACTTGTGTATAGCCGGATTCAAATTCCACCCTACCTTGATCATATACACTAATGTTTTGGTCGTGGGTTAGATCAGTCATGTATCGGGTCCAGTTGTTATAGGATTGACCATTATTACAGACGATCACTTCTCCCTTCACTTCGCTACTATCTTTCAAGTAAACTGTGCCAGCTCCACCACGACTTGAAAACGCTCCATGGGTCCCGCCACGGGCCATGATATTATCAACCGGTAGACTCAATGTTCCATAATAAACAGCAACACGACCGCCGCCACCACTTTTGGGATCACCGTAGGTGGAGGTAAGTGGACCTCCATCGGCGCTGATTATCCCCGAACCTGAGATAACACTCGATTCTATAAGAATCGAACCACCTGAACCACAGGAGCCATAGCCGCCAGTAGTTAAACCCATTGCAGTAATCTCACCATCAACCACCAACTCCGAAGCGCGAATCGTTACCCGACCTCCTCCATCACCTCCACCACTATATGAAGTACCGCTACCGCCTGAACCCAAATACTCCGGACGCTCTAACAAACCATATAAATCATTTGTAACCACTCCAGAAGCTGCAGCACCAAAACCACCATAACTCCCCGCTGCAGTGTGATATTGATCCGTCAAGGTAGCACCTTCTACAATAGCTCCCGAAGTATCAAAAGCCTCACCAGATGAACCATATATCGAACCACTATTACCGCCGTTCAAACCTCGGCCATCAACATTAATACTGCCACCACTCTGGATATCTAAGGTCCCGCTAACATTTAACTCCAAACCAGGCAAATAACGATCACTGTG
>Ga0272443_10002532_pt1 | contig 23160 bp, 23 predicted proteins | sample SSMAcet12_FD_193581 | JGI IMG/M metagenome (GOLD analysis project Ga0272443, IMG submission 193581) | Marine sediment archaeal communities from Little Sippewissett salt marsh, Falmouth, MA, United States - SSM-Acet-12 | ecosystem: Environmental > Aquatic > Marine > Wetlands > Sediment ...
TCATTTATAAATATGTAAAAATTGTTAGAAGAAAATTAGGGAACGAAACACTAACTGGTCAAATGGTAGAAAAATTGGCAGAAAGACTCGTAAAGAAAAAATTCTGGAACAAAATAACTAAACCAGAAATAGAAGGAGGGAACATTACTAGCGGAGGATGGGAGAGGTTAGAAGTTATTCCTAGTTGGGTTTATAGAAAAGCTAAAACAAGAAAAGCAAAGAGAGTTAAGAATGGAAAAGAAGTTAATGGTAAACATTTTAGATATAGAATCTATAAGACTAAAGAAGGATATAAAGGATATAGAAAGAAAAGATGAGTAAACCTAGAACTAAGGAGTTGATATCTGGAATTGTCTTATCTATCTTGGGGGTTCCTTCTGAATCTGGAATAATCAAAATGATTTGTAGAGAAACTCTTTGTAGTTCAACATTTCAAAATGATATTTTTAATGGGTGTTGGTATTGTACTCTTGCAAGCATTATTTTGCTTCTTGGAGGTATTTTTCTAATTCTTGATGCATTTGCCGAATGGACATAATTTCTACTTAAACCCTGACCCCCCACAAAAGTAATCCACAAGACTTATAAATCATCGAGATCCACACAACGATGAACAATAAAAGTAATAAGCTTTGAGGAAAATTACATCACACCTCGATGCCAAGATGGGCAGTTTTACGGCGTGGGCGTTTTGAAAATAAGGTGGGCGTTGCACTATTTTTCCATTGGAAAATCACAAAATTTATATATTCTCAACTACTACTAAAACTAATTAACTCCCCGGTATGGTCTCTGACAATACCGGGCTTACTTTTAATATGAAAAAAAGGGAAGCTATTCTTTTTATTGATGGAAGTAATTTTTATCATAACTCTAAATTCATCGTTGGTAAAAATAAAAGAGTTGATTTACATTGCTTGGCAAAAGTTATCTGTAATAAATTTGATTTAGATCTAAAACAAATAAGATATTACAATGCAGTTCCAGATATTAAAGATAATAAAGAAATCTATTACAACCATCTTTCTTTTTTAGACAAACTCAAAAAGGATAATATAATAGTCAGAACAAGGAAACTAAAGTACATCAAGAAACTCAAACTAAAGGTTGAGAAAGGAGTAGATGTTTTAATTGCATCAGACATGATAAGAAAATCTCTTGTTGAAAAGGAGTGTAAGGTTTGCATATTAATTTCAGGCGATGCAGATTTTGTTCCTTCTATGCAAATAATAAAGAATGCAGGCTATGAGGTTATTGTTTGTTCTCCAAGGGATGGTTTTTCTAATGAATTGAGGCAAGGAAAATTTAGATATTTAATTCTTAAAAAAGAGGATTTGGTTGATTGTGTGAAAAAATCTTAACCCATCCACAAGACTTATAAATCTTAAAAAGCAACGACAAGTTGATTAAATAAGCGAAATTAAATCTGCTCTCTTTTCAACACCAAAGTACAATCCGGACATCTTGGTATGTTAATCGGCGTGGGTGTATCTATTTTTGACTGGGCGTCGCACTATTTTTCTAATTATTTCTTATTATAAATAGAGTAAAAATAACTCCTATAATTCTCAGCAAGTTGTCTAGAACTAATTAAAAAAGAAACTTGCTTATCTTCCCAAGGAGTTAAAATTACTTTATCTTTGAAGATTGAAATATTTGTAGGAATTGGAAATCTTACGAATTTAATCTTTTTTCTTCCTTTAAATTTTTCTTTGATTTCTATTGGTGCAAGGCCCTTGGTGATTATTCCTAATTTAGCTCTTTCTTTATCAAACTCTTTATAGAAATTATACACCGGATCTAAATCCTCTAGATTTTTTGTATAGATGGAAAAGAAAAGATATTCATCTCCTTTTTTTGCTCCTTTAATAAATTCTTGAATCATTGATTTAAATCCTTTAAATCCTTCATATATTTCTACTGTTTGTGGTTCATCAGTTTTTTGTTTTGAAAGAAGCTCAGGTAATATATTTTGAAATTGGGTTTTCTTTTCATCGATGATTTTTAGTATATTTTTTGGATTTGTGGCCCTATAGTGCTTTGTTTTTCCTTTGATTACATAGGAGATTAAACCTTTCTCTAGAAGCTTGTGGAGAGTCATGTGCACAACAGAGTTTTGAAGTCCTGATTTATCTAGGATAGGCCCTGCAGTAGATTCTCCTAATTCTAAGAGTGAAAGATAGATTTTTATTTCAGCATTTGTAAAACCCAAGTCTTCTAAGATTGTTGTTTCCATATTTAGATTAAAATTACTTGTTATAAAAATCTTTCTATTGTACTCCAAAAATGGAGAATAAATGTTAATAAGCAAACATCTTGAATCATTTCTATGGAAGAAATTAAAACAAAAAAATTAAATGAAGCTCCAAATGGTGAAGTTGCATTTGAACACGAAGGAATAAAGTATTTAGGAAATGAGGAAGGCATAACCAAGTTATTCCAAAACCACCTAATCGGGGTGGGAGTAACTCCAAATAGGAAAAGAATCGATGTTGTTGCAGGATTTAGAAATTATCATGTGCCCAGTACAGTTCCCCATTCATTGGCTGGACCATACGATGGAAAAATGAAAGTATTAGAAATTAGTTGCCCAAATTCCTATGAATTTTCCCATATTGATCACTCCGACAAAAGCAAAATAAAAATAATTTCTAAAACAAATGATGAAGAGTATTATAGTACAATTTTGGATATACAAAAAATTATGGTTTTGGGAAGAAATAAAGAGAAAAGAAGAATATATCTGGAAAACACAATTAAAGAGGGCGTTTAATACCTCTTCCATTCTCTTTTTACAAATATTTAAAAATGATAAAACCTACACTAAAACATAAAAGAGGTAAAAATGAAAAATAAAAATTATTTTTGGGCAGGAGCCTTAGTTGTGATCGTAGTGATTGTTTTAATAATAATTTTTTCTGGAGGGAATGGTTCTGATAATGAATTAGAGAAAGTGACTTTCCAAATTAGTTGGTTTCATGGTCCCCAATATGCTTTTGTATATATAGCCAAGGATAAAGGATTTTTTGAGGATGAAGGTTTGGATGTAACAATTTTAGAGAATAAAGGTTCAGCAATAACAAGTCAACTCCTTGCTTCAGATGAATTTTCCGTAGGGATGGTAAGTGCTGAGGCGGCAATGATTGCTAAAAGTAAGGGATTGCCTCTAACTGTAGTTGCTGTTGCAGATAAAATTTCTCCTAGTGGAGTTACTTGTCATAAATCTGCAGGAGTTAATACTGCAAAAGATTTAGAAGGAAAAAAAGTTGGTGTTACAATAACAAGTAATGCCTATCAACAGTATCTAGCTTTTGTTAAAAATGAAGGATTAGATAGAGAAAAAATTGAAGAAGTTCCAATTGGAGGTGCAGGAGTAGAGTTTTTAGCTGGAGAGGTAGACTGTCATGCATTATATCCTTTTCTTAGTGAAGCTGCAGCAGAAACAGAAGGAATGGAAGTAAACAGCCTTATTTTTTATGATTCTGGTCTTGAAATGTATGGTCAGACTATAGTTGCAAATTCAAATACTCTAAAAGAAAATCCCGAGTTAGTAGGAAAAATAACTCGGGCTTTGGTCAAAGGCCTTAAATATGAAAGGGCAAATTATGATGAAGCTTTAGCTAGTTCATTTAAATTAAACCCTCAAATTGTGGAAAACAAAGATTACCATACTAAGGTTTTTGAAAGAAGGATGGCTTTAGATCAAAAGTTGAGTGATGTTGAAAATGCAGGAGATGGGATTCAAAGCAGAGAAATTTGGGAAAAAACAAAAGATATTTTAACTGAATTAGAACTTTTGAATGGAGATATAAATCTTGATGATTTTTTTACAAATAGGTTTGTTGAGTAGGTGAAAGAATGTCTCAAAGCAAATTAAAATCAATTTCTTTTCCGATTAGTTGGTTTCATGGTCCACAATTTGCTTATGTCTATGTTGCTAAGGAAAAAGGATTTTTTGAAAAGGAAGGGCTAAATGTAAATATTGTGGAAAATCAAGGTTCTGAGATTACAAGTATGAATATTGGGAGAGGAGAGTATCCTTTAGGAATGGTTGGTGCAGAATCTGCTATGATTTTTAGAAGTAAAGGTATGCCTTTGAAGGTTGTAGCCGTTGCAGATAAAGTTAATCCAAATGGAATAACTTGCCATAAGAAAAGTAGAATTTCTAAGCCTAAGCATTTAAGGGGAAAAAAAGTAGGTGTGACTTTAGGAAGTAATGCTTATCAACAATATTTAGCTTTTACTAAAAAGGAAGGATTAAACCAAGAGGAGATAGAGGAAATTCCTATTAGTGGAAGCGGTCATGAGTGGCTTAACTCTGACGTTGATTGTCATGTTTTATACCCTTTTCTTAATGAATCTATTGCAGAAACAAAAAACTTAAAGGTAAATAGTTTACTTTTTTATGATCATGGTATTAAAACCTATGGCCAAACTTTAGTTGCAAATTCTAAAATTGTTGAAACAAATCCCGATCTGGTAATGAAAGTAACTAGGGCGATTGTTAAGGGACTTCAATATGAAAGAGCTCATCCAAAAGAAGCATTAGAAATATCTTTTAAATTAAATCCTCAAATTAAAAAAGATAGAGAGTATCACGAAAAAGTATTCTGGAAACGCTTAGAACTAGATAAAAAATTAGATAATCCTGAAAAAGCAGGGAATGGATTACAAGATAGGCATGTATGGGAAGCTACAAAAGATTTACTAGAAAGCCTTGAGTTATTAGAAAGTGAAGTAAATTTAGGAGAATTTTTTACAAATGAATTTATAGACAAAAAGGGAGCAAAAGAAAAATCTTCAACAATTCTTGCAAGAGGGATTTTTAAGAATTTTAAGGATAAAAAAAAGATTACTAAGGTATTAAAAGATATAGACTTTGAAATTAATGAGGGAGAATTTATATCTCTTCTTGGGGCTTCTGGGTGTGGCAAGACAACTTTTTTAAAAATCATAAGTGGATTAAATAGAGATTATAGGGGAGAAGTCTTAATAGATGGTTTTCCACTTTCTCCTAAAATTCAGAGAAAATTTAGTTTTGTAACTCAAGAAGAAAGTTTATTGCCTTGGAAAACAGTAAAAGAAAATATTCTTTTTTTTGTAGAAATATTAGGAAGAGTCGTTAATGTTAATAAAATAATCAAAGAAGTTGGGTTAGAAGGATTTGAAAATCATTATCCTAATGAACTTTCTGGAGGGATGAAGAAAAGAGCGATTCTTGCACGAGCATTAATCACTAAACCACATATTCTCTTTTTAGATGAGCCTTTTGGAGCCCTAGATACAATTACAAGAGCTAAAATGAATGAATTAGTTATGGATTTAGCTAAGAAACATTCTATAACCACAGTTTTGGTAACTCATAATATTGACGAAGCAGCATTTCTTTCAGATAAAGTAGTCTTATTAAAAGGAAGTCCAGCAAAAATAAAAAGAATTTATCCAATTCCTTTCAAAAGACCTAGAAAGAGAAGTATTATTTCTAATACTAAATATGCAAAAATTGTGGGTGAAATTTATGGTGAAATTGAGAAAAAATGAAAAAAGAATTTAAAATTTTAGGAACCTTGGTAGGTTTTTTTCTTTTGTGGGAAATTCTTGTAATTTTATTAAAAACTCCTACTTATTTGCTTCCTAAACCTTCTCTTATTTTTAATACTTTGTTTAATAATTTTTCAATGTTCATTTATCACACTTTATGGACTTCTTCAGAGATTATTTTAGGATTTCTTCTTGCAATTGTGGTGGCATTTATAATTTCTATTTTGGCTGTGTATTCTAAATATGTTAAAGAAGTAATTCATCCTCTTTTAGTCATTATACAAGTAGTGCCAAAAATAGCTTTGGCGCCTTTGTTTTTAATTTGGATGGGGTATGGCATTTCTCCTAAAATACTTATTGCTGCTTTAGTTTGTTTTTTCCCAATAATCATTAATTTTAGTAAAGGATTAAATCTAGTAAACCAAAATTTAATTGATATTATGAGATCCATGGGTAGCACAAAAAAGGAAATTTTATTTAAAGTACAAATTCCTTTTTCACTCCCTTATCTTTTTTCAGGATTGAGAGTTGGTATTGCTCTTGCTGCTGTTGGGGCAATTGTTGGCGAATTTGTAGCAGCCACAAAAGGATTAGGATATTTAATATCATATCATGCAACGTTAATTAATACTCCTCTTGTTTTTGCAGCCATATTTATGACAACTCTCTTGGGAATATTTTTATATATGATAATTGTATTTATAGAAAGAAAAGTTGTTTTCTGGGAAAAAGAAAGAGTATTTAATTAGGAATAATCTTCAAAAAAGACTGTTCTTATGGGGGATCATGTTCCCAAAAAATTTCATGTAAACTTTTATCCATAAATCCAACTGAGACACTTCTTTCCCCTGCTCGGCGTGGGCGTATAGCCTTTTTCTAAATAACTTCAACAACCCAACTATTTCCTGAAGCTGATGATGAATATTCTTGTGAAGATACTGAAGGAACTTGGGCTATGCAAAAATAAATTTCTTCTTGTGCATTTTGTCCTCGAGGAAGTGATGAGCCAATGATTGCGACTTGTGTTGAATTTTGAAGTTGCGTGCTGCTACATTCAGCGCCGCCAGTTTCAATGCCAACCCAGAAATTATTTGCAGCAATAAATTCTCCTGCAGTTGTTTCACCTTCTAAATCATAAGAAGTTATTGAAATCTGTCCTTCGTAATTTCCTGTGTTATTGATAATTACAGGGTGATTTTGTGCGAGGACGTTTGTCTGACCGGGATTTAATGTTGGCCAAATTAATGCTGTGACAGGAGAACTAATAACAAGGCCTGTTAAAGGAAGATACAAGAAAGTCTGTGAGTTATCTAAGTCTGTTGCTAACTGTGAGTCAAAAACTTGTGCTGTAACTTGCCACTCACCAGCAGCATCGTAATATTGCATTTCTACAACGCAAGAATAATTTGCAGTATAAGAATCTATTTGATTTTCAAAAACACAATTCCCTGTTCTTGTTGGTTCTCCTAAAAAAGTGAATTGAGTTGTGACCAAATTTATGTCTGCGTATCCATCAGAATCAGAAACTAAAACCTCGAATGTTACAGGACGAATATTATTTTCTATTGGTCCAACAGAAGGGGCCGGCCCAACAGAGTCGATTGTCGGCGGGTTGTTTGCTTCGTGGTCAATTTCCAGATAAGGTGAAGTTGGATTTTTTGTAAAATAATCTGAATAAGAATTGCTTCCAGATTCGTCGATTGCTCTTGCACGTAAATTCACATCTGTTTGCTCAGGCAATAAAGAAGTATCCCAGAAAAAATTTGAATTCTCTAAGTGCGAGCCGACTTCTGTCCATTGTTTTGATGTCTGCCACTCACACTGCGAGCAAGCCTCGCAAGATAGCTGTGTTGAGTAAGTTGAACAATCTAAATTTCCCGAGCAAGAATCGCCTGCAAATGTTTTTGTTCCTGTTAAATTTATTCCGTCGATATACCAAAAGTCTTGGTTTCCACTTAATCCTGGAGCTCCATCAAATCTTATTTCTACAAAATTATCAAAGGTGCAATCTGCAGGAGTTATTTCAACTTCAAATAAAAGCCATTGTTCTTCAGAATAATCTTGATCAGTTTGTCTCCAGATTTCGTTTCCGTCGCAGGTTATGATAACATATTCATTTATATTGTCCCAGCTATATTCCCAACTCCAGAAACTTAATAAAACTGAATCATAGTCTGTGAAATCAAAATTTCTTGAAATGTAAGATGTTGAACTATCGTCTCGGATAAAGGCAATATAACCTCCGTTGTCGCTGCATGAGGTGTCGTCACACATGCTTGGGGGCGGTCTTTGCGTTCCCTCTGAAATTCTTGTGGAATCGTCGTATGTAAAAACCCATCCTTGTTCTCCAGATTCAAATCCTGCAAAATGAATTAGAGTGTCTTGAGTTCCTCCTCCAGTTAACCAGGCACAACCAGCACTAGAGCAATCTGAGCAATCTGTTTGAACTCCACAAGAACCACAAGCACCATTATCTACACAAGTTCCAGAATCTAATTCTGCCTCCAAATAATAATTTATTGGGTCTGATTCAGCATCTGTTGAACCTGTGGCTTCAAGAATCATGCCCGCGTCGACTGCAATGTCACAATTTGAATTTCCGTTGCACAAAATATTTGTGGGTGTTGTTGGTATAGAATTATCAATAAGTTCCCACACATTATTAATATACCATGTTCCCCTATTAGCTCCTCCACCCCCTGTTGAAATTGTAATGTATCCTCCTGAAGAATAAGTTGTATCTGCGGCATTTAAGGTTAAAACATCATTAATAAAGAAAAATACTCCTGTAGAGTTCACTTCCAAAGTATAATTTTCATAAACTCCTGTTAAAATATTTTGAGTTGTAGAATCTATTTGAGTTTCTGTTCCAGAATCTACTCTATATAATTGCATTCCTCCATTATTTCCGTAAAAACAAACATAATATCCATTACTTGGTGACCATCCTGTATTGGTTTGGCAGCTGCTATGTTCACTAACTGTTCCTGTTCCAATTCCAATACTCCATCCTCTTCCATTTCCAAGATCTTCAACAGCTCTTCCTTCTATTTTTACTTTTGTAAAATCTTCTTTTAATCCGCTTGTATGAATTGTCATTTCTGTATTGCTTGAATGGTCAAGAAGATAATCTGTTCCTGTTCCTGTTATGTCTCCTGATTTAACTAATTCTATAAATTTAAGAGGATCTACATCTGCAGTATTACAAGAGTCATAAGCTAAACTAGCATCATTATTTGCATATGCTTTTTGTCCGCCAAAATCAAATTCAAGATGATGCTCTCCAATAGTCAAAACCTGGGAAATTTCAGATCCTACTTGGTTATCACAATTATAATCTTCAATAAAAATTTCATTGTTAATCCATTGGTAGGGCTGCACAACAGCGCCGCATTTTATTTCTAAGAATTTTAAATCTTCTGTTTCTGTTGTATCTGACCATGTTGTGCCGTCGACAGCACGGACAGTCAGATTCGCTGTGCCAGTTGTATTAAATTCAACAACCCAGTTTCCTCCAACAGTAGGGTAACTCTGAATATTTATTACATAAATTGTAATTTCAAAGGTTTGATTACTCAACTGGGGCACAACCCATTCAACATAATCATAAATTTCATTTGAATCTGTATCTTCTATTTTTTTTGGAACAATATAGTCGTCTTGCTCTACCCAATAAATTTTTACATCTTCTGGATTTCTTAGATTTAAATCCTCAGATATGTCTGTGTAAACTAAAACATTTTTATAGTGCAAATTTGGATCTAACGCACCCTTAATTTTTATTTTCTTTCCTCCTGGAAGCGATTCTTCTTCAGCAATTGTGGGGGCAGAAGTTTCATAAATTAAATCATATTCAAAAGCGTCGTCGTCAATTGTAATTTGTTTTGACTCTGCTTGTTCCTGAATTTCGATTGTTATTTCTTGACCAGCCTTGTAAGCTTTAATATTTGTTGCTTCTTTTGGAATCTCAAATATTATTTCTCCAACTTTATCTAATTGAATATTTTTATTCCATTCAACATTATTTCCAAGGGCTGCAGATTGCTGAGTTGTATTTATAGTTATATTCGGCGGTTCTTCAATTGCCGGGCCAATAGTTTTTGTTGTAGAAACAAGTTCTTCGTCCTCGTAAATAAAAGAAAGCTTCAATTGTCCTTCTATTGCAATAATGTTTAAACTATCTAAATCAAAAGAAAATTGCACAGGATTATCAATTAAATAATCTTGTCCAAAACCATTTTCAATTTCAGAATAATTTGTTGTCACAACAACGTTTCTTCTATCTTGTGTGAGTTCAACAGGATGATCTGAAGAAAAAATTTCCGCTGTTTCCCTAGGGAAAACTTTTATGGTAAAAGATTCATTATAGGAACAAGTTCCATTAAGATATCTCACTGTTCCTTCTGTCGGCTCGCCATCAATTCCTATTGCTCCTACGCCCGAAACTTTTAATGTAAAATTAACTTCAGGATAAATTTCTTTTTCTCCAGCAATTCCAAAACCTTCGCCAGAACCAGAAAGAGTTTTTCCATTCATAAAAAATTCTCCAACTATAGGAGACTCAGAAAGTAAATTTTCTAATACATACCAATTTTCCTGCCCAGAATTATTAATTAAAACGCTTGTAGAAGCTGGAATTAATTCTCCTTGCATCATTGTTAAAACAACATTACCTGAAAGAATTTCTCCTTCAATATTTTCTCCACCTACAGATAAAGAAATTTCACCTGTTGGAGCTATGTCAATTAAAATAAAAAACCTAAGGAAAGTTAAAGCCAAAAGAATTAAAACGCCTAAAAGAACAAATTGATTATTAGAAATTTTTTTAAAAATATTTTTCTTTTTTGGCAGGGATGTTCCTATATATCTTGAAATAACTTTTCCATTCTCTTTTTTACTTTCATAGTAATAAGGTCCAAAAGTTTTGAGCTTTCCATTGACCCTCTTTTTTATGTATCTTTTATATGCCATTTAAAATGAATAGGCAACACAAAATAAAGGTAGTGTAACTATATAAATTTTTTTATTAACCTAAAAAAAGGTAGTGTAACCATAAAATTAAGAAGAAAAAATAAAAATAAAATTATTTGAGTTTAAACATCGCTGTTACTTGCGCTGAAATTTGTTGTTCGCTTGGTTGGATGTTTGTTGCTTGTGCTTTTGCTACTGCAGCATCTTCAAATTCTACTGCACCATAAGCTCTCCAAGGAGAATAATAAAAATTCTCATCAGAAACTGAAACCAACTTTCCTAAATCTTTTCCTAAACCCTGAGCAATTGAATCTGCTTTTATTTTAGCATCTTCTGCAGCAAGTTTCAGAGCTTCAGATTTGTATTGATTTTCTTTTTCTTGACTTAATTCAAAATTTATATAACTTATTCCAGCCCCTGCGTCTACGCCGGCATCAATAACATCGCCAATTTTATCAGAATCTTCTGTTGACATTTCAACAATAATTGTATGGCTTGCCTGATAACCAATTATTTCTCTAGTGCTTTTTTCCCAGCTATATTCTGGATATATATTAAAATTCTGAGTTTGAATTTCTTTTCTTTCAAAACCTTTTTTTATTAATTCAATTGTTAAATCATCAATAATTTCTGCGTTTTGGTTTTTAGCTTCTTCACTTGTATCTGCTTTTGTTTGAACATTAAAATAAACTTTAACTAAATCTGGCAAAACTTCTATTGTTGCTTGTCCATTCCCAGTTACTGTATTTGTTGATGGCATAATAGATGAAAAAGCAGTGTAACCAATTGAGGCAATTACAATTATTCCCACAACAATTATCAAAGTTATTTGAACTGATTTTTCCATTATTTTGACCTCCTTACAAGTAAATTTACTATAAAATAAATCAAAAGTCCAGTAAGAATTCCTCCAATAATCCAAAACAAAAATGGAGAAGAAGTTGCAACTAATGAACTTGTTTTTTCAATAGATTGAGAAAAAACTCCTGCGTCGTTAGAAGCTGTGGCAAGTTCTGGAGCTGCTCTTGATCCTGTAACTGCGACCTGTTCAATTGCTTTTTTGCCTGCAAAATAAAATTGCCTGAAAACTATCCCTCCAATCCCTGAAACAAAAACCACAGGAAGAATTGATTTTAATGCTGTAAAATCTGGTTTAAATCTTGAAGGAGAAATCACAATATGTTTTTTTGCGAGCTTGTAGAGTGGAATTTTTTTTCCTTTTTTACTCCAGAAAAAGTTTTTTGTTTTTTCAACAAGCCCTGATTCTAAAAGTTTTTTCAAGTTATACTCTGTTGTGTTTAATTTTATACCAAGAGATTTAGCAATATCTTCTTCAGATTTTTCAGAATTGTAAGTCAAATAATCAATTATTTTCTTACAGGTTGCATTTCCCATGACTTCTGCAATTTTTTTACTGCGTTTATCATCTATATTCATTAAAATAAATTTTTTTTCTTTTTCCATAGTTTAATTAAAAATTTATTATTTATAAATGCGGCGAAGAGTTCAAAGCTAGTTGAAGCTATGATTATTTTAGATAAACTTTAAAACAAACTTACCTAATTTAAAATATGAAAATTATTAAAAAAGTTGCCGAGACAATTTTAAAATACAAACTTTGTAATAAAAAACAAAAAATTCTTGTAGCAATGTCTGGGGGAAAAGATTCAGCAGTTGTTACTTATATTTTGAAAAAGCTTGGATATAACGTCGAGGGATTTTATATTAATCTTGGCTTGAGAGAATATAGTGAAAAATGCGAGGAGGCAGTTAAAAAACTTTGTGAAAATTTGAAAATTAAATTAACAATTTATAATTTTAAAAAAGAAAATGGAAATTCAATGTGTTATATTCGCTCAGCTGTGCAAGAAAAAAATAATTTGAAGAACTGCGCTATTTGTGGAGTTTTAAAAAAGTGGATAATAAATAAAGAAGCGCGAAAACTTAAGATAGAAAAAATTACAACAGGTCATCATCTAGACGACGAAGCGCAAACATTTTTTCTTAATGTTTTAAAAGGGGCCCTAGAACTAAGTTCAAAAACTGGACCTATAACAAAAAATAAATCTAATAAAAAATTTATTCCTAGAATCAAACCTTTATTTTTTATTTTTGAAAAAGACATTGAAAAATTTGCAAGGCAAAAAAAACTTCCAGTTGTTTATGAAAAATGTCCATGCGCAATTGATTCTTACAGAATTCAAGTAAGAAAATATTTTAAAAATTTAAAAAGAAAACAAAAAATAAATATAATAAATAATTTTTTAGATATACAAAAAAATATTAAAAAATCTGAAGGCAAAATTAATTATTGTTTAGTTTGTGGGGAACCATGCCGAGGTAAAATTTGCAAAAGATGTGAGTTATTAAAATTAAAAAATTAATTTTATTTAGATTTCTTTTTTTTAAATCTATACTTTGGACTTGAATCTTTGTAAAGAGGATTTTCATCTACCCAAGTATAAATTCCTATATCCTTCATGGCATTCAACAGATACATTCTTGCTCCTGCAAAATTTTTCCCAGGCGGACCTCTAGCATAAGGAATTTTTTTAACTTTTTTTGCAAGCAAGGATAATTTTTTTCTATCTTTAATCACCCCCAATAAATTGTGTGAAGAAATATGAAATTATTTTCATATATAAATGTTTTGGTTTTAAGGAAAATCATAATTTTTTAAAACTTTTAATTCCATAATCTGTTTCTATCATTTTAAAAACTAGGTTAGTCATAGAATAACCTATATCTGGAAATCTTCCTTCCACTTTTGATAAAAAATCTCTTGCCTTATTGCAACTTTCTTTAATAATACAATAATCGCTAGAAGTTATATCTTCATAATTGGCTCCTACTTGTCTAAAAATATTTGTGGTAAATTTGCTAAAAGCTTGTTGCCATTCTTCTTTCTCTTTCAAGGTCGCTGTTTTTTCATTTAACCTTTTCACTTTTACTAATTTTTTGTTCTAATTTTATTTCAAATCATCTAACCAAGCTGCGTTTTTTGTCAGCTTTTTTTTGAAAAAACGGCTTTTGTTTTTTGGGTCTTTTGCTTCGTTGTATTTAAGAAAAATTTCTTTTCCGAGAATTCCCAAAATTTCTATTTTTCCTGTTTTGTGTGACATACAATATTTGAACCTTTTTGCGTGGCCGTCGAGATTTTTTTTTGCGTCTTCGACGATTTTAAGTCCTTTTTCGAGGGAAATTTGAAAATGTTTTTTTACTCTGCTTACTGGCCTACATTGAAAAACATAATAAGGGTTGACTCCGATTCCAACTAATTTTTTCATTAATTCTGCAAGAGTTTTTGAATTATCGTTCACGCCTTTTAGTAAAACTGTTTGGTTGTTTATTGCTAGGCCTGCTTCCTTTAAATCCTGGATCGCGCGTTTTGATTCAGGAGTTATTTCTCTTGGATGATTAAAATGAGTTACAATAAAAATAGGTCTTATTTTTTTCGAGTAATCTTTGAAAAGTTTTAGTAATTCTTTATCTTGATAAATTCTTCGCGGCAAAACCACCGGAACTCTTGAACCAAAGCGAATGTATTTTAAATGCTTTATTGGCGCGAGCTTGTCTAAAAATTTTTTTATTATCTCTGTTTTTAGGACGAGCGGGTCGCCGCCGCTAATTAAAACATTATCTATTTCTTTGTGTTTTTTTATGTAATCAATTGCTTCGTCAAAAATATTTAAAATTTCTTTTGATGGCAAGCCAACAAGACGTTTTCTAAAACAATGGCGACAATACGCAGCGCAACGATTTGTTGAAAGAATCAACGCAGTTTCGTCATATTTGTGCTGGAGTCCAACAGTCTTTGTGTTTTCAGCTTCGCCGCTTGTGTCATAAGAACCAGATAAATCCAATTCATCAACAGAAGGAACAATTATTTGCCTTATCGGGTCTTTTGGATTTTTTGGGTCAATTAAAGAAAGATAATAACGAGTAATTCTAAGAGGATGAATTTTTTCAATTTCTTTTAATTTTTCTTCTTCTTTAGAACTTATTTGAATAAATTTTTTCAATTCTTCAACAGAATTTACAAAAGTCTGCGGATCTATTTGACATACCATAAAAATCCATTGAGGATAGCACTTAAAAGTGTTTTGGTTTTGTTTCGGAAAGTTTTTAAAACAAAAAATACCTATTTAATTATGAATAAAAATATAATTGCCTTAGTTATAATTGTTGCAATAATTGTTATCGGTTTAATTATTTTTATTCCTAAAAGTTCTACAGTTGTTCAAAATTCAGAAGTGCAATCATTTAGTGTCAAATTAGAAAAAGCACATGAAGAAATACAAGAGTATTCGGCCCACGTTGTTGTGAAAGGGTTTGATGGAAAAACCACAAAAGAATATGATTATTATTTTAAAGAGCCTGGAAAAAGAAAATTTGTGTGGACCACCCCTAACCCGAGTATAGATGTTTACGAGGGGGAAGTGCACTATCAATATAAAACATCCACAAATACTTTGTTCATTTCAAACGTCCCTACAGAAGACATTACAATTATTGATTTTATTGAAGCATTAAAAAATTATCTTGAAACTCACAAAGCAGATGTTGAAGAAATTTATTATAATGAAAAAGAAACTTACAAACTCACAATATATCCTAACGACGATAAAACCGAAGGAAGTACAATTTATTATGTTGATAAAGAAACTATGTGGCCTGTAAAAGTTGAGTATTTCACTGCAGAAGAAAGATGTGAAATATTAAAAGAATTTTACAATACTTATACAGATAAAACATTAACAAGTTGTGTAAAATCCGAAGAGTTTCAAGATCCGAAATTTACTGGATTAAATGATGAGCTTTTTGAGATCAGAAATGACATTCCTGAAGATGCTAAAGAAAAATCAGGTCCTGGGGGAGAGTGTAATCCAGTTTATGAAACTGCAAGACCTTTAGAGGAGGCTTCTTTTCAAGTTTATGCTCCCACTTATGTTCCAGAAAGAGCAACAATAAATTATCCTCCAAAAGAAATTCCAAATATGGTTGAAGAAGGAGGACCTGGAAATTGTAAAAGAAGTATCTATAGCAATTATGCAAATGTCCACACAGCAAAAACATGGGGAAGTATCTCTGGGGATGAAGAAATTGAAGTTGCACAAATAAATATTAACATTAATACAAGAGTAGATTATAATGAAGACTACTACATTTTTCACGGGGGCGGGACACTAACACAATCACGGTCAGTCCTTATCTGGGAATTTTTAGCTTCAGATAAACCAGAAGAATCAAAAACTATTGACCTTGATGGTATTGAAGCTACATTTAATGAATATAATTCGCAATATACTGGAAAAAATATTTTGTTTTGGAAAGCAAATGGATTATATTTTGTTTTGGAAAGTTTAAATGAAGAAGGCTTAAAAATAAGGAATGGGGCTGGAGGAAATTTCCCAGATGAACCCATAGAAACTATTTTAACAGAAGAGGAAATGATTGAAATTGCTTTATCTTTAATTCCTCTTTGATAACATTTGGTAAAATTATAAATTATTCTTTTAGAAGTATGTTTAAATTTTCGTGCAACGCCCTTTCATGTCACCATCGGTTAATAACCATAAAAGTTTAAATATAAGTATTTTCTAAAGTTCTTACTAAATACAACTTGTTGTAATAAAGATGGACTAAAGTACAATATATTGTACTTTACTTTATCACGCATAAAATTAAAAGAAATTATGGATTGTCCATACTGCTCAAACAAACATTCGAAAGTTACAAATAAACGGCCTTCGCCTGAAGGAATAAGACGAAGGCGAGAATGTTTAAAATGCAAAAAAAGATTCACCACATATGAGCGGGTTGAAAAAGCTGATCTTTATGTGATAAAAAAAGATGGAAAAAGAGAACGGTTTGATGTTGAAAAATTGAGTGGTGGAATTAATAAAGCTTTTGAGAAGAGACCAATTTCAAAAGAAAAAATATCAAAAATGATTAATGAAATTTATGATCAATTAAGAAAAAAAGGAAAGAAAGAAATTAAAAGTTCTTTTATTGGCGAGCTTGCAATTAAGAAAATAAAAAAACTTGATAATGTCGCGTACATTCGGTTCGCTTCTGTTTATAGAGATTTTCAAGATGTTAAAGATTTTAAAAAAGAGTTAAAGGAGTTGTAATGGAATTAAAAAAATATCAGGATTTGTGCAAGGCGACTGCAAAAAAAGATTTTCAAACAAAAGAAGAAGAAATTATGTGCGGGGGTCTGGGGGCGAGGTGAAATAAGATGGTAAAAAAAATAAGAAAGAGGGATGGAAGTGTAGTTCTTTTTCAAAAAGAAAAAATTGCCGAGGCAATATGGAAAGCAGTTAAATCTGTTGGAGGAACAGATAAAGAAAAATGTGGGTATCTTTCAAAGTTAGTTTTAAATGGAATTGAACAAAAATATGGTGAAGGGGGAATTCCAAGTGTAGAAGAAATTCAGGATTTGGTTGAAAAGAGTTTAATTGAAGAGGGGCACGCCAAAGTTGCTAAAGCATATATTCTTTATAGAAAAAGCCGTGAAGAACTAAGAGAAGTTAAGGGTCTTTTTGATACAATTGAAGCAGTTGAAGATTATATTGGAAACTCTGACTGGCAAATAAAAGAAAATTCCAATAAAAGTTTTTCACTGCAAGGACTTAATAATTACATTGCAACAAAAATAATTTCAAATTACTGGATGAGAAGAATTTATCCTGAAGCGATTCGTAATGCGCATGAAGGAGGTGATTTTCACATTCATGATTTAGACACACTCGGCGCTTATTGTGTTGGATGGGATTTAAAAGATTTGCTTATGATTGGATTTAGAGGAGTATCTGGAAAAGTTGCATGTAATCCTCCGGGCCATTTGGCTTCTGCATTAGGACAAGCAGTAAATTTTTTCTATACTCTTCAAGGAGAAACAGCGGGGGCCCAGGCATTTTCAAATTTTGATACTCTTCTCGCACCATTCATAAGATATGATGGGCTGGATTATAATGGAGTCAAACAGCAAATGCAATCTTTTTTATTTAATATGGCTGTCCCCACAAGGGTTGGTTTTCAAACACCCTTCACAAATATCACAATGGACTTGAAGGTTCCAGAATATATGAAAGACGAACCAGTAATTATTGGAGGTAAACCTCAAAAAGAAACTTACAAAGAATTTCAAAAAGAAATAAATATCTTTAATAAAGCATTTGCAGAGGTGATGATGGAAGGTGATGCTGAAGGGCGGGTTTTTACTTTTCCCATTCCAACATATAATATAACAAAAGATTTTGACTGGACAAATCCAGATTATGAACCTCTTTGGGAAATGACTGCAAAATATGGGATTCCATATTTTTCGAATTTTATTAATTCAGATATGAAGCCAGAAGATGCACGAAGCATGTGTTGTAGATTGCGACTCGACCAAAAAGAATTAAGAAAAAGAGGCGGCGGGCTTTTTGGATCAAATCCTCAAACAGGATCTATTGGGGTTGTCACAATTAATCTGCCAAGAATTGGATTTACTGCAGTGGATGAACCTAATTTTTTCGAGAAGCTAATGTACTTAATGGAACTTGCAAAAGAAAGCTTGGAAACAAAAAGAAAAACTATTGAAAGTTTTACCAACAAAGGACTTTACCCTTATGCAAAAGTTTACTTAAGAAATGTTCACACGCGGTTTGGGCAATATTGGAAAAATCATTTTTCAACGATTGGACTTATTGGAATGAATGAAGCAATAATGAACTTTATGCCAGGGGAAAATATTGCTACTCCAAAAGGAAAAGAATTTGCATTAAAGGTTTTAGATTTTATGAGGGAAAAATTAGAAGAATTTCAAATAGAAACAGGAAATATTTATAATCTTGAAGCAACGCCTGGTGAAGGGGTTTCTTATAGATTTCCAAAAGCAGATAAAAAAATATTTGGAAGAATTGTTGTTGCAAATGAGCGGGCAATTCGGAATAGCGACGCAAAACCATATTACACAAATTCAACCCAACTTCCAGTAGGTTACACTTCAGATATTTTTGAAGCGCTACAACTTCAAGATGAGTTGCAAATTCAATATACTGGGGGCACAGTTTTGCACGGATTTATTGGGGAAAGAATAACAAAAGAGGGTGCAAAAGTTCTGGTAAAAAAAATTGCAGAAAAGTTTAAACTCCCCTATTTTACAATTAGTCCAACCTTTTCTATCTGCCCTATTCATGGGTATATTCCGGGAGAGCATGAATATTGTCCAAAGTGCGAGGCAGAAGAAACAAACGAAGTCGAAATTGTTCCTAATCCTATTGCAAATTTAAAAAAAGAGGAGGTGAAAGATGACTAAAACTAAATGCGAGGTTTACTCGAGGATTGTAGGGTATTTAAGACCTGTTGTACAATGGAATGAAGGAAAGCAAGCAGAATGGAAAGATAGGAAGACATTTGATTTAACTTCAAGTGAAGAAGCCAGTAAAGCAGCTTAATCCACAAAAAAGATGAAGATAAAAGGAATTCAAAAAACAACTCTTATAGATTATCCTAATAAAATAGCTTGTACTTTATTTCTTTTTGGCTGTAATTTCCGATGCGGATTTTGCCACAATCCAGAACTTGTTCTCAAAGAAGAAGGGGGAGACATTGTTAAATCAGAAATTTTAGAATTTTTAGAAAAAAGAAAAGAATATCTCGATGGAGTTTGTATAACTGGTGGAGAGCCGCTCTTAACTCTTGAAAAAGAATTTTTAAGAAAAATAAAAGAAAAAGGATATTTAATAAAAATAGACACAAACGGAAGTTTTCCAGAAAAATTAAAAGAATTTATTGAAGAAAATCTTGTTGACTTTATTTCAATGGATATAAAATCGGGCAAAGAAAAGTATTCAGAAGTTGCAGGAATAAAAGTTGATAATTCAAAAATTGAAGAATCAATCAAATTAATTTCTAATCTAGAAAACTATGAATTTAGAACAACAATTCTTCGGGATATACACGACGATAAAGAAATTAAAAAAATTGCTTTGTGGCTCAACGAACTCATCGGAAAAAAACCAAAAAAATATGCGCTGCAAGGATTCAAAAATAAAGGAAAAGTTTTAAGCAAATTATTTGAAAATGAAAAAGATGTTTCTGAAGAATATCTTGAAAATCTTAAAAAAATAATTAAAGATGATTTTGAAGAAGTTGAGGTGAGGGTATGATAATAAAAGTGAAAAAATTAAATGATGATGCTAAAATTCCAGTTTATGCTCATGATGGTGATGCAGGGATGGATTTATTTTCTAATGAAAAAACAGAGATTTTACCTAGAGAAAGAAAACTAATTAAAACAGGCATTGCAATTGAAATTCCAAGAGGTTTTGTTTCATTGGTTTGGGACAAGAGCGGAATCGCAACAAAGAACGGAGCCACAACAATGGCAGGAGTAATTGACTCTTCTTATCGAGGAGAATACAAAGTTTTATTATATAACACAAGTAAAGAAATTTTTAAAATTGAAAAAGCACAAAAAATTGCACAGCTTTTGGTTCAGCCAGTTGAAAATGTGGAAATTATTGAAGTTAAAGAACTAGAGGAAACTTCTCGAGGCGAAGGAGGCTTTGGAAGCACTGGAGTATAATAATTAATTTAAATGAGAAATTCTAAAGAAGGACATGGCAAGAAAAGGTTATTCTTTAGTTTCACAGCAGATTAGAGGGGCCATATTAGGTGGGCACATAAAAGTTCCTGAAAGAAATCTTTCTTTACATTCCCAAAATATTCCCCGGGAAAAAATAAAAAGAGGATTTTTTAGTAACGGAAAGTTAGAAAAAAGAATTCAGCCAAGTTCTTTTGAACCTTCTCTTGCAGATGAAGTTTTTATTATCGATACGCGAGATTATGGGTTGCCAAGACCCACAGTAAACCAAAGTGTTTATCGGATGATTTTAGAAAGACCACTAAGAACAAGAACAAGAAAAAGTTTAGAAGGGGGCTTTGAAATAAAATCAGGATTTACATATTTGATAAAATTAAATGAAAAACTCGGTCCGATTCCGGGAGTTACATATGTCAGATCGTCGCCAAAAAGTAGCACCGGCAGATTATTTCCTAAAACAAGATTTTTGGCAGATTATAATCCTTGTTTTGATGATATATCTATTATCGAAAAAGAAATGGATTTGTGGCTTGTTGTTCAACCACTTCCAATTAATTTAATTGCCTATCCAAATTTAACTTTAAATCAACTTAGATTTTTTTCAGGGGACGCAAGATTAAGTGATGAAGAATTAAAAGAGGTTTACAAAAAAACTCCCCTACTCTATGAAAAAAATCCAGACGGCAAAAGTAAACCCATTTCTTTAACCCCAGAAAGAATAGTTGATGGATTAAACATCTGGATTGATACAGAAGGCCGAGATACTCATGGTGTTTTTGGATTAAGGGCCAGACGAAATCCAGATCCAGTTGATATGTCAAAAGTAAATTTTTATTCTCCAGAAGATTATTTTGAGCCAATGGTTGTAGGAGGAAAAAATACAATAAAAAAGGATCATTATTTATTTTCTTCAAAAGAAATTTTATTTGTGCCCCCAAGATTAAGTTCAGAATTAAAAAGGCACTCAAGAACTAGCATTGAAGGGCGGACGCACGACGCAGGTTTTGCTGACCCGGGATTTTTTGGGCCAATGGTTGGAGAAGTTAGTTCAGAGGAAGAAACAGATATTGAAATTGCACACATGCCTTTAAGTGCTTTAGAATTTTTTAGAAACTTCACAATTCCAGACAAAATTTATGGGGAAGGAATTAGTTCAAATTACCAGGGGCAAATAGGTCCAAAGACCTCAAAACATTTCAAAGCTTTTGATTTTGAATCTGCTGCCCGAAACCATGACCGGCTTTCAAGAATTGTTTTAGTCCAAGACTCAAATCTACTTCATCATTTTAGAAATGTGAGAGAAGGTTTTGAACCAATTGACGGAAAAAAAGCAAAAGAATTATTGGGGGTTTTAGAGCAAGGTTTTTTCCACTCGCGGTATGACTGCGAAGATGACCCCTCAACATTACAAGCAATTCCCTATGTGATTATATTTAATAAAAAAGGAGGTGTTTTTTCCTACATTAGAACTCTTCATAAAAAGGATTTTGGTGAGAAAAAATTATTGGGAAAACATTCTATTGGGCTTGGAGGTCATGTTACAAAAGAAGACGGACCAGATTATATTAATAGGGGTTTAGAAAGGGAGGTCTTTGAAGAAGAAGTTACATTTAAAGGAGAAACAACACATCCCCAACTTGTTGGAACTCTTTTTTCAAAAGATAAATCAGTTGATCAGGTTCATTTTGGATTAATTTATACAATGCTTTCTCAGGGAGATGTAATTCCAAAAGAAAAATCCATTGAATGGGGAGAATTTGTACCAATACAAAAACTTATTGAAGAAGGTTACGTGGGCGCTGAAACAGAAACTTGGAGCAGAATATTAATACCTCATCTAAAAACACTTTATGGGGGCTACATTAAAAAATGATTATTGGATTGACTGGGACGTTGGCAGCAGGAAAAGGGTCAGTTGTGGAGTTTTTGATTGAGCAAGGATTTAAACATTATTCTGTTCGGCAATTTCTTGTTCAAGAAATAGAAAAACGCAGTCTTTTGGTGAATAGAAACAACATGGTGGAGATTGCAAATGAGCTTCGCAAAAAATATGGTCCAAGTTATATTGTGGAAAAACTTTACGAGCTTGCAAAAGAATCTGGAGGAGATTGCATAATTGAAAGCGTGAGAGTTCCGGGAGAAGTTGAAGCTCTAAAAAGAAAAGGAGAATTTTATTTAATTGCTGTGGACGCAGAACCGAAACTAAGATATGAGCGTGCAATTTTAAGAAAAAGCGAAACAGATAAAATTAGTTATGAAGAATTTTTGTCAAACGAAAAACGAGAAATGGAATCGAGCGATCCTACAAAACAAAATTTGAAAAAGTGCATTGAAATGTCTGATTTTGTAATTGAAAATAGTTTTGGTTTAGAAGAATTAAAAACAAAAGTTGAAGAGATTATTGAAAAAATAAAAAGCAAAAAAATTTCAAAAAGGAAAGATTATATTTCATGGGATGAATATTTTATGGGTATTGCAATTTTGTCTGGGAAACGAAGCAAAGACCCGAATACACAAGTTGGAGCTTGCATCGTAGACGAGAATAAAAAAATTGTTGGCATCGGTTACAATGGATTTCCGCAAGGATGCTCTGACGACGAATTTCCGTGGACGCGGGAAGGCTCTTTTACTGAAACAAAATATCCTTATGTCTGCCATGGAGAATTAAATGCAATTTTAAACAGCACGAAAAATCTAAAAAACTGCACAATGTATGTCGCGCTTTTTCCGTGCAACGAATGTGCAAAAGCAATAATTCAATCAGGAATAAAAAAACTTATTTATCTTTCTGACAAATACAAAGACGAACCTTTCACAATTGCTGCCAAAAAAATGTTTGATGCAGCCGGCGTCGAGTACATCCAAATGAAACCTTTGAAAAAAGAAATTGTTTTAGATTTTTTGGGAGGTTAAAGTTCTTTCTCTTTCAAAACTTTTATAAATCATAAAAATCCTTAATTAATAATGAAGATGGTAAATAATGATAAAGTTCCGGAATTGACTAATGGCGAATTTGAAGAATTTGTTAGGGACGGGGTTGTGTTGATTGA
>Ga0272443_10002533_pt1 | contig 23156 bp, 25 predicted proteins | sample SSMAcet12_FD_193581 | JGI IMG/M metagenome (GOLD analysis project Ga0272443, IMG submission 193581) | Marine sediment archaeal communities from Little Sippewissett salt marsh, Falmouth, MA, United States - SSM-Acet-12 | ecosystem: Environmental > Aquatic > Marine > Wetlands > Sediment ...
TGACTCTTAAATCAGTAGATGAAGAAGCTGCTAAACTGAATCCAGTTTTAGCTGCGGCATGCAAGAACATAGCTGAAAAGAGGCTTGAGGGAGAAGAGTTTCCTAGTGATGTAATATCTGGGGATAGTGAGGAAGAACTTATTAAATCAATAATCGCAGATTATAAGAATACACACAAAACTCTTGATGGTGTCAAAATAACCCTCAGTCAAGCCTAATAAGATCGTCTTTAGTTATCCCAAAAATAGAATCTGAGGAGATTAATGATGCCTAAGTATTTCGAGAACCTACTCACTGGTGAAGTAAAACTTGATCACACAGGCTCTGCCGTATACAACGAGAATTACGTAACGATATCAAAAGAAGAGTTTGATCTAGCTAAGGATGAAGAGAAGTATTATGCCAAGAAGGCTGATGAGTTGTTTAGAGTTCATCATGATGAGGAAATTCATATTTTCGGCAATGGTCCTTCCTTGATGACTTATGCTGCTAAGCGTGATTGGTCTAATGAGATTACTATTGGTGTGAATTGTGCTGGGGCTGTGATTAGTCCTCTGAAGTATTTGTTGGTTATTGATCAGCAGAGGGTTGCTGAGCGTAAGTCCCACAAATGGCTTTGTAAGGATTACATTCCGGTTTGTGGTGCTCAGCTTTTGGCTATGCGTCATACTTTTTTGCTTGAGGATGATATTACTCCTGATTATGTGTTTACTAAGGCTGGTGAGCCTGTGCATCGTCCTTCTAGGGGGTTGTTTTATAGGAAGTGTTCTGTGCATATGGCTTTGGATATTGCTCGTTTGATGTGTCCTAGGGCGATTTATTTGTGGGGTTTGGATTATAAGGATCGTTCGCATGCTTATGATGGTAAGATTAAGGGTGATGAGTTGGATTTGCCTGGTGTTCGTTGGGATGATTTTAATAAGCATGTTCGTGGGTTTGAGATTCTGAGGGATGTCTGTCTTAATGATGGTGTGAAGGTTTATAATTGTAATCCGACTTCTGAGTTGAGTGTGTTTCCTAAGATTTCTCCTTCTGATGTGTTTGGTGATGCTCCAGTTATTGTGGAGAGTAAGGTTAATAAGAAGAAGTTTAAGATTGAGACTCCGGATGAGTATTTGGATATGTTGGAGTGTTTGGCTAGTGATTCTGATGTTCGTGCGGTGTTTGATGATGGTCAGGATGAGCGGTTTAAGGCTGCTTTGAGGACTCTCGGTGCTACGGGGGTCAAAAGGCGATAGGGGGTTGTTATGGGTGCTTTGGGTCCGCAGAATGGTTCCGATGGGGGTATAACGCCGCTTGGCCCTAAGCCTGGGTTTGATATTGATTGGGGTTTGTTGGAGAAGGATCTTGCGCATGTGATGAATATGCGTGGTGTTGATGCGTCCTTTAATATTCCTGATTATGAGTTGGCTAAAATGCTTAGTGGGGTTTTGGTGTATTGGTTGAAGAAGAAGAGGGGTGAGCAGGGCGTCTGTGTGAACCAAATCTAGAATTAGGAGGATTTATTATGGGTTTGTTATCAGCTGCTCAGACTACGCAGATTTTCCAGTTGTTCCAGCTTCCTGAGAATCCTAATATTAAGATCGTTGAGACGTTCTTTCAGCGTGATGTTATTTTGGATTCTACGTTGGGTCCGACTACGTATTCGACGGGTACGATCCAGAATGCTATTAGTCAGTTGAATGCGTGTTTGGAGGCTGTTACGGCTTCTCAGCTTACTCAGATTGAGGAGCAGTTGACTCGTCTTTCTGAGGTTGGGTTTACTAAGCCGATTATGGTTAAGAAGGATGCGGCTGGTACTGAGGGGCATTTGGCTGATTATCCTATGGAGCGTGAGGATATTCGGCGTCAGATTGCTAATATTATTGGGTTTTATGCTCCTGAGGGTGGTTTTTATTCTGAGGCTAAGCGTGCTTTTGGGCGTTCTGCTTGTCGTCCGATGAATGATAGGTGAGCTTATGAGCGTTCGCAACGATCTTGGCTTAATTTCTGGCGATGTGGTTCTTGAGACTGCGCGGTGTACTGGTGCTGAGATTTCTTTGTCGCATAGGGGTGCTGCTGGGGTGACTCTGGAGGCTCATGTGTCTTCTGAGAAGGTTGAGCAGATTGGTGTGGAGCGGAATCGTGCGATACAGCTTAGGACTCGCCGTTTTATTATCCCTGTACAGACTGGATTCGTTAAGACTACGGATGATACTGAGCCAATTGAGGAGCGGGACCAGATAACTTATACTAATCGGAGGTATGTTGTTACTCAGGTTGAGCGTAAGTCTGCTGGTAATGTTTATGTTGTTACGGCTCAGCATTCGCATACTCTGAGTATGGGGGCTTGATATGGCTGGTAGTAATGCGCTTACTCAGACTGTGAATACGATGGTTAGTTTGGCTGATGCTGAGGCTCCTTTTGCTAGCCGTGCTGTGCAGGGTTTTGTGTATTTTGCTGCTGGTGAGAATTGGGAAGATGATATTGAGGATTTGGTTCCTGTTCGTGGTTATTGTAATTTGTTTTTGAATCGTCTTGGTTCTGATGGTTATAGGAGTGAGACGGATTTTGAGGTTGCTGGTGAGTTGGCGTTTAAGCTTGATCTTAATAGTTCTAATGATATGGATGCTATTAATGATGCTGTTGTTGCTTTGAAGAAGGAGTGGGAGAAGACTGATAATTATTCTTCTGGGGGTATTCATCCTTATCGTGTGCAGATTACTTTTCAGCAGACGCATCAGCAGAGGAATATTGTGATTTATTCGGTTTTGACGGCTCATCGTGTTCCCAGCAATTCGGATTGTTTGTGATTGATTGGAGTTTGGCTGTTAATCTTGATAAATTAGGGGAAGTTGTGATGGGTGAGATCAAATTTCGTGATATTGTTTCTGGTCGTGATATTGATGGTAATGATTTTGATGAGGGTGTTTATGAGGCTATGGGTGGTCCTCCGGTGCAGGATGAGAAGGATGAGTTGTTGCCGGATGTGTGTTCTGTGGTGGTTGGTGGTGAGCGTTGTTTTTGCCTTTTGCGGGATTTGAGGCTTAAGGGCTAAGCGGTGTGGCGAAGATTGATGAAGAGAAGCTTGGTGAGTTGCTTGCCTATCTTGATAGTTGGCGGGCCGGTTGGGCTTCTTATCAGGAGTGGTATCGGAAGGAGTATAAGAGGCGTTTAGCTCGTTTTGAGCTTAAGCGTACGAAGGCTCGTATTCTTATTAATAGGTATTTGCAGAGTTTGGATGTTGATGGGTTTGGTCGTATTCGTAGCGATACTAAGGCTTCCCGGATTAAGATTCAGAATTTTGCTAAGAAGCGTGATCGTGTTCTAGCTGCTTTGGCTGTGGATGCGCGTAAGATTTTTGGTTATACTGGTCATGTGGATCCGAAGACTGGTGTGTTTGTTGGTAAGATTGATCAGAAGTTGTCTAGGAAGATTAAGGATAAGTTGGATGCTAGTTTCATGATGATTGCGGGTGATTTGTTGAATGACTAGTCCTGTTGCTGCTATTTTATCTGCGTTGGAAGCTAAGAATGAGCTGATTCTTGATGAGAGTCGTGCTCTGGCTGAGAATATTGCTGCGAATCTTGGGTTGAGGCAGACTAGGAATGATCTTGAGGCTTCTGTTAAGAATCGTGATACGATACCGAAGGCTCAGGATAAGAGTGATTTGGATTTGACTCCTCAGCAGGCTAATAATTTGGAGGCTAGTTTTAAGACTCATATTAAGGCGAGTTTTCGTTCTATTGCTGAGGGGGTTGCTCAGAAGCTAAAAAGTAGGAAGTTCATGGCTGTAGGTGGTGACGCGTTGCCTGCTCCCTTAGGCTTCAAGGCATATACGGAAAGGCGATTGGCTACGCTTGGCCCGCATCCTCGTTCTGGTGAAATCGCAATCCCAATACCACCTGAGCTTGAGTCTCAGGTCGAGGCTGCTGCTGAGCTATTGCCATTGACACCCAAGCAGCGCGCTGCAGAAATTGCTAGACGGCTTAAGGAGCAGGCCCGTGGGAACCCGTGAGCGCCAAGAGGCTATTCGTAGCCAGCTTCGGCGTCTAAATAATACGGTATTCTATCTGAATAATCCTGAGAGGCTTCTGATCCGTGTTAATAAGAAGCTTATCGAGGAGGGTTGGATAGATGAGATGATAGCTGAGCGCTTTGATTCTCAGGGTTCTAGTCAGGGTAATCCTTGGGCTCCTTTGAAGGTTGATACGATACGGGATAGGGCTAGGAAGGGTTTTGGTCCTTCGCCTATTTTGGTTCGTACTGGTAGTTTGCTGGATAAGGCTTTGAGTTCTACTAAGAAGGCTTTGGCTGAGGGTATTGAGGTTAAGATGAGGGGTGACACGACGGTTGCTGATGCTTTGAATGATGGTACTTTTACTATTCCTGCTAGGCCGTTTTTTGGTGCTCCTACTGCTGCTGAGATTGAGCCTTTGGTGCGTAGGCGTAATCAGTTGATTAATGAGGCTTTGCGTCGTCTTGCTAATGGGGAATCCTTAACGGGTTTTCTTCCGAGTTGATCAAAAGTACAAATAGAGGTTAAGAATAAGGAGATGATTGATGGCCCTTACCCCAACTACCCACGTCCAATCAGTGGCTTGGAACAGCATAAGTTTCGATGATACTGATAATGGCGTGCTGAGCGTAGAGTTCGCGCATGAAGGTACGCCTATCGAGGATAGGGTTGCTGATCAATCTTATCCCTCTAGCGTCTTTATAACCGACAAGAGTGCATCTGTGCGGCTGGTTGCACGCCATGCCAAGTTCACAGAGGATCTGGATTGCTCTACTAGTAATCTGGTGATTACTCTTGCTGCTTGTGGTGGTGTGACTTTGTCAGTTACGCTTGCTACTATGATGCTGGTGAGTGTGCGTACGGTTCAGCCCCGTGCGGGACTTAGTGAGACTGAGTTAATTTTCTTGCATCAGTCTGCTGCTCAAGCGAATCCTATTAGTTAGTTTCCCGGTCACCTGAATCCTGAGGAGGGTTTAACATGAAGGTGAGACACGAAGTGGCGTATCTGATGTACATTGAGAGTTGTATGCGTCTTAAGGGCTATGACCCTCGCAAATTCACGCCTGATGATTTGGTTGCGATGTTTGCTGCTCTTCCTAGGGATAGTTTCGCTAGTTATGAGGAGTGGTGTGGTACGATGGGGATTGAGGCTGATGTCCCCAGCGAGCCTGTTTCTGAGAACGTTGCACATCGGGCTCCGCCTCAGGTCGCTGGGGATTCTAAACCTGATGCTGAGAAGTTGAAGAATGAGGCTCAGGCTTGGTGGGATAAGACTCGTGGTTCTGCGAGGGTTGTAAAGGGTGATGTAAAGAAGGATGCTGATGGTCGTCCTGTGTTTGAGTCTGAGCAGGATTTGCAGGAGTATGAGAGTAAGGTTGATAGTTTTTTGACTGCTACTAGGTTTGTTTCTAAGACTGATCCTGATGTTGTGAAGGTTGAGGAAGTGTCAGCTGCTAAGGGTGACTGATGCCTGACTTTTTTGCTGAGACAGGTGGTTTAGATGATCGTATAGAACAATCCCGAAAGTTCCAAGATGAGCTTCGGAGAGAGATTGATTTATTACAGAAAAAGCTTGGCCTAGAACAACAAGCTGGTGGTTCCCAACAATTAACTGACTCTACTGGAAGTCCTAGGAGCTCCTTACCCGGGGTTCCTAGGACTGCTCCTACAGCTGCTGAGGGTAGTTTCTTCTCTACGGCTGCTACGGCTGTTGCAGCTTCAAGAATTACTGTGGGTCATGTTGGTAGTAAGATTCCTACGTCTTCTGGTATTACCGGGTCACAGACATTCAGTCAGCGTAATGCGGATACGTTAGCAAATAAGGCCGATTATTATCAGCTTAGACGTTCTCTTGATATTGCTAACAAGATGGGCGGTAGTAATTCCCAATTCGCTGTTAATTTGATCGAAAATTATGCTCAGGCTGACCCAAAGAAGTATCGTGATTTAATTGGACAATTTGGCTCTCAGGGCATGGCTTCTGCTGAGAGGTTGTATGAGAGGCGTATAACCAAGCGTCTGGCTATGCTTTCTGCTGGTGAGATGGCTGTTGCTAGGCGTGGTCGGGGTGTTCTTGAGGCGCAGTGGAATGCTAATTTCATTGCTCAGCATATGGACCCCAGGGTTGATTATTTCCATTCGATAGCTGCCAATGTCCATGGTGTGCAGATGGGTGTTGGCGAGATGATTTCAAAGGCCGGCAAGTCTCCGGCTGCTCAAGCTGCTGTTTTTGGTAAATTGGCTGCTCGTTCTCATGGTGTGTATGCTGCGAGGACTGTTGAGCCGCCGTCTTGGGCTTCTCCTGAGGCTTTTGCTATTGCTCAGGCTGCTGTTGGTAGTGCTCAGAATAATCTTCGAGAGGCTGAGCGCAATTTGTTGCTTAAGCGCAGGTTGCTCGCTAATGAGCGTATGCGCACTCCTGAGTTTATTGCTGAGGGTTTGCAGAGGATTTCTGCTGAGGTTGGTGGTAGGACGCTTGGTGGTGAATTCTTAGCTATGCAGGCTGCCACAGCTAGGCGTAGACAGCGTTTTGGTCGTGCTATGAAACGCGAGGCTGTTTATGCTTTGGATCGTTTCAAGGCTGCTGGTGGTTTGCTTGCACCTATGTCAGAGGTTAAGAGTATTGTTTCATCGACAGCTAAGCGTGCTGCCTATCGTGGTGCGGCTGCGGTTAAAGCGCAGGGTGGGTTGATAGGGAAGATTGTTAATCCTGCTACTGTTGCTGGTGCTGGGAAGGCTTTCTCTTATCTTGGCCAGGCTGTGGTTGCTGGTGGTGTGGTTGTTGGTGGTGCTATTGCTGCTGTTAAGGCTGCTGAGGCTATTAATAGGAAGTATCTTATCGAGCCTTTGCAGAAGAGGGCTTCTACACTTGAGGCTTCTATGAGCACCAATCAGATGGTGCATGAGGCTTATTTAGAGGATATTGGTACGCTTGGTGCTGAGGAGGCTGGGGTAGTTAGGCGTGAGTTGCGTGATCAGGCTACCCAGGCTAAGGAGCGTATTCGCAATGCTCCTGCTGGGAATGTTTTTGATCGGTTTTCTGCATTCGTGACTCAGAAGATTAGTGGTATTAATCCTATTGAGGAAGAACAGGCTCAGAAGGGTGAGCAGCAGGGTCAGAGAGTTGCTGAGATTGCTAAGCTTAAGAGAAGATTGGGTAAGAGGTTTGATATTAGCGCGGGGCAGGTTCAGGCGGATGTAAGCACCGCTAAACAGAGGGTTCTGGAGAGAGCTGGTATTTTCGAGAGATTATCTATTGAAAATCCCGATATGGCTCTTGGTTATATTACTGGCAAGACCAGAGCTGCTGTAATGGCTGAGGTTGAGCAGGAAGCTTCTAAAATTGCGTTGGAACGTGCTAGAACTATCGAGTTAGCTCATAAGCGCTCTAAGCAGACATTCCTCAGAACCCCACAACGCCGCTATAACGATCAGGAATTCCGCCGCAAAAGAGAAGCTACCAAGGATTTCGTACTATCTTCGAAGGTGCAGTGGAATCCTTACTAGGAGTACAACATGGCACTAACCTTCACAATTGGCGGAACAAGCTTTCCAGAGGCAAGCCCTAGCACAGGACGTCATGCCCTTAGCTTCAACGCCACCAATAAGAAATACTGGAGAAGAAGATATCACTCTCCAGGCCAAGACGGCAACTTCCTAGTCAGAGGCGGCCAAAACGGTGGCGAGATAAATGTGACAGTAAGATATATAGGAACAATTGATGAGGTATGGGATCTTTATAATACTGATAAAGCGGCATGGGAAGATACCGAAGTTATTATAGCAGACCCGACAGGATTCAGCTATGAGAGATGTAATTTAGTAGAATCTAGAGATTTGCGGACCAAACCTACAGGTAGACCCTTAAGAGAATGCTTTATGGAATGTGCATTCTCATTCGTCATTGATGGGTAGAAAACAATCATGGCAATCCTAACACCAAACGTTACAGGCCCCACCGGACCGAGCGGAAAACGCCTATACCAAGGCAACCAAGATTTCCGCCAACGAGACGATAATCCCGACTGTAAAGTCGGCGGGGTCTACAGCCACAAAGTAGACAGGTATAGCGCCACAGAGGCAAACGAATGGGTCGGCCTCTTCGAATGGTATAACACAATCCTAGGACAAGGCCTAGCCAGCCTCAACGTCAGCAACCAAAGCACAGACGACTACGAGCCAGGAACACTCGTCTACGTAGACGGCTACGACGCAGTAAACAACGTCTTCACAATAGCCAAAGCAGACCACCCAAGCTTCCCAGCAGAATTTGTAGTACTAGACCAAATCGACGCAGAAGAAACCGGAACAGTCTACAGAGCACTAGAAATAGGCTCACTAGACACTTCGGCAGCCACAGCAGGAGATAAGGTCTACCTCTCGTCCAGCACATCTGGTGCTTGGACTTTGACCGGTACTGGTAATCAGCAGGTTGTTGGGTATGTAAAGACGGTAAGTGTTGCCAATGGTATCATTAACTTTATTTTGGGGGCTGGGTCTAGTGGGTCAGCAAATACGTCTTCCGAGACAATTGTGCAGCCAAATAGCTTCAGTGCTGGGCAGGTTGTCTATCTTGACTCCGACAGTGGAACTTACGAGCTTGCCAAGGCTGATGACGCTGAGACCGCAGAAGCAATTGGTGTTGTTCAGGAGGCCTCCGCGACTGAGTTCACAATCGTATACTCTGGTCTTGTCGAAGGATTGTCGGGTCTCACTGCCGGTTATGTCTACTTCGTTTCGGACGCAACTGCTGGACTCCTAACTGATACTCCTCCTACTACTCAGGGGAATATTCGTAAGCCAGTGATGATTGGTCTCGATACTGAGACCGCTAATGTTAATATTATGCTGGGTACGCGGATTGAGGGTCCTGGACCGACTGGCCCGACTGGCCCTACGGGTCCGACTGGGCCGACTGGGCCTCAGGGTGTTCCTGGTAGTGCTTCTTCTACTGGTTCTACTGGCCCGACTGGTCCTACTGGTTTTACTGGGCCTCAGGGTGTTCCTGGTAGTGCGGCCGCTACTGGCGCTACTGGGCCGACTGGTCCTCAGGGCGATCAGGGTGTTACGGGTCCGACTGGGCCTACTGGTGCTCAGGGCGATACTGGTGCGGCTTCTACTGTGACTGGGCCTACTGGTCCTCAGGGTGATACTGGAGCTGCTGGTGCGACTGGTGCGACTGGTGCGCAGGGCGCGACGGGTGCGACTGGTGCGCAGGGTTCGCAGGGTGAGACGGGTGCGACTGGGCCTACTGGTCCGACTGGTCCTCAGGGTGAGACTGGAGCTGCTTCTACTGTTACTGGTCCTACTGGTGCTCAAGGAGATACTGGTGAAACTGGTGCTACTGGGCCGACTGGCCCGACGGGTGCTTCTGGGTCTCAGGGTGTACCGGGAGCTACAGGTCCTACTGGGGCTACTGGTGCTTCTGGCGATGCTGGCGCTGCAGGCGCTGCAGGTGCTACCGGTCCAACTGGTCCTACTGGCTCTGCTGGGGCTAGTGGTTCTGAGGGTGCGACAGGACCAACCGGCCCTACTGGGGCTTCTGGTGATACTGGCGCTGCAGGCGCTGTAGGCCCAACGGGACCTACAGGTCCTACCGGAGCAACAGGAGCTCAAGGCATACCTGGCAGTGCCTCCGCAACTGGAGCTACAGGTCCTACTGGGCCTACTGGAGCAATCGGAAAAGGCATATCCGGCTCCTTCTGGAATTACTCAACCAACACCACAGACTCCGATCCAGGCGCTGGAAATTTCAAGCTCAATGATGCTACACAGCCTGATGCTACGGCTGCTTTCATTGATGTTCTTGATAATGTGTCTTCGAATTATGCGACTTTCTTGACTACGATTGCCACCGCTGGTTCTGTTTTGCATATTCAGCAGCGTAATGATGCCACTAGGTGGTTGATTTTTAATATTGATAGCGATGCTGTTCAGGTTGGTGGTGTTGGTGTTGGTTATGTTCGTTTGCCGTCGATTTCTATTGTTGATTCTGGTTCTGCTATTCAGAGTGGTGAGGAGTGTTTCATAGGTATTGCTAAGGCTGGTGTTACTGGCCCTGCCGGTTCTGGTGGTGGGACTGGAGCCACTGGTCCGACTGGCCCGACTGGCGCTACTGGCGATACGGGAGCGACTGGTGATACTGGGGCTACTGGCCCTCAGGGTGATCAGGGTGATACTGGCGCTACTGGCCCGACTGGTGCAACTGGTGATACGGGTGCGCAAGGTGATATAGGCCCGACTGGCCCGACTGGTCCTCAGGGTGAGACTGGTGCGGCTTCGACGGTTACTGGCCCGACCGGAGCTACAGGCCCTCAGGGTGATCAGGGCGATACTGGGGCGACTGGCCCTATTGGAGCTACCGGTCCGCAGGGTGATGCTGGTGATACTGGCGATACCGGAGCGACTGGCCCGACTGGCGCAACTGGCCCCCAGGGTGATCAGGGGGATACCGGAGAGACGGGTCCAACTGGCCCTATCGGAGCTACTGGACCTCAGGGCGATACTGGCGATACTGGCGATACTGGGGCGACTGGTCCTACTGGAGCTACTGGTCCTCAGGGCGATACCGGAGATACTGGTCCAACTGGCCCGACCGGAGCTACTGGACCTCAGGGTGATCAGGGAGATACCGGAGACACTGGACCAACTGGCCCGACCGGAGCTACTGGCCCTCAGGGCGATACTGGAGCTACTGGGGCGACTGGAGCTACTGGTCCAACTGGTCCTGCTGGCCCTCAGGGCGATACTGGGGCTACTGGGGCTACTGGGGCTACTGGGGCGACTGGTCCTGCTGGCCCTCAGGGCGATACTGGGGCTGCTGGCCCGACTGGCCCGACTGGTCCTGGTAGGAGTTCGGAGTATACGTACGTAACTAGTAGTCTGTATATGTATAATCTTACTGATCCTACTGCTGATAATATCTTGATTTGTTATAATGCTGCTGACAATATTCGTATTGATTTGCTTGATCCTGGTGATCCTTTTGAGCCAATTGATGGTCAGGTTGTTGATATTAAGAATTTGTCTCCTACTAAAAATGTCTTTATTAGGACAGACAATTTTGATGACGTAGCAGCCGCTACTGTTAACTATAGCACTGGAGGTTTCATAGCTGGCAGTAGTACTATGTTCAGGTTATTCCCGAAGATGGGCGCTAGACTTGTTTATAGCACTGATGCTGAGACATGGAGTATTGTCTCGGTTTATGAGGATGGCCATGATGCTCTGTGGATCAGGAGTAATGTTAGGACTACTTGGGATATGGACACCGAGTCTCCTTACCCAACTAGAGACCATTATTTCTTTGTCGATTTAATTGATAATGGTGTGGATGTTACTATCGACCTTCCAGCTGCCCCTAGGGACGGCCAGGAGGTTATTGTCAGGTGTACTAACGAGGCCGTAGGTGTCTCAAAATGCGTTATAGACGCAAATGCTGAGGATATAGATGCTGGAACCTCAGTTGCAAGTACCTTAGATGTTCCAGAGAATACTGGTGTTACTTTGAGATGGTCTGGGGCTGCTGAGATTTGGGCTGTTGTTAGCCAATATTACGAGGGTGGCGGCCCGACTGGTCCGACTGGAGCTGCCGGAGCTGCTGGCGCAACTGGCGCAACTGGTCCAACTGGCCCGACTGGTGCTGGTTGGCAGTATGTCACGTCGGTTGAGGCCAATAATGACGCTAGTATTGAGTTCACAGATCTTGATGGAAATTATATGGTTGTCTTCAATGGTTTGTTGCCTACTGGTGCGGCGACCCTGAGGATGCGGGCTTCTGATGATAATGGCAGTAGTTTCGATTCTAATGAGAAATATCAATACACTGTTAAGTATTCGTTTAACGGTACGGATTTTCTTGGTGATGGTGCTGAGACCTTTGTATTGATGACGCTTAATACGGTAGGTACTGGTAGTGGTTTGTACGGTGTTCAAGGTGAATGTTATTTAACCAACTGTAATGTCACTGGGGAACCAGTATTTGTTGGTGGTGTATTGCGTACGCAGCAATCTAGTGGCTTGACGGTGGCCCATATGTTCGCTGGCGCTAGCATCACAAATACTGATGTTGCCCTGGATAAGGTGAATGCTGTCCAGTTCTACCTAAGTGCTGGAGTATTCGCTAGCGGCAAGGCCCATCTGTACAAATTGACGACATAAGGGAATACCATGGCTTACACCAAATTAGTCAACGGCAAAAGGGTCGAGCTGACTCCCGAAGAGGTCCAGGAATTCCTCGACAGGCAGGAAGAATACGATCCTACCGATGATTGGGAGAACAATCGTCAGATTGAGTACCCCAAGATTGGTAGGCAGTTGGAGGCGATTTGGATTTTCATCAATAAGGCTGAGCAGAGTGGTATTACGCTTCCGCCTAAGACTAAGACGATGTTGGAAGAGATTAAAGCAATTCAGCTGAAATACCCAGAGAAATAGATGCCTTTTAATCCTAGTACTCTAACCCCTAGCAGAATCACTGGACCGACTGGCCCTGCTGGTGCTACTGGCCCTACGGGTCCTGTTGGTTCTGCTCCTGTGGATGGTGATCAGGGTGTTACCGGTCCTCAGGGTCCGACTGGGCCTACGGGTTTTTCTGGTGATCAGACTTTGACCGGTCCTACTGGTGATACTGGTCCTCAGGGTGTTACTGGTCCGACTGGTTTCAATTATGATCAGTTGGCTACTGGCCCGACTGGTCCGACGGGTCCGACTGGGGCTACTGGCGCACAGGGTCTTCCGGGTTATTTGTTTAATACTGGTCCGACTGGCCCGACTGGCCCGACTGGCGCTACTGGTGCTTCTGGGGCTTTCTTTGGCACTGGTCCGACTGGTCCTGTTGGCGATACTGGTGATACTGGTCCGACTGGACCGGGTTCTTCTGAGTTTACTTCTGATTATACGGTTTTTGATATTTTCGCGCCTCCTGCTTCTCCGAATGCTAAGGATGATGAGTTTGATGATGGTTCTTTAGCTGGGAAGTGGACGGAGTGGGATTTTGGTTCTGCTGTTGTTCCGTCTGAGGATTCTCGTGGTTTGTTATTGACTGTTGATGATCAGGCTGAGTGGGGTGGTGTTTATCAGGCTGTTGCTGCTGGTGATTTTTCTATTATGTGTAGGCTTGGTGTTTCCGCTGATCCTAATAATGATTGGGGTGCTGCGGGTTTGATGTTATTTGAGGATGCTACGGATTCTGCTGGGAACTTCGCTTTCATTGGCCTGAGGGGTGGTCCTTCTACAATTCGTGGCATCCTTTGTCAGTATTGGTCTGCGTATAATATCATTTATACTTCTGCTAGTTATATTCAGGCTGGTGAGGAAGAGGCTGGTTTGTTTGATTGGTGTTATTTTAAGTGTCGTCGTGATGGTGGCACGTTGTATTTTGATTATTCGTTTGATGGTAAGTCTTGGTATCAGTTTGCTGATGCTTCTGAGGCTGGGATTATGAATTCGAATACTGTTACTCATATTGGTATTGCTGGTTATCAGTACACTACTGGTTCTACGCTGTATGTCCGTTCTGATTTCTTTAGGCATGTTGCTTCTGATGTTGGGTACGATGGGATCATTGGTGGTCGTCGAGTGCAGCGGGATAAGGTGTAATGGGCTTTAACGCCAGCACAGTTAATCATGTGTTCTCAGGCAACACTGGCCCTACTGGCCCGTTGGGAGCTACTGGTCCACAAGGGCAGTCCTCACCTGTGACTGGCCCGACTGGCCCTGATGGTTATTTGGGTTGGACCGGTCCTCGCGGAGAGAATGGTCCTGCGCTAGAGACTGGTCCGACTGGTCCGACTGGCGCTACTGGGGCTACTGGTGCTCGCGGTGCTAGTGGTATTGCGGCTGCTACTGGCTCTACTGGTCCAATTGGTGCTACGGGCTCGACTGGCCCGACTGGTCCTGATGGTGCTTCGTTGTTCCAGGTTTATGGTCCTACTGGGCCTACGGGGCCGACTGGTGCTGATGGTTATCCTGCTAGTGTTGGTGCTACTGGTGCTCAGGGTGATCAGGGGGATACGGGTCCGACTGGCCCTGCTGGTTCTGAGCAGTTTGATAATGATTATAATTCGTTTGATATTTGGGCTCCTCCTGCTTCTCCGGAGAGTGAGGATGATGAGTTTGATGATAGTTCTCTGGATGTGAAGTGGAATGATTGGGATTATGGTAGTGATGGTACGAATTCTGAGGATGCTGCTGGTTATAAGTTGACTTTGATTGGTGGTGATTTGGCTGGTATTTATCAGGCTGTTGCTTCAGGTGATTTCACGATTATTGCTCAGATTGGTATTGGTGCTGAGGATAGTGTTGCTGGTTTTGCTGGTTTGGCCATTTTTGATGATGCTGCTAATTCTAGTGCGCCTATTGGTTTTATTGGTTATCGTGCGTATGGTTCTTCTCATGCTGTGCGGGTTGATGCTGGTGTTTTCACTAATTATAGTTCGGCCCTCGCTGCTATTGAGCAGGGCACTTATTATGATGGTGTGAGGAATACTGGTTTCTTTAAGATTCGTAGGAATGGTACTGATATTTATTTTGATTATTCTCATGATGGTGTGAATTGGCTGCAGTATGCTGACACGACCGAGGTCTCAACGGGGACGATCAGTCATATTGGGATTGTTGGTTCCTATGCTGGTGCTAATAATGGGTTTGTCAGGGCTGGTTTCTTTAGGTATACGAATTCTGATGTTGGTGTGGATGGGGTTATTGGTGGAGCTAGGGTTAAGGAGAGCAAAGTTTAATGCCTAGTGATCCTGTGAACCCATCAATTAATCCGCAATTTTTAGCTTATCAGGGTCCGACTGGTCCTACAGGTCCTTCTATTACTGGCCCGACTGGCCCAGCTAGTACTGCGACTGGCCCGACTGGTCCTACAGGTCCAACTGGGGCTACTGGCCCGACTGGTCCGCAGGGTTCGGCTGGCAATACTGGTGCAACGGGCGCAACAGGTGCGACTGGAGCGACTGGCCCGACTGGCCCATCTGGTGTTAGTGGCCCCACGGGTGCGACTGGTGCGCAAGGTGCGACAGGTGCGACGGGTCCCACGGGTCCGACGGGTGCGTTTTCTACGTATGGTGCTCCTGGCGATACGGGTCCGACTGGTCCTACTGGGCCTGTTGGTTTTACTGCTCCTACGGGTCCGACTGGTCCGAAGGGTCCTAAGGGTGCTACTGGGGCGACTGGTCCTCAGGGCGCTTCTGCTTTTTCAGAGGATTATTCTCGTTGGGATATTTTGGCTAAGCCTTCTTCTCCTGCTGGTCAGGATGATGAGTTTGATGATTCTAGTTTGTCTGGATGGTCTACGTGGGATCATCCTTCTAAGCTTACTGCATCTGAAGATTCTCGTGGTTTGAAGTTGGTGTGTGCTGCTTCTGGTGGGAATACCACGGGTGCTGCTTGTGGTGTGTATAAGGCTCTGCCTGCTGGTAATTTCTCTCTGTTTGGTTATGTGGGTATGGGTCATGACCAGAAGAATGGGAATTATCGTCGTGCCTGTGGTATGATGCTTTTGCAGGGTACTGGAGCTACAGATAATTATTATGCTGTTGGTCAGTTCTATAATTCCATTGATAAGGGTTCTAGGCAGTTGATAGGTTTCACTGGCACTGATTATTCTGCTGATGCGAGTTTCTCTAGTTCTACTTTCGATCTGAAGATTGATGTTACTGGTATTTTCGTGATGCTGAGAAGGGTATCTACGACCCTTTATTACAATATTTCTAGGGATGGTTATAATTGGTTTAGCGGTGGTTCTGTGGCTGAGGCTACTGCTATGAATAGTGGTACGGCTAGTTATTTTGGTTTCTTTGGTAATAATCAGATTTCTTCTGGTGGTGATTTGGTTGTTCGTGCTCGGTTTGTTAGGTATGTTGCTTCTGATATTGGGTATAATGGCTTTATTGGTGGTAGTCGGGTTTATAGGTCTTATTCCTCCTAAATATAAAATAGGAGGAAAAGAACATGCCAGTGAAAGTCGCTAAGCGCGGAAACAAATATCGCGTCATAGAAGCCAAAACCGGCAATATAGCTAAAACATCTAAGGGGAATGCTGTAGATTCAGGAGGACACGCATCTAGAGCCAAAGCTCAGCGCCAAGCAGGGGCCATTAATAGGAGAAAATAATGGGCTACGGCTATTACAGCATGGGTTATGGGCAGATCCAACACTCAACCCTGCATTTTGAGCTTACCACAAGAAACAGAAGCATCCTCGTACGTTTCTCACCAGCAGATGGCTTCGACGGCTGCTACTTCGGCATCTACCGCAATGCCAAGAAGATGAAAATCGTCAAAGCCGAGGATGTAGACCCCTCAGAATGGATCCCAATCCAAGCTGATCCGTTTTCCTCAATTAATTCAATTGCGGTTATTTGTCATGGTTATTTGGCTGATCAGTCTGCTTCTATTCCTGAGCTTGTTAGGTTGCTTGAGGGTGATGAGTGTAATAAGGCTACTTTGATTTGGGTTTGGCAGCCTGAGGCTATTGGTACGCCGTTGGCTGGGAATTATACGAGTTCTTGGGTTATTGATGGTTTGCCGTATGATTACTCTCAGAGAGTGAATGGTTACCCTACTAGGGGGATTGTTTACTATGACCTCGATATCGGATCGGATGAAGTCACAGTCACGGTCTACCACGAGGAAACGATTCTGTGCTCAGGAACCGGAACCCTCGGAAGCACTGTCGCTCTTTCTGAGGTTGGTTCTACTGGCGTTACTGGTTCTGTTGTTGTGGATGTTGATGCAATCGATAGTGTCGGGGTGCCACTCTATATCAGATGGCCAAAATCTATGCGGGTGTTGAGAAACACATTTAATCCGCCGACCACCATAGAAGCAACCATACCATTCAATCAGTTGAATGGGATTAGGTGGACAGAGACTGATGATTTGGCTAATGGCACTTATTATTATCGTCTACAGCCTGTTAGTGATACTGGAGAGCCCGGACAATTAGTTGATGATATTGAGACAGCTGTTATTCTGAATGTGCCTGAGCCTCCTACGAATATTCGTTATGATAGTGGTGATGGTAGTGCTTCTGATCCTGTGAGGATAGCTTGGGATGCTTCTTTGACTGCTGGTGTGACTTATAGCATCTATTTTGCTAATCTTGATGATACTCATATTAATTATTGTGATCCGATCGTTACTGGTCTTACGGATTTGTATTATGATTTGCCGGCTGCTGTGTGTGCGTCTGCTCCTGGTGCGATGCATGCTGTTGTGAAGGCTGTTAAGGATGGTGTGGAGAGTAGAAATGGGAATACCTTACATATTGAGTTTGATAGTGACTGTGTTTTGACTGGTGATCAGCCTAATAATGCTTATCTTGATCGTGCTACTCTTCAGCTCACCTCCGGGACGGAAATAAGTGTTGTGGGTAGTTATGATAATTCGTTTGAGGAGGGTGTTGCTACAAAGCTAAGATTGTTTGTGCGTGATCCTGAGGGTGAGTATGATTTCACTGATCATGTGGCTGAAGTTAGTTTGACTTCTTCTGTGATTAATAGTGTTAAGCGTGCTACACTTACTCACGATTTTGGAGTAACTGGCGATGGCTGGTATTATATTGCTGCCAAGGCTGTTACGGCTATTGGGGTACTTTCTCCTAGCATTGGTAACGAGCTGCTAGTGTATATCTCGGATGACCTAATAGAAGGCCAGGAATTCGACCTTCATGTTTCAAGGGGCTAAGCATGGGCTTTGGTGGCATTACATTCGAAAACTCAGTAAACATGCGCGCCATCGACGGCGTAGTTGAGGTCGATGGTATAATCAAACCCTTCGCGTACTGCCTAGCCGTTGAGGAAAGCTCCGGCATAAGCCCCAGCATTGCCCTACTCAAGTTCCATGGAACAGGCACTGGATCTGGTACTGAGATTAATAGTCCGGTTACTTTGTCCTCTTTTGGTGAGGATTTTAATCAGTTTTCGCGTGTTAGGGTGTTGGTCGATGGTCTGTGTATTTTCGATGGTTTTCTGGTGAAGAGGCGTGATGCTGGTGGTGAGGATTCGGTGACTTGGGAGGCTTGGGATAATCGGTGGTTGCTTAATTATTTCCCGGTCCGTGGTTGTTTGGTTTGGGATGCTGATGTTGATCAGGTAAAGTTTATAGCTCGGTATACGTGCCAGACGAATCCTACGAGTAGGGATTTTGGTTTACGTGCTTGGAATTGTGTTGGTGCTAGGATTGGGAATGATGTTTGGCCTGTTTTCACGGCTACTGGTGATTTTAGTAGGACATTCCAGCAGGAGAATGATGCTTATAATGGTTCTTTGCAGGTTGGTGTTGTTACGCCTTGGACTGTTAGGCATTTTCTGAGGTATTTGTATCTTATTTGCCATTTGACTCGTGGTAGTGTTGTTGGTACGAATCATGCTGAGTGGCGTAGTTTGAATAATAGTGATAGGATTAGTTGGGATATTAATAGTCTGAATCTTATCGGTAGCGATGCTGCTGTGGGTAGTTTGGATCCGCTGGATAGGGCTATGCCGGATACGACTTTCCGTGGTATGAGTGTGCTTGGTGCGCTTGTGGAGGCTTTGAAGATTGCCGGTACGCATGATTTGTCTATGGTTGGTAATGAGTTGATTTTCTATCCGATTTTTGTTAGTGGTGCTCAGAGGAGTGGTGAGACGGATGCTACTATTCGGATGGAGCGTGGTGGTGTTCCTACTGACGCGGATACGGCTTTTGATTTCGTTCTAGAGGAAGATGCTTCTGAGTTGGCTCATGCTGCGCTGGTTGAGGGTGATAGCGTTAAGATTGAAAGCAGTCTTAATTCTATTGATTTACAGATTGAGGCTAGATGGACTGAGCTGGAGCAGACTACGTTCCTGAATGGTGTTCGTGGGGTTGGTGGTGATGATACTTATGCTACATTCCCGACCAGCAATGAGGCTAAGTTCACTTTGGATGGTTTGGCTGATGGTCAGGATGGCCGTCCTTATGCGTTGGTGAATACGACTGAGGCTGTTAGTTTATTGAGGTTGAGTTTCCCTAATGTGCTTGATAATTTCGTGGTAAATGCTGCTAATAGCACTATTGCCTTTGGTGGTCAGGGTGGTGAGTATACCGATACTTCGAAGTATCCTTTGTTGCAGGCTGTTGGTCGTCCTGTGTTGCCTACGCAGCTTGAATTCAATCTGACTGATATTTTCGGATTGGTTGATTATAATAGTAAGGGCCGGTTGCCTACGCGGGTTCCTCTGCGGATTCAGGTGCAGGGTGATAATGGTTGGGTGGATGTTCCTGCTGAGGCTTCTGGTTTGCAGTTGGATGGTGATGGAAGTTTCTGGTTATCTATCTCGGACAAGGCTGATGGTCAAGATTGGTGTATTTATAGTGGTTCTATTGCTAATGCTGAGGATGAGATTACTATTAAGAATATTCGTATGAATATTGCTATGAGTCATGATGTTCGTGTTAAGGGTTATGAAACAGCTGAGTTGTCTGGTGCTTTCTATCAGATTGATAATAATATTATTAATGAGTTTGGTGGTCCTTTGTTGCGTTATATTGATAGTCCTGGGGCTTATAGGGAGGAGCATCAGGTCTTTTCGAGTCCTACTGGTACTGAGGTTAAGACTGGGCTTGTTCCTCCTGGTAGTGAGAAGCAGGATGCGGCTTATGCTGCTAGAAGAGCTCTTACGCGGGATCAGTGGGTTAAGCGTTTGTCTCGTTGGAGTATGATAGGTATTAGGCCTGAGTTCTTTGTTGGTCAGTGGGTGACGTTGGTTCGGTTCTTTGGTGTGGATGGTGAGGGGAATACGATTCCTGAGTATAAGATTGATGCGCCTATTACTAAGATTACGTTCGATTTTGTGAAACAGGAGACTTTAATTGGTGGTTTGATTTCTGAGCTTGGCGATAGTGGGTATAATGTTCTTCTTCCTGGTCTGGATCAGGCTGATGATGAGGAAGATGTTCTTACTCGGGATAATGCTCCTGTTAATATTGTCCGTCCTGGTGATGAGAGTTATAAGAGGATGTTGCAGTCTGCGATGTTTGAGGATAAGGGCAAGGCCCCTGTGAGGATAATTTACTGATGCCGCTGACACCACGAACCTTTGATGATAGTAATTGGAATCGTTCACGAACTATTGTTAAGCCTAATTTCGGCAGTCCAGGCAGCCAGAATGTGGTGTATTTTGCCAGGGTTGTGGCCAGAGAGGAGATTGTTCTTTCTGGTCTGCAGACTATTGATGAGATTGTCCTAGCTGCTGAAGATAAGGTCCTTGTTACTGATAATGGTAGTAATAATGCGGTGTATACTGTTGTAGATGGTGGTGCTTGGACTAAGGTGTCTGGTACGGATAAAGAGGATATCTTGGTGGTAGTTAAGGAGGGCACCTTGAATGCGAGGACATTATGGCTAGCGGACAGCGGAACACCGACGTTCAACACGATACGAGGCGGCGGATAACCAGGGGAACGCCCAAGCATCCTTGGCATAGGATTGTGTCTTATGAGGATGGTAAGGTTTCAGTAGATTATTTTAAGTTCTTGAAGTCGGGGATTTGGAGAGTTAAGTGTGAGGATTTACCAGATAAGTCTTATGTGAGGTTATAATGGCTGACGTAGTTACCTGGAGTCCGAGGGTTGGCGATACTGGCGATGATAGGTATACCTGGCCAGAGAATACTGCTATTCAAGCTGGTGAGCAGTTCGACAACACAGTTGAACCTGACCCAGTAACTGTCAATACCCTCACGGGCCTAAACCAGATCTTATATGAGATCAATCGTAGATTACTCTGGTTAGATACGGACCAGGATGGCGTGGAGCTCGGTAGGGAATGGCTTGTGGGTGCGGTCGTTCCAGACAATTGGCGTTATTTTAAGTTCTTTGATCCGATTGATGAGGATGATCATCAGTTCGAGACCTGGGCGACTTCCGATCCGGCTGATGAGAATTATGTCCTTGCAAAGGATGCTAAACCGATCGACTTTACGCTTATCAATGCTATGAAGATGGCTATTTTCTATATTGAGGGGTTAGAGGGTAGAGCACATTTCGATTTTACATTCCCTGTTAAGGACACATCGTCGCCTTATGAGGATTTAGATCCGGATGATTTTGAGGTTTATGATCCTGACCGGCCTACGTTCACTAATGATGGGCGGATTGGTCTAGAGCTTTCAGAGATGCGGAAGGCGTTGGCGACGGATCATATTTGTATCTTTCCTGAGAAGATCTTCATGGTTACTAGTCCTGGTAGTTCAAATCCTAGGACTTACCATAATAAGAGTGAGACTGGGACTACTAATCCTGTTGGTGGTTTTCCGGGTACGATTGATGATGATGCTTTGTATGATGATTTGTTTATTTGCCCTGCGAATGCTGTGATTGGTAGTTTGCCGGATGCTTTGGGCGTGGTTCGTAATTATGTGCATACTTATTATCGTTCTTTGAGTGCTGCGGATATTAACAGGCGTTTGTCTCGTGTGGTTCGGGCTTTTCGGATGCCGCCTCAGCTTCCTACGATTGTTTCTGCGCAGCTTCGTTTGTATTATGGGCGGTATGAGGCTGGTGGGGAGCGGACGAATGTAACTGGTCCTCCTTCTTCTTTGTTGAGGGAAGGAACGTTTCGTTCTTCTGCTATCAATATCCGTCTACAGGATGCTTTTGATAATACTAGCAATGCTTGTCCGGATTTATGGCCTGGTGCTGTTAGCGATGCTGAGACGATTGGTTCGCATTCGCCTACGGCTACTCCGTCTGATGATTCTGCGTCGTGGATTGATGCTACGCTGGATGAGAGTAAGTTGCCTGCTGTGGGCACGAATTTTATTTTATATTATGAGTTCAGTGAAACAACGGACCAGAATAAGATTGCGTATCCTAGTTTACCTAATTTGAACAGTTATTCTTCACGATTCGAGACGGCTTATTACCAGGTTAGTGAGGTTAATGATTTCTTTGTGGAGAGTGGGAGGCAGGTCGAGCGTATAAAATTGTATGTTTAACTGTCTGTGGTTTGTGATGGTGATAAACCACCGGATCAGGCTACACGGTCGCCTAGAGATTATCCAGAAGTGATAATCGAAGACGAACCATGGGGTTCCGCCCAGCTTTACGGGCGCGTGGAGCCGGAGCAAGGACTCCGGTAATTCGGTGTAGAGTTGCTCTTGCTGCGTGGGTGGGTTGATGAATAGTGTTCGTAAATATGTTTGGTGGGGCTACCGTCTGGCTTCACCGCTGCTGAACGGGAGCCGGAGTCCTTGCTCCGGCTCCTATCTTATCACGAATTCTGAATTAAGTAAGTCCTTCAATAGCCCATCGCATAACGAATTTCAAGTGGTTGTTAATGGCAGCCTTATCCCCCTCGAAGGCATCGGCCATATCCTCACCGACTGGTAGGTATGCTTTATCGAATGCTTCTTTAGGGCTCCAGCTCTCATATCCGTCTGGGTATCTGACGAGATATCCTTCTCTGTTAGGATTCTCGTCTTCTGGGATGGTCCAGCCTCGGTAGTCGTTATAGTCCCCGAGGTTTAGTGGTCTTGCTTCGATCTGCTTGACGCCTACGTATGCTTGCATGGTTCTCTCCTCAGTAATGGTTTGTGGTATTTACACTAAGCTTTACAATCATCTCCACGAACTTTTGCCATGCACATTGTGTGATAAGACAAAGGTAGAGAGGAGACCAGAACATGGACAACGCCATTCGGTTCAGCTATGATGAGGTGAAGAAGGCTCGTGAGGATGCGAGGCAGAAGGCATTTCGGGATCAACTGCAGAAAAAGAAAGCTTCTTCTACGTATCAGCCTGTGGTCAGACAAGGTAGCGACCCGTTCTGGAGGAAAGTGCTCTACATTCTGGCGCATATTGTGGTACGGATCATTGCCTATCCAGGTATTATTTTCCTAACCGGTTTTGGTGTGATTATCTTCATGCTGCTTGATATAGGTCTAGCGATTTATCGTGCCTGCGTCAGGAGGAATGAGAGACGGCATTCCGAGCTTGTTGAGGCAATTCGCGGGGAGCCTACAGCCAGGCAGAGCGCTCCGACCTCCTCTTTGCGCTCTGAGGAAGGGGCAACGAATGCCCCTTCCTGGCTCCCCGTCGTCCTCCTTTGTGTGGGGACCATGATCATGGGGGTTTGCCTAGTCGAGTACAGGGCGGAAAACGAAAGGTTAAGGGAAAAGCTACACAG
>Ga0272443_10002534_pt1 | contig 23154 bp, 20 predicted proteins | sample SSMAcet12_FD_193581 | JGI IMG/M metagenome (GOLD analysis project Ga0272443, IMG submission 193581) | Marine sediment archaeal communities from Little Sippewissett salt marsh, Falmouth, MA, United States - SSM-Acet-12 | ecosystem: Environmental > Aquatic > Marine > Wetlands > Sediment ...
ACAGTAAAATGGATCGTTTATTCCATTTAAACGAGGAGGACCGCCTCTCATGATCCATCGAACGACCAGGAGGGGACGAAGCATGAATTGGACGATCGGATTGGCCATCGCGGTGTTGGCAGCCGTGGTGGTGTTGGCAGTCGCGCAGGAGAAGAACGAAGAGTTGCTGAACGAGCTGCGGGCCGAGGTGATCCCGGTGGAGGGGGCAGAGACTGCGTACGGGATTCCGCTCAGTCTGCAATCGTTGCCGCAGTTCGTCGATTGGTGGTACACGAGCGTTCCCCTCACCGAGGATGATCCCCGATACGTCGACACGCTGACGACGCTTGTCGCGCCGTGCTGCGACGACAATCCCGCGTTTCAGTGTTGTTGCGAGAACGGCGAGGGCCGAGCGTGCAACCTTATCCGTAGCGGCAAGGGTCTTGCCGCACATCTCATCTTGGATCTCGACTTTGCGGCAGAAGAGGTTCGGGGGAGCGTGCACCAATGGTTCCGTTTCGCACGCCCCGACTACTATCTGGCGGCCGCGCTCGAGGCACGGGGCGTCAGCCCGATCCCGTACGGTCTGACGTCCGAAGGATCGTGCTACCGGGGGATGTGCGATACACCGGCCAGTCAGGGGGGCTGTGGCGGAATGGAGGCACTGATCGAGCCGGCGATCGAGTCGGTCGACGGCTAGCCGGACCACGACGTTCGTGTTCGGCCGGTCGCTCGATTGCGCAGGAGCCCCAGGCGATCGGCTGTGAAGCGATCGTTCGGGGCTCGCCTCGGAGGAGCCGTCTGTTCTGAGGCGTGCGGTTAGCTCTTGCCGCTAGCCGTTACCGCTTCCGCCGCCGTTGCTGCCGTTACCGTTCCCACCGCCGTTGCTATCGCCGTTGCTGCCGTTACCGTTTCCGCCACTGTTGCTGTCGCCGGTGTTGCCGTTACCGTTTCCGCTGCCGTTGCTGTCGCCGGTGTTGCCGTTACCGTTTCCGCCGCCGTTGTTGTCGCCGGTGTTGCCGTTACCGTTTCCGCCGCCGTTACCGTCACCGGTAGCGCCGTTTCCGTTTTCGCCGCCGTTGCTGTCGCCGGTGGCGCCGTTGCCGTTTCCACCACTGCTACGGTTACCGGCATTGCCGTGGCTGGCGTTGCCGCGCTCGAGGATCTGGTTGGCAGCCTGCCCCGGAGGCTCACCGTTGGAGATTCGCTGGCCGAGATCTTCGAGTGTGGCGATCAACTCGACCGGGGTCAGAGACGCGAGGAGGGTCTTCGACACTTGAAGGATCGTCCCCGGTGGGACGCCGCTTTCGATGAGGATGCCGACGATCTCGGCCAGTGCATCCGCTTGCTCCGACGTGTAGTCTCCCTCCCGCGCGAGGCGGAGAAGCGCCTTGACGACGCCCGATCCGGACTGGACGTGCGAACCGCTCTGGACGCTGCCGGGATCGCCAAAGGCCAGCGGGAAGCCTTCGTCCCCCGCGATGACGACGGCTGACAGCGCGATGGCGGTGATGGCGGCAGCGAAGCTGAGCACGCCGTTTCGTAGCAACGAGCGTTTGCTGAACATACCTTCTCCCCTCTTACACAGAGACTCTGCACTGATTCTGCCTCGGTGGCGAACATCTCAGCCCCAGCGCCTCCCCGGCGATTGACATGCGAAGGGAAATCACCACATCCGGGAGCCAGCAACTGCTGGAGGTGCACCATGACCAGGGCTGCACGAAGCATGTGGGTGTTCGGCGGCTACCTTGTAGCGCTCGGGTGGTTCCTTCTGATCGCTCCCAATACATTGATCGGATGGTTTTGGGCCGCCGCGGGTCGGAGACATCAGGATTCGCGTCGTCGGCATGTTGGTCGTTCTCCTCGCCTATTACGTCATCCAAGCGGCGCGAACCGGGATGACGGACTTCTTCCGCTGGTCCGTCGGGGCTCGTGCGTCGGTCATCCTGTTCTTCGCCGGTTTCGTCATTGCGGGGCTCGTCAGCCCGATCTTGCTTCTCTTCGGTGGCGCTGGCCTGGCCGCCGCGATCTGAACTGCGTTGGCCCTGCGCAAGGACGCTCGGGACTGAGACGCGAGACGCCGCCGAGACGGGAAGCCGGCAGACTCACCGTGAGGTGGTCGGGATGAAAGTCGTGGTTCTCCACGGAAGTGCCCGGATGGGAGGGGACACGGACACGCTCGCCGAGCATTTCCTCCGTGGCTTGAGGAAATCCGGTCCCCATGACGTGACGCACTTCCGCCCGATCGATATGCACATCGAGCATTGTCGTGCGTGTATGCAGTGCGCTCGGGGAGAAGGTTGCATCATCGACGACGACATGCAGGCCGTCTACCCCGCGTTCTGCGAAGCGGATATCGTCGTGATGGCAACGCCGATGTTCTGGGGGTACATGACATCGCAGCTGAAGATGCTGGTCGACCGGCTCGAAGCGATCGTCTCGGACCGGTGCTTCGGCCGCAAGGAGTTCGTTCTTCTTCTCGGCTATCGCCAGTACTACGGCTCGATGGTCGCGTGGCTCGATCGGGTCGCCGGGTTGGCCGAAAGCCGCTCGCACGCGATCACCGCGCAAACGTTCGACCCCGAGACCGGGCAGGACGTTCCGGTTGCCGGACTCCCGGACGTGCTCGCCGAGGCGGAGAGGCTCGGACGCGAGCTTGCGGCCTCCGGCGGTGACTGAGACGTGCGCCTCGCCCCGGGGTGAGGCGTGTGCGGACGATCGCGATCTTGGGATCCGACCTTCGGGGTTGCGGATCCACCGGAACGAACGGATCGGAATCTTGCCTTCGCGACGATGATCCTGCTCGTTCCTCGGTGAGGCGCCGCGCCGGCGATCGGATACCCCGGGGACATGTCCGACTTCCAATCCGATCGCGGCGTCGGATGGTATCGATCTTCCCTGCCGCGGAGTGTCTTGTCATGGCGAAGTCGGACGATTCTTTCTTGTTCCGACTTATCCATTCATGATAGCCTCTCCGCATGGATCCGGTTCGCTTTGCCAGGGAACCCGTCTGGAGGTGCTCGACATGAGGGATCGTTCGAAGCGGATTGTCGGATGTTTCGTTCTCATGCTGGTATTGGCGCTCGTGTTGGGCTCATCGGCCGCTGTCGGGCAGACCGTTCTCGGCTGCGCGATGTGCTTGTCTCTTCCCCCGCATCAGAGGGTGTCGGAGTTCGGAGCGGACGCTGGTGTGGCCTACGTATGGACGCTTCTCTCGGATCTGGACGGCGAGCACACTGTTCGCTGGGATTGGACCGGGCCGAGCGGCCACGTCCGGAAGACGAACGGCCCGCTCACCATCGGCCTGCGCGGGGCGCGGTACCCCGTCTATCCGATTACGCAGAGTCTGGCGCTGACGGATCCCGCCGTGCGGTCGCGGCCCGGTACATGGAGGGTGTCGGTCTACCTGGACGACGTGCTGCTCGTGACCGAAAGCTTCGATATCGTCTCGGTCACGAACGTCGGTGACTACGGCGACGCTCCGGACGGCGGGCTCTGCGGATACGCGAGCGATCCTTCGCTCGATGTGCTCGGGCGGTTCCCCACCCGATATGACACGGTGAACAGCCGCGTCCCAGGAGAGCCTGGCGCGCATGCGATGATCGGAGGAGAAGAAGCGATCGGCGATCCGCGTCTCACCTCCCTCGAGAAGGGAGCCGCCGACACCGAAGACCCCGACGGGACGCCGAACCTGATCGATGATGACATCGACGATGGGCTTTCGATCACCCTTCTATCGAACGGCTCCCTTGGGTTCTCGATTCGGATCTCGGTGGCCGCGGAAGCGCCATCTCGGATTCGGTACCTAAACGCGGTCTACGACATGAACCGGGACGGCGAGTGGCGGAACACGCCGACAGCGGTGGAATGGATCGTGAAGAACCTGGTGATCGACTTGGAGCCGGGCGAGTCCCAAGACATGGCGATTCTGCTCCCGATGGACTCGGACTGGATTACGTCGATCTCGGAGCCGCGGTGGCTCCGTCTCGTACTCTCCGACAGCGTCGTTTCCGAGGGCCTCCACGCGTCGACTGGCGGGTGGGACGGGAGCGGTCGGTTCACCCGAGGGGAGGTCGAGGATTACAAGATCGGGTTCGCATCGGTCCAAGACGTTGCTTGGGCGGCCCAGCGCGCATCCCGTGTGTCCTCGGCCACTGCGCGAGCTCATGTCGTTTCGTTGACCTCGTCGTTCTCGCAAGCTGTGGCGAAGGTGAACGCCATCGCGGTGGCGCATGCGGAAGCGCTCGCGTACGTGCAAGCCGCGGCCACCGCCAAAGCTCAAGCGGCCGCCCACGCTCAGGCCGCCGCAGACGCCTACGCATCGGCTGCCGCAGAAGCGGACGCATTCGCGCTGGCGTCCGCTTCCACGCCGTGTGCAAACGTCACCGCATGGGCCTCCGCGTCCGTGGCTGCGATCCTTCAGGCGAGCGCGAGCGCAAGAGCCAGCGCAGCATCCGCGGCCGCGGCCGCCGCCGATGCACACGCGCAGGCACTGGCGCATGCCGATGCCTTGGCGGTGGCGTACGCCGATGCGCAGGCGAGTGCGGCATCGTTCGCGTTGGCGATCGCGGAGGCCTACGCGATCGCTGACGCCTATGCGGCAAGCGGGGCGAGTGCGGGCGCATGGGCCAGTGCGTGGGCACAATCCGCGGGGACCGATGCGCTTGCTACGGCGTACGCGTTGGCATGGGTACAGGCGCGCGCGTGGGCGACGACATCGATTTCCGTTCTGGCATCTGCGTCGACGTGGGCAACCGCCGTCTCGCATGCGGAGGCCATCGCACGGGCGGCGGCCCTCGCCGATGCGACCGCCCTCGCACTGGCCCGAGCCTCGGCTTCCGCAGCGGCGTGGGCGGCGGCGGCAGCGGAAGCACGAGCGGTCGCGAGTGCGTCGGTCCTCGCCATGACCCATGCGGCCGCGGGGGCAAGTGTTACCGTTCTGGAGAACTGCTGTGCCGGCTTGTCGGCTCCCTGCGACTGCGACTCGTGTTGCGTACCTTGTCCGGCATGTAACTCGTGCTGCGCGGCCTGCCCGGCATGCAACTCGTGCTGCGCGGCCTGTCCCGCCTGCGACTCGTGCTGCGACCAGCCGGCCGGTGGGCAGAGCGGTGGGCAAACCGGCGGGAGCCAGGACTGCCGCAACGAGTGGCCGGACCTTTCGGATGACGTCCAGGATGCGATCGTCCGCTTGGCCTACGTGACGGGGCAGGACTCCGCGTACTGCCACGAGTCCCGCAAGAGATATCGCAGCAAGGCGGACGTCAAGGACGATGTCGACTTGTGGGCCGTGTGGACCAAAGGCGACAGGCAGATCCGAACCGATGCGCGCGATCTCCAGTACTCCGTCATTCGTTCTACCGGCACCGCGGCGACCCAAGTCGTGGCGCTTTGGCAGCAGATCTACGATTTGGGATACTACGGAAGGCCGCTTAGTCCTTGCTTTTCTCACCTTGAGATCCCTAATTGGGGATGGGATTGCGGGTGCGGCGGCTAGCCGAGGTGGCCGGAAACGAAGCGGGACCACAAGACGTTGTCTTGGCTCCCGCCTCCTGCTCCGGTAGCGAGCGGATCAGCTTGCGCGTTGTCGATGTGGCGAGGGCACAGGCGGGCTCATCGCTTTCCATCGGCTGATCCGGCGAGAAGGATGTGAAGCGCCCGACCGGCGGTGTCCTGTTCACAAGCCGCGTCCTGGCGCCGTAGCGGTGAGCAGGGCGGAGGATTAGGGGACGCATGATCGAGCTGCCCGAGATCGTCACCATTGCCCGACAGATCCGCGAGGAGCTGGGTGGCCGGCGGATCGCCGACGTCTCGATCGCACCGGAGCGCCCCAGGTTCATGTTCCTAAACGACGACCTCACAGCGTACGGAACGCGGCTCGTCGGTCGACGGATCGTCGAGGTTGTGGGCCACGGGAAGTGGATTTCCGCGGAGCTCGACTCCGATGACATCCTGCTGCTTGGCGAGATGTTCGGGCGGATTTGCTACGTCCCTCCCGGCGCCGAACTGCCGAAGAGGGTTCACGGTGTCCTGACGTTCGAAGGCGGCGGGCGACTGGTCGTGACGATCCAGGCGTGGGGTGGGTTCCTGGTCTTGACGCCGGAGGAGAGCGCCGTCCATCCGTACGTCGCCGGCCGAGGAATCTCGCCGATTGACCCGGGGTTCACCCCCGATCGGTTCGATGAAATCCTCGACGGGAGCGGCGATTGGAGCCGCAAGCCGATCAAGGCGTTTCTCGTGCACGAAGGGAACGTCTGCGGGATCGGCAACGGCATCCTCCAGGACATTCTGTTCCGCGCGAAGCTCTCTCCGAAGCGGAAGGTCCCCGACCTCTTGCCGGAGGAGCGCCGCCGGCTGCATGACGCGATTGTGACGACGATGACCGAAGCGATCGCGAGAGGCGGGCGCGACACCGAGCTGGACCTCCACGGGAGGCCGGGCCGGTATGTCCCGATCCTCGATCGAAGGGCGAAGGGCCTCCCGTGCCCCGACTGCGGCACGCCGATCGAGAGGATCTCCTACCTCGGCGGGTCTTGTTACGTCTGCCCCGCGTGTCAGGGGCCCGGATGAATCGGATCGAGATCGTTGAGGGCGACATCACCGGACTCGCCGTCGACGCGATCGTCAACGCGGCGAACGAGCGGCTGCTCGGCGGCGGCGGCGTAGATGGGGCGATCCATCGCGCTGCCGGGCCCGGGCTTCTCGAGGAATGCCGTGCGATTCCCGAGGAGCGGCCCGGCGTGCGGTGCCCGACCGGCGAAGCACGGATCACCGGCGGGCACCGGCTGCCGGCGCGGTTCGTCATCCACACCGTCGGACCGGTCTGGCGCGGCGGCGCGCACGGCGAGGCCGACCTTCTGGCATCCTGCTATCGCTCGTCGCTGCGTCTCGCTGCCGAGAACGGCGTCCGATCGATTGCCTTCCCGGCGATCGGCACCGGAATCTACCGATACCCGCTCGACTCGGCGTGTGCGATCGCCCTCTCGACGACGGCGACATTCCTCGAGGGGAACCGGGTGCCGGAACGCGTCCTGTTTATCGGATTCACGGCCGGCGTCGTGGAAGTCCTCCGGTCCGCGTACCGTGACACAGCGAGTGCGTAGGGGGTGTGTTCGGCTGGCCTGACATCAGTTGAACGATTTGCCGCCGAGTGCCGACGTACAGAAGACCCCACCCTAAGGAGGCATTGCGATGCCGATGCGACCGTTGCGACTTCCCGGAGACCTCTCCGTGCTCGTCGAGGTAGTCCCTCGGGCGTTCCAGTACCCCGAGAATCCGGAGTGGAGCCTTCGACAGGATGAATTGGAGGACATCGTTCGAACGATCCGCAGCGTGCGGCGGCTTTGGCCGATCATCCGTCTTCTTCAGCTCTTCTCGCCGTCGTTGCGGGACCTGTTTCGTGGATTCGTCTGGGAGGAGGACGGTCGGATCGCTGGCGCGGTCATGACGCAACGGGAAGGCACGACCTCCGTGTGGGAGGTTGGTTTGGTCGGGGTCCTGCCGGAATACCGAAAGCGGGGAATCGCACGCCGCTTGCTGACTCGCTCGCTTGAGGATCTGCGCGATCGTCGGGCGGAGAAGGCGGGGCTCGGCGTGATCGACCGCAACGTCCCCGCGTATTCCCTCTATACGAGCCTCGGGTTCGAGCATTACGGGGGCATGATCGAGTTTGAAACCGAGACGAGCGAGCTGCCGGACGTTCCAGCGGTACCTTCGGGGTACAGTGCAGAGCCCGTCAAGCGCTCCAAGAGCTGGCGGGTTCGGTACGAGCTCGACCAACGCATCAATCCCCCCGAGCTGACCCGATATGAGCCCGTCCTCCTGGGGCGGTATCGACCTCCGCTTCTCCTGCGGCCGATCCTCCCGCTTCTGCGGTTGCTCGAACGGCGCGAGCAGAAGCTGGTCGGGTTCCGGCGTGTGCGCGACGGGCAGATGATCGCCCTGGCGAGGTACGATGTTCCGAAGCGCAAAGGTGGCGTGAACTCGATCCGGATCGTTCTCGATCCGGAGTGTCCGGAGCTCGCCGACCACCTTGTCGCCTATCACCTCGAGCGAGCGATCGCCCGCGGTCCCGACCGGCGGACGGACTTCTTCGTGCCCGACTGGATGGGGCACGTGGTTGCGGCCGCCGAGCGCCACGGCTTCACGAAGCGCGTTCACTACCACAGCCTCGGTTTGTCGCTTCAGGTCGCCACGCCGGACCCGAGCCACGAGTTGATCGAGCCTTCCGCGTCCCCTGCTTTCTGCCCGGCCCGCATCGAGGCCGGGGAGGGCTGCATGACCGAGTAATCCTTTCACAGATAGCGAAACGACGCCCCGGGCGCCGCATTGACTCATCGAGCGCGTTCGCGCGGATTGCTCGCGCACATCCTCCTGCGTCCAAGCTTCCCAGCATGGCATCCCTCGCGAACGTACGGCAGGACTTCCAGGGAGGGGCTTTGGCTTCGCCCACGTTTCACCGCGTGTCGTTCGGGTACCACGCCGGTCCGGACGACCTCTTCGGGGATCCGCAATTCGGCGTGTCCGAAGGCTGGACCGGCGTCATCGGCGCCAACGGCTCCGGCAAGACGACGATCCTCCTGCTTGCGTGCGGTGAACTCGAGCTGCGCATCGGCTCCGTCCACCGCCCGGCGCACGTCCTCTACTACGCGCAACGCACCGACGATCCGCCGTCGGTGCTCGAGGATCTCCTGGAGGCCGGGGACGCCGAGGCGTATCGGATTTGCGGTCAGCTTGGCGTGGAGTCCGACTGGCACGAGCGTTGCGTAACCCTGAGTTACCGCGAACGGCTCGGCGGGACGATGAGCTGGGTCAGCCGGCTTGGCTCCGACTCGCAGCGGATCCTCGACTCGGCGCTTCCCATCCCCGGCGAGGTCCGCAAGCTGTTGCTCGCGACGAAGCTCGCGCTGCGTCCGCACCTGATCGTGATGGACGAACCGGCGCACCACACGGATCTCGCGTCGCTCGGGTCGAGCGACGCGAAATACAACCTGACCGTGCGCCTTGGGAGACATGCCGGGAAGCGGTAGCATGATCGCTCACAGGGAGGGGCCATGACGAAGCCGAACGGAGACGACGTACGAGCCGTGTGGGAGACCAACGCGCGGTGGTGGGACGAATACTACAAAGAAGGGAACGACTTCCACCTGACGCTGATCGCACCGTCGACCGAGCGTTTGCTCGGCGTCCGGCCCGGCGAGACGGTCCTCGACATCGCCTGCGGCAACGGTGTCTTCGCTCGACGAATGGCGGAGCTTGGCGCGACCGTGGTCGCGTTCGACTTCAGCGAGCGGTTCATCGAGTGCGCGAGGGCTCGGACGAAGAATCACACCGAGCGGATTGAGTACCGCGTGATTGACGCGACCGACGGGGACGCGATGGTGGCGCTCGGCGAAGGGCGGTTCGACGCTGCGGTCTGCACGATGGCGATCATGGACATGTCCGACATCGAACCGCTCGCTGCGACGCTCCCGCGACTCCTGAAGCCCGGCGCGCGGTTCGTCTTCTCGATCCTGCACCCGTGCTTCAATCAAACCGGTTGTCGCCTCGTCCTCGAGGAGGAAGAGCGTGACGGGGCGTTCGTCGTCGAGCCCTCGGTGAAGGTCGTCCGCTACATGACATCCGGATCGTCGATGGGGATTGGCATCCCCGGACAACCGGTCCCGCAGTTCTACTTCCATCGGCCGCTTCACGAGCTGCTGCGAACGTTCTTCGATCGAGGTTTCGTCGTAGACGGGCTCGAAGAACGGGCGTTTGAAGACCGCGAGGAGGCCCAGCCCCGTCTGAGTTGGGACCACTTCGGCGAGATTCCGCCGGTCCTGGTGGTTCGGTTGAGGCGTGCGTAGCTCTCGACGTGATACTCGTTCAGCTACTGGCGCGCTCCGTCGGGCTTGCCGAACGGCCTCCAACGCGAATCGCACGAAGGCATGGGGTTCCCCGGCGATGGCCGCGGGACAGGCCGCCCACGGTGATGGCTATCACCGACAGGCAGAACTTCCAGCTGTAGAATCATGCGGGCAGATGAGGATTCCCAGCCTGGGCATGAGAGCCCGCTCGGCGAAGGATCGGAACCTGCCGAACGGAAGGTAGGTGTTGACTCGGTCTCGACAAAGGTAAACCACGCGGAAGCGTGGGACACAAAGCCACAGACCCTAACGTTTGACCGTGGGTGGCTGGGCTGCCGAAGGACAAATGAGAGACACGAAACGTGCCGACTACCAAGCGGGCCCGCAATGGCTCGGGTCCGTCGGCTCGGCATGGCAGCTGCACGCAGACCGTATTGGCTTCTCCGGATCGATCCGGGGTGAAGCCGGTCTATCATGCATCTTCAGCTCTCTTCGTTCGCGGCGCTTTCGCATTCCCCGACGTCTTGCCGCTTGGGCGACGGTCGTTCGACGCCTCTTCTTCGGATGGACGGTCGTTCAAGGCGAGCATGCCGAGGCTCCGAGTCGCGGTTCGCGGAGAAGGGAGGTTCGCACTGGGAAACGCCGCTGAGGACGGACCTCAGCGCCGAATCACCGCTACAGAAGCAGTCCGTCTGACCGGCCCGGCTTCGAACTCGGGCCGGTCAGCCTTTCCGCCAACCGGTCGCACGCCCGGTCCGCAGCCAGCGGGCCCAGACGGGAACGCCGTTGGCTACGGCCTCGGCGGCGGCGGCGCTCCAGTCGTAGGGGATGGCGATCAGGTTGACTACCGGCCGATCGTTGACGAACCCGACGGTGGCGTATCGCGCGCGTGGGCTGCCGTTCTCGGCCCGATGGGGCACCGGGCGGTCGCCGGTGTACGCGGGGCAGCCGACGCTGCCGGGGTTCACGATCGTCCGGCCGTCATCAAGCCGAACGACGCGGGGCAGATGGTCATGACCGCAGAGGGTGAGCGGCGCGTCGATCGTCCCGAGCCGATCGACGATCTCGGCGTCCGTCGCCGGTCTCATCGTTCCGTCTTCCGTCGGACGGTTGAGGAGATACCGCGTGTCGTTCGTCGGAGTGCCGTGGCAGGCGAACGCGAGACCGTCGAAGGTGAGCGTCCGCGGCAGCCGGGCGAGCCAATCGATATGCTCGTGGCGCACGCGTTCGACGATGAACCGGGCGGTCCGCGAGGCTGGGCCGCCGCGCGCGGCTTCGAGAAGGGCGCGGTCCTCGTTTCCGGAGACGGCCGGCCAGTTGGAGCGGAGCAGCCGCTCCGCGACCGGGCCGGGGTCGAACGGCCCGTAGAGACAGTCGCCGAGGTGGACGATTTGCTCGATCCCGCGCCGCGCGATGTCGGCGAGGACGGCATCGAGCGCCCGAACGTTCCCGTGGATGTCGGAAAGGACAGCGATTGGCTCGTCGTTCACGTCTGGTTCTCTGTGTCGAGTGTCTTGACCATCCAGACGACGTCGAACGACTGGCCCCACTTCCGGCCGATGCCGGGGAAGCGGCCGCACTCGACGAAGCCGTGCTTCGTGTGGAACGCCAGGCTGGCCGGATTGCGCGACGAGATGTGGGCGAGAATCCTGGTGATACGCTGACGTCGCGCTCTACTCTCGAGGTGGCGCAGAACCGCCGTTCCGATGCCTCGACGTACGTAGGCACGACCGAGAAAAGCCGTGATCTGGGCGGTGTGCGCGAACGTCGCCTGCGGCGAGTAGGCGCGGAGGAACCCGAAGCCGAGCAGCGTTTCCACCGTGCTCTCCACCGCGACCCTCGGATAGTTCTCGGTCTGGTGCAGCAGCGACGCGATCGCTTCCTCGGTGAGCGACTTCTCAGGATAGGCGGCGAACCCGTCGGCAACGTGCTCGTTGAAGATCCGCGTCATCTCCGCGACGTGGCGCTCCTCCAGCGGAACGAGCCGGCGGGACACGCGATCCGCTTCAGACATCGCGGGACAGGAGATCTTCGAGTGTGCCGAGCAGGCGCTCGATTTGCTCCGGCGTGCCGATCGAGATCCGCACGAAGTCGGGCAGCTCGTACGCGGTCATCGGGCGGACGATGATCCCCCGTCGGAGGAGCCCTTCGACGACGTCGAGCGCGTTCGGCCCGATCTTCACCAGGACGAAGTTCGTGTGGCTCTCGGCGTGCTCGAGACCGAGCCGATCGAACCCGTCGCACAGCTGCCGGCGGCCGGCTCGGTTCGCGGCGATCGAACGGCGCACAAACTCTTCGTCTTGAAGCGCCGCGATGCCGGCCGCCTGCGCGAGGGAATTGACGGTGAACGGCGGCTTGATCTTCGCGAGCGCTGCGATGGTGTTCTCGTGGCCGAAGGCGTAGCCGAGCCGGATCCCGGCGAGCCCGTACACCTTGGAGCAGGTCCGCAGGACAAGCACGTTCGGCCGGCCGGTCCGCACAACGGCCAGGCCGTCCGGGTAGTCGTCCGACTCGACCATCTCGCAGTACGCCTCGTCCATCACGCACAGAACGCGGTCGGGCAGCCGCGCGAGGAGGCGATCGACCTCGGCGGCGGTCGATATCGTTCCGGTCGGGTTGTTCGGGTTGCAGACGTAGACGATCTTCGTCCGATCGGTGATCGCGTCGGCGGCCGCGTCGAGATCGATTCGGTAGTCGGGCGCGAGCGGCGTCTTGACGAGGGTCGACCGCATCGCGTGGACGTAGACGTCGTACATGCCGAACGACGATCGGCTCACGACGACCTCGTCCCCGTCCTCGAGGTACGCCATCGACAGCTGCAGGATCAGGTCGTCGGCGCCGTTCCCGACGGCGATCCGCTCGAACGGGAGGTCGAAGCGCGCCGCGAGCGCCTGCCGCAGATGGTAGCTCTGCCCGTCGGGATACAGATGGACGTTCGACAGCGCGGCGGCCATCGCCGCGAGCGCCGCCGGCGATGCGCCGAACGGGCTCTCGTTCGAGGCGAGTTTGATGACGTCATCGAGGCCGTATTCGCGCTTCACCTCGTCGATCGGCTTTCCGGGCACGTAGGGGAGCAGCTCGTCCAGTCCTCGCTGGGGTCGCGGCGATTCCGTCATGTGGGGGGATCCTCCTCCTGTCTCGGGCGCTCGGTGCGTGTCAGGCGAACGTCGGCGATCGCGCAGCCTCGCTCGGACAGAAACACGGGATTCAGATCGAGTTCTTCGATCTTCGGGAAGCGAAACGGAAGCTCCGAGGCGCGGGCAACCAGCTCGGCCAGCGCATCGACATCCCGCACGGTACCGCGTGCGCCTCGGAGAACGCCCGCGCCGCGAAGTTCGTCGATCATCACGAGTGCCTCGTTCGGGTCGATGGGCGCGATGCGAAGCGCGAGATCGTTCAGCGTCTCCGTGTAGATCCCTCCGAGACCGCAGGCGACGACCGGGCCGAAGTGCGGATCGCGAGAGAGGCCGACGAGAACCTCGACGGCGTTTAGGATCATCGGCGAGACCAGGACGCCCTCGAAGCTGCGACCGGCCGCGATCACCTGCAGACGGTCGAATGCGCCGACTGCTTCGTCGGGACTGGCGACGTTCAGGATGACGCCTCCCGCGTCGGTCTTGTGGACGATCGAGCGACAGACGACCTTCATCGCAATCGGTCGCGCCAGCTCCCGCGTGGCAGCGGAGGCCTGCTCGGCCGTCCTCGCCCATCGTCGCTCGATCACCGGAAAGCCGAGCGTCTCGAGCCAGTCCATCCCCTCCGGCTCGAGCGGATTCCGCTCCCACGGCAACCGCCCGAGATCGGCAGGAACTGCTTCGTTGGGACCCTTAGCAGGAGCCCTCGGGTCTTCTACTCCGCGCCCGCCTTTGCCGCGCGCAATCCGACCGGGAGAACGGCTACGCCGTTCTCCCACGCGGCCTCTCTCTGCCAGCAAGGAAAGGACGCGCACAGCGCGCTCGCCTGTGGCGAAGTTCGGAACCCCTCCGACGCGGAGAACCGGGCGCGCCGCCTGAGCCGGTCGTCCGGCCAGGAACGACGCGGCGATCGGCTTGCCGGTCTCGTGGGCCGCGGCAACGATTCCACGCGCCAACGGCGCCGAGTCGAGGTACGGCACGTTGACGTTGATCGCGAGCGCCGCGTCGTACTCGCTCAGAACGTCGACGAGCACGTCCCGGTAGTCGTCCTCGTTGCACTGCACGGTCAGATCGAACGGGTTATCGATGGAACAGAACGGCGGCAGCCGCTTCTTGAGGCGCGCGCGAAGCGCGCCGCTCGGTGGGCGCACATCGAGGCTGCACCACTCGGCGGCGTCCGCGGCCAGCACGCCCGGCCCGCCGGAGTTGGTGACGATTGCCAACCGGGGTCCGTCTATCCGAGGAAGCATCGTGAATCCGCGGCAGAGATCGAACATCTCCTCGATCCCGTCGGCGCGGATCGCGCCGCACTGCCGCAGCGCGGCGTCGAACACCGCGTCCGCCCCGGCCATCGATCCGGTGTGGGAGATTGCAGCTCGGCTGCCCGACTTCGATCGCCCGGCCTTGATGACGATCAGCGGCTTCTCCGCGGCGAGCCGCCGGGCCGAGTCCATGAACCTCCGTCCGTCCGAGACGGTCTCGACGTAGAGAGCGACGGCGCGCGTCTCGTCGTCGTCGCGGAGGGCGTCGAGGAAGTCGACATCCGTCAGATCGGCGCCGTTTCCGTAGGAGACGAATTTGGAGAAGCCGACGCCCTGCTCCTCCGCCCACGACAGAACGGCGCCGCCGAGCGCCCCGCTCTGGGAGACGAACGCGACGTCGCCGGACGGCGGTCGCGTCTCCAGCGTCGGGAAGAGCGCGTGCTTCGTGTTGACGATGCCGGCGCAGTTCGGGCCGACGACGCGCAGGCCCCACTTCCTGGCGACATCGAGGAGTTCGCGTTCGCCCGCCGCGTTGCCAGCTTCCGAGAACCCGGCAGTGATGACGATGGCGGCCCGGACGCCGAACCTCCCCGCGTCTTCGAGCACAGAAGGCACTGTCGATGCCGGGGACGCAACGACCGCCAGATCGACCGGAGCCGCCCCGGCGGGCAGATCTCCCAACGACCGCACGCCGGGCACGCGATCGGTTCCCGCGGCGTTCGGATTCACGGCGACGACGTGGGCGAAGCCTCCCTGCAGCAGCTGGTCGACCAGAACGCGTCCGATCTTCCCGGGTGAGACCGATCCGATAACCGCTACACATCGAGGGCGAAACAACGCCTCCGTCCAGGTCATGGGCTGCTCACCGATGTCGCGTTCAGGCCCGCGCGGAAGGTCTCGAGATTCGATTGGGCCGCCTTCGGCCAGCGATCGGCGAGGACCTGTTCCACGGCGCTTGCGGCGAGCACGTCGGCGAGCCGAGGGACGCCGAGCATCGCGCCGAGGACGTAGACGTTTGCCGGCACAGGCTGCCCGTCTCTCGTCGGGAGATCGGCGGGATCGAGGACGATCATCCATTCGGCGCTTTCGCGGATGGTCTCTGCTGCCTCGTCGAGCGTCGGATACGGATCGTCCCCGAGCATCACGCCGGCCGGCTCCCAGACGTGGTCGAACAGGAGGAAGGTCCCGTCCGGCTTCGCGTACGGGAGCCCTCTGAGCGCCTCGGAGCGCTCCATCGCCACGACCAGGTCGGCCGAGCGCTCGCCGATCCGCGGGCCGACGTTCTCCCGCCCGAGGCGGACTTCGACCTTGACGAACCCCCCTCGCTGGGCCATCCCCTTGGTCGGGCAGAAGGAGGCTGGCACGTCGGCGGCGAACGCCGTCAGCAGGAGAAGATCGCCGATCGTCAGCACCCCCTGCCCGCCGACCCCGACGAGAACGATGTCGCAGCTCACTCGGCTTCCTCCTTGCTCAATGCAGAAGTTGGACAGAACGAAACGCAGATCCCGCATCCATTACAGAGAGAGGAGTCGATCTCGATACACTTCTGGCCAGGAGAATCGCCTCGAGGCGATTCTCCTTCCGCATCGACGGCAGGTGTCGTTGACACGGAAAGCGCCGGGCACCCCGTGATCTGGAGGCACCTCTTGCACAGGATGCATGCCTCCGGATTGACCGTCGTCGTCCCTGCGACGACGTCTCGACGGCGTGCCTGGATGGCGCACTCGCGCTGAGCGATCACGACGTGCACGCCGTTCGGCCGACCGAGGCAGTCCGCGAGCGCAGCTGTCGTCGCTTCGAGATCGTACGGATCGACGACGCGTACGCTGTCGGGGCCGAGACCCCGCACGACTTGTTCCGGGTCGATCCTGCGGCCGCTCTCGGATTGGTAGTCGGTGTCCGTACCGGGGTTTACCTGCATTCCGGTCATCGCCGTCCAGCCGTTGTCCATGATGACCAGCGTCAGCGGCGTGTTGTGCTGGATTGCGTTGATCAGCCCGGGGATCCCGCCGTGGAAGAACGTCGAGTCGCCCATCGTGGCGATCACCGGCGTCTTGAGACCGGCGTGGACGTACCCCTGCGCGAGACTGACGCTCGATCCCATCGAGACTTCGTTGCACAGGAGATCGAACGGTGGATTCATTCCAAGGATCGTGCAGCCGATGTCGCCGGTGACCATCACCTCGGCCTTCGAGTAACCGGCCCTGCCGATCGCCGCGTCGATCGCGAGATACGTCCCGCGATGGGGGCATCCGGCACAGACCGTGATAGGTCTTGCCGCCGGGCGGACCCCGGCGCCAAGATTCTGGTCATCACGGCTTGTGCCATCGAGAACGGCCTCCGACCGCTCTCGTGTTGGTGGCGCGGTGCCGACGGCATCGCGGGCGGGAATCGCCGAAGTCGATTCCTGCGCTGATGAGCCACCGACTGCCGCTGCCAATGCGAGAACGATCTCGGCGGCTCCGTACTCGCCGATGGGAGACAAGGTTTTGTCCAGCTTGCCGACGATGCGGCCGGTCCAGCCGGTTCGCTGCGCCAGAACGTGCACGTCTCGCTCGAGGTACGGCTCGAGTTCCTCGAGGACGAGGATCGTCCCGCAGTGCTCCAGCAGCTGCATTGCCTCCTCCCGCGGAACCGGCACCGTTGTGGTCGCATGGAGGACGGAGATCGGGTCGATCATCGAAGCCTCGAGAGCCTCAGGTAGATAGGCATCCAAGGCTCCGGAAGCGATGATGCCCAATCCGCCCGGCTCTCCGGAGAGGTCGATCCGGTTCAGCCGTCTTTCGTGGATCCACCTGCCGGCTCGTTCGAGGCGTTCGATCAGATCCCGATGCTGATCGAGGCAGATCTTCGAGCCGGCCTTGGTGTAGCGGGTGATGTCCTTCTCCAAGATCGGATCGATCTCGCGCGGCGGAACCGGCTCGTCCGTCTCGATAACGGTGTGGCTGAGCGCGATCGCCGTGGTCAAGCGGACGAAGACCGGACTTCCGACGGCCTCCGAGAGTTCGAACGCGATTTGGGTCAGGCCGTACGCCTCGGCCGGCGACGCCGGTTCGAGCATCGGAAGTTGTGCCATCCGCGCGAAGCCCCGGGAGTCCTGCTCGGCCATCCCGGCGGAGACACCCGGATCATCGGCCACGTAGATCACGAGTCCGGCGTTCGTCCCGGAGTAGGCGATCGAAATCAGCGCATCGTAAGCGACATTGACGCCGGACATCTTCATCGTGCACATCGCGCGGTGCCCGGCCCATGCCGCGCCGGCCGCGATCTCGAACGCGACCTTCTCGTTCGTCGACCACTCAACGTGGCGTCCGGGGAGATTCATCCCCAGGAGATACGTCAGGCATCCGGTCGACGGTGTCCCCGGATAACCAGACACAACTCGTACTCCAGCGCGCAGTGCGCCATGGGCCATCGCCTGGTTCCCGGTCGCTATCCGCCTCATTCGAGGATTCCCTTGGTGCGTGCTTCCGCGATTGCTGCCAGGACTTTCTTGGGTGTGAAGGGAAGATCCGGAATCCGCACGCCGAGCGCGTCGGCGACGGCGTTGGCCACGGCCGGTGCAGCGGGCGTCAGCGCCGGCTCGCCGATCCCCTTGGCGCCGAACGGGCCGACGCCGGTTCCGGACTCCAGGACGATCACGTCGGTCGACGGGAAGTCGACCGGCGTCGGGATCAGGTAGTCGGCGAACGAGGACGTCTTGAGCAGCCCCTGTTCGAGCTCGAACTCCTCCATCAGCGCGTAGCCGAGGCCCTGGTGCGTCCCGCCGGCGATCTGTCCGATCACCGCTGCACGGTTGATCGCCCGTCCGACGTCGTGACAAGCGGCGCACTTCAGCAGTTCGATCTGCCCGGTCTCAGGATCCACGGCGATCTCGACCGCTACGGCGCCGAAGGTGAAGTCCGGCCAGATGTCGCCGTGCCCGGTCTCCGGATCGATCCCGTCGGTGAACGGCGCGTTGAACTGCGCCAGCTGCGACAGCTCGATCCCCTCCGCCGCGCACTTCCTTGCCAGATCCGCGAGGCTTATCGAACGGCAGTTCTCGTTAGCGAGAACTGCCTCGGCTTCGCCGTTCTTGGCGAAGACGCTACCGTTGGCAACCACGGCTCGGGAGTCTTCGAGGATGATGTCCTCCTCGGAAACCCCCATCTGCTCGGCGGCGCGCCGCTTGAGGCGCACTGCTATGGTGTTCGCTGCCGAGCAAACTGCATTGCCCGACATGTACAGCTGCCGCGTCGCGGTCGACGTTCCGGCGAGCGGCGTCACGGCCGAATCGGTGGCGTAGATCGTCACCCGTTCGAGCGGAACCCCGAGGATCTCCGCCGCGATCTGGCACAGGCTGTTCGACTGTCCGGCCCCGATGTCGGGGGCGCCGCAGCGGATGACCACCGTGCCGTCCTGCTCGACGCCGACCCACGCGCGGGACGTATCGTGGAACCAGGTAATCCGGCCGTAGCTTTGGAAGGTGTTCGCGAAGCCCCTGCCGATCCGCCGTGTCGGTGAATCGGCCTCCCGCTCTCCGAGCGCGTGGATCGCGCGGGTCAAGCACTCCTCCGACCACACCGCCGATCGGATCGCTTGGCCGGTTCCGGTGGTATCGCCGGTGGTCATGTAGTTGGCTCGGCGAACTTCGAGGGGATCCATGCCCAGCGCCGCTGCGATCTCGTCCATCTGCTGCTCGTACGCGACCGCTGCCTGCGGCCCGCCGAACCCGCGGAACGCACTGGTGAACGTCTGGTTCGTCGCCGCCGCGACAGAGTCGACGTGCACGTTGTCGATCTTGTACGGTCCCACGGCCATGCCGGTGGCGTAGAGAAGCACGTACGGGCTGAGGTACGGATAGGCGCCCGAGTCGGCAACCATCGTGATCTGCGCCGCGGTAATCCTCCCGTTCTTCTTGACCCCGGTGCGATGGGTGATCGTGAACGGATGGCGCTTGGCCGTCGACGTGAAGACCTCTTCGCGCGTGTAGACCAGCTTGACCGGCCGTCCGGTGGCTCGAGCGAGGAGAGCGAGGAAGATCTCGACGGTGATGTCCTCCTTGCTTCCGAACCCGCCGCCGACCATCGTGCCGCGGATGCGGATCCGGTTCTGCGGCACGTCGAGTGCCCGGGCGATCGACCGGAAGTGCTCGACCACCTGCGTGCAGACCCGGATATTGATCACGCCTTGCTCGTCGACCCACGCCACCCCGCCGTCCGGCTCGAGGTAGCAGTGTTCGAGGAACGGCATCTTGAACGTGGATTCAACGATGACGTCCGCCTCGGCCATCCCGGCCTCGAGGTCGCCCTTGCGGATCTTCCACCGGGCGACGGCGTTGTCCGGTTCGAACAGGATCGGCGCACCCGGCTTCAGCGCCTCCTCGGGGTCGAACACACCGGGCAGCTCCTCGTACTCGATGTCGATCAGCGCGAGTGCCTCCTCGGCCAGGGCGAGCATCTCGGCGGCGACGAGGGCGATCGGTTCGCCGACGTAGCGAACGACATCCTTCGCCAGCACCGGGGCGTCCGATCCGGCTCGCGCCTTCTTGCCCGTCTGACCGGGCATGTCCGTGTTCAGCTTGGCGTTGGGAGCGTCCTCGTGGGTCAGCACGCAGACCACACCGGCCAGTGCGCGTGCCTTCGAGGTATCGAGCTTCGCGATCCGCGCGGACGGCACGGTGCTCCGAAGGACCTTGGCGTGGAGCATGTTCGGCATCGTGTAGTCCGCTGCGTACACCGTCGCCCCAACTGCCTTGCCAAGGGCGTCAACTCTCCGCAAGGGCTTGCCAACCTGCCGAAGCGGGGGAAGCTTCACATCCGGAAGAGGTTTTGGCTGGACGTTGTCGATCACGAATCACCACCTGCCCTCGATTCGTCACCCGCCACGGGAAGACGACCCGGAGGATCGGCTTCCCGTCCGGCTCGGCGCAGCCGAGACGCAGGCTTGGGAGTGACGCGGTCACTCATTGCGCACCTCCCCGACGTCACGCATCCGCTCCGCCGCAAGCCGGACTGCTTCGACGATCTGGGCGTACCCCGTACAACGGCATAGGTTGCCGGAGAGCGCCTCGCGGATCTCCGCTTCGCTCGGATCGGGATTGCGATCCAGCAGCGCTTTGGTCGAGATCACCATCCCCGGGGTGCAGAAGCCGCACTGGATCGCGCCGGCATCGGCGAACGCCTCTTGGATCGGATGCGGCTTCTCCATCGTTCCCAGCCCGGCGTTGGTGACGATCTGCGCCCCGTCGGCCTGCCACGTGAGGACCATACAGCTGTTGACCGCTTCGCCGTCCAGGAAGACGGCGCACGCGCCGCATTCGCCGATTTCGCAGCCGTTCTTCACGTCCGTGTATCCCAGATCGCGCAGCGTATGAAGAAGGATCACGTTCGCCTGTGCTGTCACCGAATGATGCCTGCCGTTGACTGTCAGTTGGATGGACTTGGCTGTCATCGCGCTTCACCTTTCGTCCCGGCAGGGCACGATGCGATCTCTGTCAAGATCCGGCGGGCGAGCCCGTACACCACCCGATGCTTGTATTCGGACCCCGCCCGCGGCTGGGCCGCGGTCTCGGCCCACCGCGCTGCCTCATCGATCCGCTCGGGCGTCAACGATTGACCCGCAAGAGCGGCTTCCGCTTCTGGGACCCGCATGGCCGCGGCAGAGGCCGCTCCGAGGGCCAACCGAGCGACACGGCAGTGCCCGGTTTCGTCGCGCTCCACGTAGGCTGCCACATCGACCTTGGCCATGCACGAGATCTTCCGAAGGCCCATCTTTCGGAAGCCTCCAGCGCTTCGGGAGGGGGGGATCGGGAATCGGATCGTGGTCAGCAGCTCGTCCGGGCGACGCTTCGTCTCGAACGCTCCGACGAGGAAATCGCAGAGCGGCATCCAGCGGGGTCCACTCGTGGACATCAGCTCCACCTGCGTGTCGAGGACGAGCAGCACCGGGGCCGTGTCCGCGCAGGGCGCGGCGTTCACGAGGTTTCCGCCGACTGTGGCCCGATTGCGGATCAGCGCGTTGGCGAACGATTGTGCCATCTTGCCGAGGATCGGCACGTCCCGCTCGATCATCGGATTGTCGAGTAGCTCGACAATCTTGACGCCCCCGCCGATCAACAGGTGCCCGTCCTTCTCGCGGATGCAGCACAGCTCGCGCAATCCGCCGATGTCGACCAGCGTTCCCGGCTGAAGCTTTCCGCTGCGCATGTCGACGATCAAATTCGTCCCGCCGGCGATGGGCATCGCATCCGGCGTCGCCGAGAGCATGTCGAGGGCTTCTGCCAGTGTTGATGGCTTGAACAGCTCAAACCTTGGAAGCGTCATGAGATCTCCGCTTCGTCGCTCACCGCCGAAGACTCCGCAGGAGACTTCGACCCTAGATATGCTCGATTGCTCGCGGTTCGCTGAACCGCGCGTACGATACCTGCAGCAACCTGCAGATCCTGCTGTTCCCTTCGCTCAAGCCTTGACATCGCTACGTCACAAGACGGCGAGAAGGACAGTTCCTCGTCCTTCTCGCAGGGTATGCCAGCATTCCTGGGAGGGAGCATCATGATCCATCCCTCCCAGCTGCGCGCTGAACAGCGCGCACGATGCTGGCATAACCCGTACAACGACAATGATTCCCCTTCAGGTAGTCGCGGATCTCGCCCTCGGTCGGCTCGGGAATCTCTTCGAGGAGCTTCTTCGTCATCATCAGCATCCCAGGGGTGCAGTAGCCGCACTGGAACGCGTTCTCGTCGATGAAGGCTCTCTGCAAAGCGGAAAGGTGACCATCGATGGCTTCACCCTCAATGGTTTGTACGTTTCCACCATCGGCACTGACGGCGAGGACCAGGCACCCAAGGACGGGCGTGCCGTTCAGCCAGACGGTGCATGCCCCGCACTCACCGATCCCGCAGCCGTACTTCGCGCCCGTCAGCTCGAGCCGTTCGCGTAGCACGTTTAGCAGCAGTTCGTTGGGGTAAACGCTCAATGAGGTTCGGACACCATTGACAACGAGCTCAATCGGGACTCGATCGGTCGATTGAGCTCGCATTGAACGTGTCCCTTGGAGAATCGGCACCGCCGATTCTCCACGTTTTGGGCTGTTCTCTAGCTCTGACCTACTGCGAGTCAACGCGATTCGGGTCTTCTCATCCGCGTCCAGCCGCAATGCGTCACCAACCGGGGAAACCGACAAAGAACCTTGGTCTCCCCGAGGGACAGTCGCCGCTTCAGCGGCGGCTTGTACCCCGATTCCCCGAGGAACATGTGCCACGTCCGTGGCACATCGTTTCCATGCTTCGAGCAAGCAGTCGTGCGTAAGCGCGACTGTGACGCGGCGCCGATAGTCTGCAGTGCTGCGCACGTCATCTATTGGCGCGATCTCCCCGGCCGCGATCTCACCCACAGTGAGCGCCAGCTCGGTTGTGAGTGCCTTCCCCGAGAGCGCTCCCTCTGCAGTGCGCGCACGGATCACCGTCGGTCCGACGGAGCCGAGTTCGATGCGAGCGGACGTGCAGCGCCCATCCTCCCCACGGGAGACCCTCACAGCGACGCTGGCCTTCGCCAGGTCGGCGCGGACGCGGGAGAGCTTGAGGAACGCGGAGCCGGTCTGCCCGCCGGTTCGAGGAAGCCGCACGGCAGCGAGGATCTCTCCCTTGCGCAGCCGGACCTTCCCCGGGCCTTCGAGTAGATCGCCAACGGCCGCCGTCCGCTCCCCTTCCGGCCCCACGAGGTACGCGTCGGCGCCGAACGCGATGAGGGCAGGGACCGTGTCGGAGGCCGGTGAACCGTTGCAGACGTTCCCGCCGAGCGTTCCCATCATCATGACCTGCGTCGATCCGAACGCGGCCGCCGCCTCGGCCAGCGCGGTGTACTTCGTCCACAGCAGCTCCGACGTTGCCAGCGTGTAGATCGAGGTCAGCGCTCCGATCCACAGGCCGTCGGAGCGCTCTTCGAAGCCGTGCAGCTC
>Ga0272443_10002535_pt1 | contig 23154 bp, 26 predicted proteins | sample SSMAcet12_FD_193581 | JGI IMG/M metagenome (GOLD analysis project Ga0272443, IMG submission 193581) | Marine sediment archaeal communities from Little Sippewissett salt marsh, Falmouth, MA, United States - SSM-Acet-12 | ecosystem: Environmental > Aquatic > Marine > Wetlands > Sediment ...
CAAGGCTCCGCCCGAAGGCCACGTACAGCACGTCCTTGTAGGCGAGCATAGCGCACGCTTGATGATTGATGCTCCCCCCCAACCTGGACGTGCCCTGGTAGGTGATGGTGTTCACCGAAGGTGGCTGTAGGTAGAACTTGCTGCCGTCGTACATGAACACGAACCCCGTGTAGGTGCCGATGTACAGCTTGTCGTCTATGACGGCCATAGAGTTAATGCCATCGCCCGCCTTGATCGGCAGCTTGTCGTAGGGCGTGGGCTGAAGCTCGTGCACCACGATATTGTCAGCCGCCTGGAAGTCGAAAGGCGTGGTGGTGAACGTCTTGCCGTCGGCCCAGGTGATGTCGCCGCCTCGCGTATCGCAGGTGAGCACGTTGCCGGCTATGCTGTCGATGTGAAAAATCTCGTAGTTCGACGTATCGTTGTTTGTCAGGTAGATGTACCTGCCCGCTGTGAACTGCGTGCCGTCTGCAACAGTGATGTCCACGGGTGCCGCAGCCGCCCCGGTGTTCACGGTCAGGGTAGACACGCCGGCGGTACAGGCCAGGTCGGTCAGGGTGGTGCCGTCCCACGACCACAGCCTACACTTGCCCCCGTCGGCCGTGCCCCAGTCACCCTCGTTGGCGGCGAAATACAGCTTGTCGCGGTATATCTGCATGATGCTCATGTTGCAGGAGCCGCCCAGGTCGGCCAGGGTCACGCCCAGGTCGGTCATGTCCTTGACTTCCTCTATGACCCTGGACAGCTTGGCCTCGCGCTCACGCAGGACGTTGATACCGAAGGAGTCGTAGTACATCTCGGTATCATCAAAGCGCTTCTGTCCCATGCCCCCGACAAAGGACTTCATGCCGTAGTGCTCCCATTCCTCCAGGCTCTCGAATGTTCTGTTGGGCTCGGTCTGGATGCGGGGCGGCGTTATGACGCGAGGGACCAGGACGGCTTTACCCACCACGGGGTAACTCACACCGTCAATCTTGATCTGCTTCCCCTTGTCGATAGCCATTTAGATATACCTCCTATGAGACGGCATCCCCATGTGCATCTTCTCGCGTTCCAGCTCGGCCTTTTTCTGCGCTTGGTCGAGGTGGCTCTCAAGTTCATAGCCCGACACGTTCTCGTGCCACTGCGAGGTGACGTACTTCTCGTACTTGCTGCGGTCTATCATCATGGTCTGAAGCGCCTCGGCCTCGGCGTCAAGCAGGATGAGCCGGTCAAACTGCGAGGGGATGGCCAGGTCGGTCGTGTCGTCGGTCGGCACTGCGTATGGATAGACATACCATATACGAGCTGTGCCGTCACCGGGGGCCGGCACGTAAATCTTCCCGCCCCATACCTCGAAGGCGATGGGGTTGCCGCGGGAGTCGCTGTCAGTATAGTATTCCAGATCCACGATAATACCCTGTGCGTTGGTGACTGCCGCTGGCACATCATACAGGTAGGTGCCGATGGTCAGGGTGAGGGTCGTGTCAACCGTCTTGGCGAACACGTCCGGCCACAGGCCGCGTATTGCGCCCTCGAGCACTTGGTTCAGCTCCTCGTCGGAGAAGAACTGGAAGATGTCCACCGCAGCGCTTATAAGGTGGGTGGCCGCGGTTGTGCCATTCCACCCACGTATGACGGTGATGGTGGTGGCGTTGATGTCGCGCACCAGCATCTCCTCGCTGTCAACCCTCACCACGCCGCCCTTCTCGTACAGAGCACCGATGGTGGCGGTAAAGGTAGTGATGGTCGTGTTGGCTATCGCTGCCCCCAGCGCATCCCTCTTCGGCCAGTCTCGTATGCGCTTACGCAACCGATCACGGTAATCTTCTCTATCGGCCATTTACCTCACTTCCCTCCCTATATTGCGAGGATGCCTGCCCGCCTGCGATACACGCGCATCGCGCCACAGGCTCACAGGAACTATGCGTCCCTCCGGCCCCGGGGGTGGTACGGGCTCAAACCCATCATCAGCCATAAAGCAATACCACGCTTCATTCACCCCACCACCGCCATCTTGCTCCCTTATTAACCCATAGCCGAACGCTTCATGCGCCATGTTAAGAGCGCCCATCCTTCCAGTAATAAGCCCATTGGCGTTGACGGGAAGAACTATTGTACCGCTCCATGCCCCCCCCGCCGCTTTCCATCTATAACGTAGTTCGTCGCCTACTTTGAATATGGCGTAGATAATTCCATCCGTATCAACGAAAACTGCTTGACCGTAAATAGCACCACCTTCAGCGACATCCCCTGTAATGGTTTCATTTAGAGTCCAGTTCCCATCCGCGTCTCTTGTACTCAAGCGAAGCGTATATGTAGCTTCTTGGTGCATCATATAACAAATATCTGAATTAGGGTCTTTGGCCATATACATATACGTCAAATAACAATAAGCAGCAATCTCTCCAGAAGTCCAAGCACCGCCAGACGTGCGCTTATGCCATACCGCAGCGGTGTTATGCTTTCGCATGACAACAAAGAAGGAATCTTCTGACAGCATCATGGGTTCGGTAGCTTGATACAGCGTTCCCACTTGAGTCTCACCAGCCCAGCTCCCACCACTCCTGTTCGTATAAACGCAATACGCTGTATTCGTGCCGGCGAACATATGCGGGATGCCGCTGGAATCAAGTACCAACCGAGCAAACTTGCTATAGCTCCCAACAGTAACATCAAGTTCTTCTTCAGCACTGAATGTTTCAGTAGAAATGCTGAACGTGCGGTAGCGTGGCTTAGCGGTAGAGCTTTCAGGTCGCCACGAAATATGTATCGTATCATCACCGTCAAACACTGCATAGACTATCCGTGCATCACTCGCCAAATAATCATCCGCTACTTCAGACCAGTTCTGCCCATTATCCTCCGACTTATAAACTTTCATCGTCTGCCCGTCTTCACCTATAAGCAAGACAGCGTACAAAGTCGTGCCGGCTGCAATCATGCAGCGCTCGTGGGGAACTCCCGTCGGATTCAGAATCGACTCTTCTAATTTAACAATCGGATATACCGTCAGTGCCACCAGAGTTTCCTCCATGCTTTACGTGCGGCGCCACCGCCACCAGAACTACCCTCAGACCGCACTACACCAACCCCTCTGGAATTGGCAGGCATGGCGAATGTATCCACCCACACCAATTCATAGGTCAATCTAGCTAACCTATTGCCCGCCTGGTCCATAACATAAACATACCCCTCATATCCATCACATGCACAATGATAAGGAGAACCAAATTGACCCTCACCAGAACCGCTCTCGCCTAAACTATTTTGATGGGATAAATCCGATGCCAGATAACGCTTGATTTCATCGTCATCCCGATTGGCAACATACAAATAGGTTTCATCGACAGCGACACCATAAGGATTATCCAACCCCGTAATCGCACCAACGTAACTCAAGTCCGATGCCTTGAGCTTAACCACCCTGTCATTGCCCGCATCGGCGATGTAGATATGTTCGCCGCCAAAGGCAACATCAGAAGCGACTCCCCTGGGAGCATCCAAGGCCACCCCGCCGTAAAGACCGCTCGTTTGTGCCACATACGATAGGTCAGATTTGAGGCGTTTATGAACACGGTCGTTACCCCTATCGGCAACCCAAACGTGGGTATCGTCGATACCTACACCGTGAGGATTGCTGAACTGGTCATTACCTGACCCGCTCGAACCGATGGAAGTGACGAGTGACATATCCGCAGCTAGTAATTTATACAGCTTATAATCAAACTCGGCGATAAAGAACACGTGGGTATCATCTGCATCAACATCCGATGGGTTATTCGTGCCTGTATAGGTATCGATCTGTGCGCCAGTACCTATGTTGCGCTGCCGGACGTAATCATCTGTCGCATCTGCGGTATAGAGGTATCTCGTGGCCATAACACCCTCCCCTCACGCCGAGCCGCTTACGCTACTTCGATGATGCGAACGTCTTTACCCGCAGCGTCCGAAATAGCGAACAGGTCAACGTCGTCTCCCACAAAGAACGGAAAGAAGTCTTGCGGCGGGATAGGCCAGCCGTTTGCGATGGTAACGCCGGTCTTGCCGACGTAAACCGTGCTGCCCCCTGCGGCCTCATCGTTGAAAACAAACAGGATGGCACGTTCGGACATCGGTGCGGTGCCAGAGGTGACGAGCTCGACTTCGGAATCGCCGACCGTCTTATTGACGACGGCAAAATCCTTCCAGTGCTTTGTCTGGTGCAGGACGTTCCACGCTGCACTCCACGGTACATTCTTACCCATGTTTCTCACTCCCCTTTTAGGTCAGCCCCCCTGCGACCAGGGACACCCCAATCCGCGGGGGGCCGAGTGAACTTACGGTATTCGGTTGTCAGGCCGGTCGCCCGAAGGCGATGAAGCGCACACCCGTAACGCCCGACAGGTCGGTAGCCTCGGCTATCTCGCCTGAGGTGCGGAACAGGATGGAGACATCATCGTTGTCCGAGAGCGTCCCGAAGTTGACCGTCTCGTTGGTGGCGTCCACGATGCCCGTGGTGGCCAGTACCGCGGCGTTCTTGACCAGCCGGATAACGTCACTGGTGGCCTCGATGGGACCAGGTAGTCCCAGCTTGGACCCCAGGCCGACGCTGATCTTGAGGCCACCGGCCATAGCGTCGGTGGCGTAGTTCGGCTGAGTTACGCCCGTCACCGTGTCAAACGGCTTGACGCCGTACACGTAGCGGAACTTGCCGTTGGCGATTTCCTTGTTTCCGGCGTCTGACGTGATGGTGAGGTCTTCGGTCTGCGCGGCGCCCCTGTAGGTGCCGACGACCGTGAGCGTGGTCGTACCCTCGTACAGGTTGAGCGCACCGCCCGAGTCGTTGGTGACGCAGAAACACACGTTACGGGGCACATCGGGGCTTGCGGCCACGACCAGGACGCCCAGTGCGGTTGCGATGTTGGTCTGCGTCTCGGCGGCGCATACGACTGCACCGTTGGTCGGCAGGGCGCCCCCGTCAGCGTTCTCGCTGTCGGTGTTCGCGGAGCCCTTCATGTCTCCGTAGGCGAACTGCTCAATCCCCGCACCGCTCCTTGCCTTGACCTTCTTGTTTGTATAGTCGTACTCGAACTCATAGCCCACCTTCGGCTCGAAGATGGCCCCCAACACAAGACCCAGGTAATGTGACAGGTCCATCGACTCTCCACCGGCAGGGTATGAGCTGTCGAAATCCACCTGACCCGTCAGGAAAAACGGGCATGGGCGTATATCGTCCAGCGTTATTGTAAGGGCCATTTCACTTCCTCCTCTTGGTGGTCTTACCCTTCTTCGGCATTTTCTTCAGCGTTTTTGCGAGCCTTGCTTGCTGCCCCGTCTTGCCGCTTTTCTTGGCCTGCTGATTGAGCCAGCTCGGATCTATGGTGCCGTTCTTGCGGAGCTTGCCGGCACGCTTGGCCTTTGCCTTGAGCGCCCCGGGGTTCTTCACAGCACCCTGGATCCAGTTCTTCTTGCTCTTACTGGCCATCCTGCAGTTCCTCCATGCGTGCGTTTATGGCATCCCACGTCTCCCTGTCCTGTTCGGACAGGTCACCCTTCTTGCGAAGGACGCCGAGATGCCACTTGAGATGACCGATGTATCCCTTGCGGCTGAAGTGGGCGTCACGCTTGCAGAACTCGCAGTCGAACTTCTCGTCGGCATCTACCTCGGACTCGTCCTGTATGGCAGAGATGTCGATTACTGGTTCTGGTTCCTCGACCTCCGGCACTTCTCGGGTGCGTATCAGGCCGTTATTGAGCGCGTCTACGTCTCCTATGACCTTCACGTCTCGGGCTTTCTGGCAAGCCTTGAGCTGGCGCTGCTTGACAATAGCGAAACCAGGCTTAACCCTGCCCGCCTCCATCTCGTCATAGGACAGCTCTTTTGCTTTCGCCAGGACGCCCTTGCCGGCGTACCGCTTCTTTCCCGGTTCAAGTGTCTTCGGTATGCCGAACTCGATACGTGAACTCTTGTTCTCCTCGGGCTCGATGACCTTTGCTGCGGCGTCGTTGCGCTTCCAGGCCATCACCAGATATTGCTTGTCTGCCATACCTCCTCCTCGGTATAGGGTTGTGGGGCGGTAGCCATAGTTAAACTACCGCCCCTTACTACCTCACCCTTACGCAACAGCCAGGTTATAGTAATAACCATGCGCCTCGGTCGCGTTGCGGATCTCGAGGGTGTACTGCCCGACGATCTCCCGCTTGAGCGCAAGGCCCGTCTTGGGAAGTTCGCGGGTGGACATCTCGGAGAGCGGCAGCGGCATGAGCTTCACGCGCTTGGGGTCTATGATGAGGATTGCGTCAGCAGGCATGTGCCTCTCAAGCATGACGTTCACTACGCCGAAGTCGCACTCGAACGTGTCCACGACAGCACCCACGGTGCCGCCACCCTGGTCCATCCTGCGGTTCTCTTTCCAGAACGCGCTTATCTTCCGCTTCTGGAAGCTGTTGCACAGGATAGCGCAGGGCGCATCCAGTCCACCGTCCTCGTAGATGTCCTCCATGAGGTTGATGAGCCTGGTTTCGGTCAGCTCGGCAGCGGAGGCGTCCAGGGAGTTCCCGCCCGCAGCGGAGACGAACTCGATGAGCCCACCGAAGGAACGGTAGCTCGCGTCTCCACCAGCGTCGGCTGCGCGTATGCCGTGTATCGCGTTGATGTCCAGCTCGCGCTTGATCTCCTTGAGCTTCTGCTCCACCTGCCAGGCGATTTCGGAGTCTACGCCCGCCTTCGACACGACCTCCTGGGTGTCGGACACCTTGACGGTCTTGTAGAAGATTTGCGTGTAGTTATACACGCGGGTACGGATGATGGACTCCCAGCTAAGCGGGTCGGTGTCCTCCTGTACGGGGTGGCTGATGATCTCGATGATTGAATCATCGGCATAAGCCACGCCGGGGTCGGAGGTGGATCCGTAGCCCCTCACGATGGTCAGGGTGTTGCCGGCCACGTTGGTAACCTGCATGACCTCGGGCTCGTTCTCGATGCGGAACAGTGTTCCGATACGGAACTTGGTGCCGTCGTCCACATCCAGGTCGGTTTCTGCGGTCGCCAATTCCTCCGCGCACTGGTCTTTCCAGCTCGACAGCTTGGCTTCCATCCACTCGTGCTTTACGCCGGTGGCCTGTCCCTGTACCCCACCTATGAGGTTGATGGTCGTTTCTAGGTCGCTTGCTATCATCAGCGCCAGAACATCCGAGAGGTCTTCCCGGTTGCCAGCCTGATCGAAAGACGCAAGCGAGGTTGCAGCGGCCAGCGCCATTTTCTATTCCCCCTTATTTCTTCTTGCCGAGGATGTGCTGTATAAGCCCCTTGTAATCGCGGCTATCGGTTGCTTCTTTCCTCAGCTCTGCGTACTCCTTGTCGATCTCGGGAGTTATCCCGCTCCCGCCGGTAACGTCGGGGGCTTCCTCCTGCCTCTGCCGCTCGTCTTCCTCTGCCTGTTGTGTGGCAGCTCTCACGCCGAGGTCGCCTACGAGCTCCGCGAGCTCCCTGGCGTTTTTTCTGAGGTCTTCCTCGTCTGACCCATGAAGGAACTTGGCGAACTTCGCAGGGAGGTTGAACTCCCCTATCAGGTCTTTCTTCAAGTTCTCCACGTACCAGTGCGTAGCCAGGGCTTCGGATGAAACCCGCTGCGCTTCGAGGTCTTCCATCTCGGCCTTGAGCCGTTCGACCTCATCCATGTCGGCGCGGTCCCGCTTCTTCAGCTCGGCTTGCAGCCTGTCCTTTTCGGCTTGAAAGTCTCGGGCGCTCTTTTTCAAGCGCTCAATTTCTTCCTGCAGACTGCTGTTGTCGGGCTCGGCAACCTTCCCTGATTCTCCGGCGTCCTGAGGTGAACCCTGTTCTTGGATTTCCTCTGCCGGAGTAACCTCGTCTTGTGTCGCCTCGGGTGGCATTTCGTCTACCCCTTTCGGTTGTCAAGTATGGAAAGCACTTCCTTTCCATCCAAGTTATATTGATACACAAAGTTATATAACATGTCAACACCTTACGATTTCTTGCGCCTGGCCACCTTTGTCTCTGACCGTTGAGACATCTTGCCCATCTGCGCTATGAGGGCATCAGTGAGTTCGTTCTGCTTTTGCAGATATATCTCCCATAGGTCGGGGTTATTGGCGAACGCACGCGCCATCGCCCGCATGAAGTAAAGGTCTTTCTTCTGGCGCAGCGTCTCGAAATATGCCACGAGCTCGGGGTGGTCACGGATGAATCCACGCCTGGCCGCAGGGTCGAGGATATGGAAGTAACGGTCGGCCATGTCCATGAGCTTCATGCGCTCGGCGTAGTCCTGGTCGCTCTCGCCTTCCTTCTGCCTGCGGAAGTATGCTTTGAGGTCCGGGTTCGCGTCCAGGTAGGCCGTGCGCTGCGACTTCGGCAAGGTGAAGAATATGTCGGTTTTGGACAGTCCCTCGGGGGTGAGCGGTCCTGCACCCCTGGTGATCTTGAAGCCCTTGCCCCCGCCACCACCATAAGAGCGCCAGCCACGGTAGCCCCCACCGTAACGCCTGTACCCGCCACCGCCACCAGATTGCTGACCTGCGGCGTTGGCCATTATCTTCTCCCAGGTAGCATCGTCCACGTTCGCCCTGATGAGGTCTTGCGTGGGCTGGTCGAGCCAGTCGATAGGGAAGGGCGAGATGTAGACCTGCCCCGTCTCGGAATCGTAGAAAGGCGAACCGAGCCCCTTCTTGCCGCGGTTCTTCTTGATTTCGTCCACGTTCATACCCGAGATATACATGGCCGTCTCCATGTCCACGGGTACGGTAGACTTTCCGTAGGTGGTAGGTGTAGAGGTCAGCGTCACCATAGCCTGTATGTAGCGCTGCCTGTCCTTCTCCTTCGGGAACTTCCGCATGACCTCGGCCTCGGGCGGTGAGGGCATCCTGGTTTCTTCAACCGGGGTCATGCCGGCCTGCTGTCTCAACTGTTCGGTGGTCACGTTGAACGTGGGGTACTTGCCCTCCACGGGATGTCCCATCAACCTGCGTGCCGTGATGTAAGGGGAGAGGAGCTTGTTGAGATCAACCTCCATCTCAAGGTTCGGTATCTGTATGCCCTGTTCCTCAGCCCACTTGATGAACTCGACGAGGCGGGCGCGGGCGTCTTCAAGTGCAGCAACTATCTCTGCCTTGCTCATGTCCGTCTGCCCCTCGCCGTTCTTGAGGTCGGTCAGCCTGCTTATCTCGCCGATGAGATCCCAGTAGGGCTGCATGACTTTTTCCTGATACTGGCCGTACCAGAAGTCGGACGCGCCAGGATACTGTCCACCACCATACGGGTAGAAGTTCACGTAGGACAATATCTGTTGCTGGCGAGCTGCATCGTAAGGCGCTTCATCCTCGGCGCGGTTCGCCAGGTACTCGGCCCACGTCTCACCAGGGCTTTTCTTGTCCTGGTAGTCGCGGTAGAACTCAAGCGCCTCGGTCATCTTCCCCTCGGGCGTATAACCCATACCAGTAAGGGCGGGCTCAAGCGGCCTCTCGCCCATACCGAACAGGCCGAGAGGCGCACCGCCCTTCGCAACGGACTCGGCAGCGGCGTCTCTGAAGCGCTGGGTTTCCCTGCTCTCCTCATCCGACCATCCACCCAGGTCAGGCACCTGCTCCCCGCGAGCTGCGGCTATCTCCTGATACCTTTCTGGCATGGCCGTCATGGCAATATTAAAAGGCATATTCCAGGCCGTCTGTGCTCCACGAATATCCGAGGTGACATCCCTCTTAATCTGCTCCTGCTCCCACTCGAAGGGCGTCATGCGCTCGGTAGTGCCAGGTTTGAACGGCGTGCTCGTCTGTAGCCAGCGGCCCTCCTGCCTGGCCTGTGCTTCGAGGTCGTAGTTCTCCTGTATGACCTCGGGCTTATACGTCCACGGCCCCCGGGCCCATGCGCCTAACGCACTGGTCGCACCGCTTGTAAACCAACCGCCCCAACCGCTGCCAGGCAACTGCTCATAAGCCCACATAAACGCTTCATCGGAGTTTACGGGCTCGTTCTTTTCCTTCTTGTTCCCGATGTACTGGTTCATAAGGTAGCGCATGTAGCCCTCATCGTCCTCGTCCAGGCTTTGCAATATCGCGTCCGTCCAGCCATGCTCCCTGTATTGCTCGGGTACGGCGTTGATCTTATTTCGCAGCGTTCCCTTGATGGCACCGCGGTTGAACGCTTCGGGGTAGCCGAGAGTGGCCCCTTCCATCTCCTCCAAAAAACCTCCCGTCGTGCTCTTGAGATATTCGTATTCGCGCCCGAGCTCCTGGCGCTCACTTTCGCTGAGGTCTGGATTCGCCACCTTAGCCTCTATCTCGCGCATCCTGCGGTTCGGGGCTATGGCTTCTACCTCTGCCATGACACCGCGGGGAATCGGCCCCATAAAGCCGCGAGCGATGTCTTTGCCTATGTTGTCTCCTTGAGGCATGCTGTACGCCCACGGTGCGAGCAATATCAGGGGCACGTTGAGGTTATAGACACCACCGCCTATCTTGATGGGTATATCCCAGCGCATGTACCCGGGCAGATTGCCGTTCTCGTCCGACGCCGTGTTGTAATATTTCGCCACGGACTTAGCCAGCCAGGGGCGACTAGCCACCATCCTGCCCCACGCCTCGGCGTCCAGCCGGAACGCGCAAAGGAAAGGAGACAGCCAGTCGAGCTCGCGCTCAAGCACCGTCTTGCGGGTGAAGTCGAGGAGCAGGTCGCTGACCGTTCTCGATGCTTCTGCCGCGCCAGCCTTGAGAGCCATATCGGGGTCTACCCCCTTCTTGATGAGCTGGCTCGCATAGTCCATCGTCAAGCTGCGATACATGTGCTGGCGGGGTACGTTCACACCAGTAAACGCCTTTCGGTACAAGTCGCCGGCATCAGCGTCCACCCAGCTCATAGCGCTTTTACCGCCGGCCCTTGCCTTTGCCATCACGCCATGAGGTCGCCTGACCATCGGGACAAAGAAATGCTCGCCACCCACGCCTTGCTTGGAGAGGTAAGCTGCCATCTCGCCAACGGTTATGTTCGCAAGTTCGGGGGGCTCCGGCCCGAGTCTCTTGAGCACCATATCATCCACTTTGTCCAGCATGTCCAGTTCGTCCTCTTGGATGATGTAGTCGGTGAGTTCCTGTTTCGCCTTCTCGAACTTTCTTGCGTATGCTTCTCTGGCCTTGTCCAGCTTGGCTTGCCGTTTCCTGAGCGACTTCTGGAAAAACGCCGGCAGCTCGCTCGGGTCGTCCAGTATGCCGGAGTAGTAGAGCATGGCCTTGTACGCGCCGGGAGCAGAATCTTCTGTCTGCGCCATGAGTTCCTTGAGGAAGGCCATGTAGTTCTGAGCTACATCATCCGTGTCGCCCGTGCCGATGGTGATGGGCTTCCAGGTTCGGAGCATCTTCTGGCCTTCGGGCGTCTCGTCCAGCCATTTTAAGAATGAGTCGTCGCCCTCCTTGAGCAGCCTGATAACGCCGGGGTCGTCCGCAAACTGGTTGAGGAAGTTCTGGATGGCCTGGGCGGGGTCGTCCCTAGAATCGCCGACCAGCCAGGATCCCGTGTATTCGCGTTTCCAGTGCCCTGCCTCACCCGTCATTGTCTTGCCCTGGAAGTCGTCCATGACATTAAGCGCTTCGTTTGACGCCTTGATGGGAGTACCGTCGTCCAGCACCGTCATACCGTTTTCCATGAGCTCCTTGTATTTTCTGACATCACTGGGGCTTATGGTGCCGGTGAGCAGGCTCTTGAACTGCCCCGACAGGTATGTCTTGACCACGTAGCGAGGCCTGGGGTAGATAAACCACTTTTTCCATTTCATCGACAGGCTATTCAGCGCTGTGTTGACTTCCTTCACGCCGCGGTTCACGGCTGCTTTTGTCTTGAGGAGTTCGCCGAGCTCGTCCATGTCGTACTTCCACATCTCCATCACGGGGTCATGCTTGAACTTATGCAGGTTGGAGAGCTGCTTGGTGGTCAGGGGGTTCTCGGCGTGTATCTGTATCGTCTTGCCCGTATCGGGGTCGGTGACTTCTATCATGCCATAATCCCGCAACATGGTTTGGAAGTCGCTCTCGGCCTTTTTCGGTGCGAATCTCATGCGTTCGAGCTTGCCAGCCTTGCCTCGTGCACGCTCGATGAAGTCAAGGCGTGTCTTGTTAAGCCCCTTAATGCGGTCATACAGAATCGCCGCCTCGTCAGCAGAGATGGCGCCCGTGTCCTCGGCGTACTTTACGTAGCGTTTTAGTATGTCGTCGTAATTCTTGTTGGCAGTTCCTTTGTTGATGTCGCGGAACGTGTCCATGATCTCGCCGGCGCTCATGCCCTGGTCGTCCAGCGTCTTGAACACCGTGCCGACTATCTTATCACGCAAGGCCACCTCGTCGGGTATAAGGCCTTCGAGTTCTTTGAGGAGTATCTTCTGGTTCGCAGGGTCGATAACCGGCTCGTTGAGCCACAGGTGGTCAGCCATGTAGGAGAAATCATGGTGTGCGTTAAGCCCGAAAAGGCGCTTGCCGTTCAAGAAGTCCTCGTACTCCATCATGTATAGGCCGCGATCTTCTATGGGGATTTTTCTGAGCTCATCGACAAACGCCTCGGCACGCCGGCGAGAAGCGCCCATGTTGACGTAATGCCCGTAAAGAGCAGCGGTCGCTTCTGGTGTGTCGAGCTTGACGATGTTGCGGGGCGCTACGTGCATCCCCGCATAGAGGGCGTGAGCTGGCCCTTGACCCTTCTCCGGCGTTAAGGCCTCGTACATCTTCGGGTGCTTGGTGGGGAACCTGGCGAGCACGCCTGGCTTTGTACCTATGGCGCCCCTTTCAGCAATCATGCGCGTAAGGTACTTGGCCCATTCCTGGGTTCTCGCTGCCTCGTCTGATATTTCACCGATGCGCTCCCACGCCTTCAAGACGTCCCTGTAGAAGTCGGGGTCAGCGGAGGCGGCTGGTAGGCTGTTGGCGAGAAGTTTATTGAACTGCCTGTAATCATCGGCCTTTGCGAATATCTTTGCTTGCGGCTGCACCCAGTCGATTGAACCGCCCCGCTTAGCCATGTCGGTCGCCTCGGAGAGGATGCTCGACTCGAGGCCCGAACTCTTGAACGCTCTCCATGCTCCCGCCATATCTCCCGCCTTGATAGCGCTGGCGAACTCGGGCGAGAGGTTGGCCAGTTTGTCCATGATGCCAGTCTTGCGAAGCGCCCCTGCTTGCGTAAAGGATGGGATGAACCACTGTAAGCTGATAACCTCCTTCAACACCATGTCCAGCCAGGGGTTCGACGACCACTTGAACCCGAACTCTTGCAGCTCGGGGGGAAGGTTGTAGGCTCCCTGCGGTATGTCCATGTGCTCGGCGCCCCACGACAGGCCGGTCTTGCCTGTGGGATCTATCTTGACGGGGAGGGGGGCCGTGATGTCGCTCATAAGCTGTGTGCCCGTCGCAAGCAGCTCCTTTTCCTCTCGCAGCTCATCGCCACCTGGCCACACCTTTTTCACCATCGCCCTTATAAGCCCGTAAACGTCAGCGGGTATCTCGTCGAGTACCGCCAGGACGCCTATAGCTCCCGCCAGGACATCGGTGCCGACCTCTAATCCCCTCAAAATCCACTGCAGGGGTTTTGTCCATGTGCTGCCGGAGGCCCAATCACCAGCACCGTGCAGCCTTGATTTGACGTTGCCAAGACCGCGGAAGAAAGCTGCCAGGGATTCTCCCTTCATGTCGGGCATGACTTCGGGACGGCCCAGCAGGTCCATAGTTTCGGCGTATCTCGCATAATCGGGGTCGATGGCGCGTGCTATCATGTCGGTTGAGGTGTGCACAGTCTTGCCGCGTTCATCTATTCCTGCCGCCCTCGGGTGAAAATATATCCACTGGAAATCCTTGCCTACCAGGTTCTTCAAATCTTCTGCAAAGAACGTGGCGCCGTTCTGCTCATAGAACCCTTTGGTGTCATAATCCCCGAGCGCCGGGGCGAAGTCGTGCGTGGAGAGGTCTTTGACGTAATACCAGAGCCTTTCCGTGAGCCCGTTCACGCCCTCCAACACGTCCATGACCTCGGACAATGCGTCGAGCTTTGCGGGTCCAGTAAGGCCCAATCTCTCAAACTCGGCCTGCAACGCGGCTGACATCTGTTCGGGGGGCACTTGCGGAACCTTGAAATCCTGCAAGGCGTCGAGAACGGCTTGCTTGGTGGGGTCGTCCTGCCAGCCACGCATCGCTTCGCCGTATCGCCTCCATTCGTCCATGTCACCAGCGGGGCCGAGTTTGTCTACGGCATGACCCAGCAAGGCATTGAGCCCCGGCCTCATGCTGTGCTCGGTGCCTTCCTTCATCCTGCGAAGGGCTTGCTCGTGCTCGTATGTCACCATGCCGGATTCGTCGATAGGAGCAGGAGCGATATTGCCGATGGCGCCTTGCAGCCGAGAACCCCAGCCGTATCCTTGCTGACCAGCTTGGCCGAACGCACTACGCATTTTCTCTAAATCAACCTGCGTCTCGGACGCTTCGGGTGTGAGCTTCGGTACTGGTTTCCTTTCCGACGCCATAAGCGCTTGCTTGGCAAGTTCCTCCTGCAAGGATTTTATGCGGCCAGGTAACCTTTCTTCCTCTGCTGGGCGCTCATCCCGCGGCCTGGCGACTGCCGGCATCTCCCCGCGCTGGGCCCTGAGCTTGGCTTCTATATCAGCCGAGCGCTGCATCATCTCCTGCGTCCACCTACTTATGCTCTCGCCGATCTGACGCATAGGCCTGTCACCAGGCCCACCGCTCCCACCACTGGGCGCAGGAGTATAACCCCCCGTGTCGTCACTCCCGCCGCGGTTCGGCATGGGAGCTGCGATAGGTTCTTCCTCCTGGGGCGGCTCGGGTATCTTATTCCACCACGGGTCGTAAGTCATGGCGCATCACTCCGTAAATAGCTGCGCGTTGGAGTTCTCAATCTCCTCGGGTGTAGGGGGCGTGGGCTCGGGGCCGGGGAAGCCGGCGGCGCCACCGCGCTCGGGTATGAACATCTCGCCCTCTGGCTCCTGACCCTGCTGTGCCTGTTGCGCCTGTACGAGAGCCTGTAAGCCCTTCGCCTCGCCAGCCAGGGCAGCGGCCTGTTCCTTCGGGTACAGGGTTTCATCGGAGAGCTCGGAGCGCAGTATCTCCATCTCGTCCTCAGGGTTAGTGATACCCAGTTTCTCCTGTGTCGTCCACTTGGACTGTACCTGGTCGTGGTGCTTCTGTAGCTCGAATTGGCCAGCGTTGATGTCGTCCTTCGGGAGCACGCCTGGCCAGATGATCTCCGTCTCATAGTGGCCAGCTACATCCTTGCCCTTGAGCTCGTGTATCTCTGGCTCCTCGCCCAGGACTTTCTTGCGCCTGACCTCCACGCCGTTCTCGATATACCCGTGATAGACCTTGCGAGAAGTTTCGTATTTCTCCACCAGTCGGAGCAGCTTCTCGTTAAGGTCGGTAAGTGCCACATCGTAATTGTCTCGGATGAGCTTCATTACCTTTACAATGGGGTCATACTGAACGCCCACAACGCGGGATGAGTTCGTCTGTGCGCTGAGCTCGCCAAAGGCGATGCGTGGTATGTGCGACACGTCATGGATGTAAGACAGCATCCTGTCGAGCATGGCCTCTACAGAAGGGGGCTGGCCTGGCCAGGTGAGGAAGCCGACCTCCCCATCCCTTGTCAGGGAGAGAACGCCGCCACCCGCAGCCGCACGGAACTGGTCGCGGTAATCGACGGGCGCGTTCCTATACCAGATAGGGGGGTTACAGTTGAGCGCCTGGGCGTCTGCGCCCTGCGACACGGCCTGGTTATAGTACCCGTTGGCCTCTATCATCCAGTCGCCCACGCCCTGCCCCTCTATCTGCCCGGGCCTCGGCAGGAGCGGGAATGGCGTGTAGGGTATGAACCCGTACTCGTTGCCCTTATTCTGCTTGACCTGATTGCCGACCACCTGGATAAAGCGCTTCATCGACCAGTATTCGATAACCGACACCTGCGGCTCGGCTGTCTGGTCGTCAGCATCGCGCCCTTCCTTCTGTTCGGACTCGGTTATCTTCGGGATGTCCACATCGTCGCCGAACTCCTCGCGTGCGTCCTCAAGGTTCATTTCATACGCCTGGACCACATACAGGAGTTTCCCCGAATACAGCGACTTGTAGGGCTCGGCATAGATGCACTCGGGATCCGCGTAGACGTAATAGACCTGCTTGGCCTCTTTGTCATAAAGCACCTTTGCCCAGCCAGTGTCCAGCTTCGCCGAGTCCAGGGCGACCTCGTTGAGCGTCTTGCGGTACTTGCTGCGCTTATGCACCTTGTAGAGTATTTTCTCGGCCTTCTGTGCGCCTATCCTTTCCTCGGGTGAGGGGTTGTCGGGTGTGACCTTGAAGTCGATTTTGTCGGCCATGATGAAGCCGGCTATCTTGAGCACGATGGGGGCGAAGTAGTTGAGGGTCAGGGAATAGCGGCCAGCAATCGGACGTGCGGGCAGGCCGTAGGTGTCGTCTCCCCCCACCGGCCACCAGGCATCGTAGTCGTTCTCGAACAGATTGCGGTACTTGCGGTACTTGGTGTTGCGGGTACTGTGCTTAGTCTTTTGACGGGTATAGGCGTCCGTCACTAGCGCAAAGGCTTCCTCTTTGGTCAGCGTCTTATCTGCCATCTACCTCACCTTCTTATCAGCTCGGCCATCACATCGTCACCGCATGGGGGTGGGGCGTAATTCTCGTTCATGTAGTAAAGCCCCATAGCCAGCGACATGATGCAGTCGGTTTCCAGCTTCTTATCGTCCCAGGCGTAATAGCTCATCTCCTTGATGAGCTGGTCTATGGCGGGTGTCTTGATGGCGCCCTTGACCACGAGGTTGCCCTTCTCAAGCTCGTCCCGATCCAGGTGGTAGGCGTACTGTTTAGCATCCTCCTCGTAGAGGTGTACGGGCTCGTCCAGGGCGTCCACGAGCGCCTGCACAATGTTAATCTTCTTGGTGCCGCCTTGCCCGCCGAAGTCGATACCAACTATCGGCAGGCCCAGGTCGGAGAGTTGGGATTCGATGATGTCGCCGCCCATGCCCGACTTGTCCATGACGAAAGCGCGGACGTGGTAGCGCTCGGCCTCGTCCATGCCGACCTTGTAGATGTACGGCCACTCGGCATCGGCCTTCGGCACGCGGATAAAGTTGACCATCTTGTACGGCTTACGGGTAACGTCCAGGGTGCTGCCGACGGTATGGTCCTGGCGGCGGGCGTAGTCCCAGCAGGTGATGTAGATGTGGCCGTCTATGTAGGGGGCGGGATGTTTCAGCTCTGGCCACACCATGCGCCTGATAGCATCCCCGCGGAACACCATACCGCCGGCCTGGACGAACTCGCCGTAGAGCACCTGGCGCAAAGCGGTCGGGCTGTCTTTGTAGAGATTCTTCAGCTTCTCGATCTGCATTTCGGTGAGAAAGATGTTTTCATAGGTGCTGCCCTCGCGGGCATAGATGTCGGGGTGGCCTATCTTGCCCGACTCGAACATGATAAAGACCTCGGGGTCGGTGACTGGCTTTGGGGTGCCGAAAAGGTATATCTGCCCGCCCATGTCGGAGTAGGGCACGATGCAACGCGGGACCAACACATCATCACGGATCTTCTTGAAGTCTTGTACCCACCCCACCTCATCGACGGATATTTTGTAGTAGCGGTCGCCCTCGATGAGCTTCCCCTTGTGCTCGAGGGAGCCTATCTTGAGGATGCCGCCGGAGCGGAATACTATCTCGCGCTCCCTGCGCCTGACCGTCTCCACGAGCCAGTTGATGAACTTAATCTCGTTGCGGTAGCCGATGATACGCTCGAATACCAGGTCTGCGTGGTCATAGTCGAATGAGCAGTTGAGGGTGCGGTACTCGGCATAGCGCCGGCGCTTGGCCTGTTTTTCAATGGGCCAGTGGGCGGGGAGGTGCATGCCGTCCTTAAAGGTGTTCCAGAATACGTGAGAGCGGGTAAGAAACTCGGTCTTGCCCCAGGAGTTGCCAGGGCAGAGCATGTCGAACTTCTTGGTGGCATCAGCCATGAACTCGGCCTGACCCGGATGAATAGATGGCATGAGGGGGTCGGGGTTCGGGAACACCATCTCATTGAAGCGCTCGAAATCCCCGGCGCACTCGGCCATTACCTGATACGCATACTTATCGTCGTTCAACGCCGTTTTCTCCTCGCAATAGACGTGGCCCTGGTGGAACTCGGTGCCTTGCGAACCCGCGGTTGCGAAATCTTCGGTTGCGAAATCTTCGGCCTGCTGTTGGTGGGTCGCTTGACGGTGGGTCGCTTGACGGTGGGTGGCCGACGCTTATACATGGGAGTGCGGTTCGCCCACGGGTACATCTTGAGGCGTCTCTGCATGCGATAACCTATCATCGTTCCTCCTCTCCTGGTCGCAGGCACCGGGACTGTATGGTCAGCTTCGCATCCTCAAGCACGCCCATGATGGTGAAAGCGCTGACCTCCTCCTCGGCGCCTACCAGAATGTCGATGCTGTCGGTAGGAGACTCGGGGCCACCATCGCGGTAGAACACAAAGACAGCCGCCCTTACGGTTGGGTCTTTCGTGTAGTCCACGCTCTGCAAGGGCAGGTTTTCCCGCCAGGTGTCGAGGTCGAAAGAGAACGCATTATCACCCATCACTTCCCCCTGACAACGATAATCTCCCGCTTCATGCGCGGGCATCCTGCCTGGTGTATGGCCAGCGCGTCCTCCTTCTTGAGGTAGGGCGAGACGGTGAGCTTCTGACCACAGGCGGGGCAGTAGACCCTGCCCGGGTAGATGACCTCCGGCGCGGCTAGCTCTATCTCCGGCAGGGGAGAGAGGCCTTGTGCCTTACGCTTCTCGATGAGCCTGGGGTCAATGCCGCGCTTACCCTTAACCTTGAAAAACATCAGTCCTCCTCGACTTCTCCCTCGATGGCGGGCTCCTCGCCGTTCCCGCCTACGTTTATCTGCTGGCTCTGGATGTAGACCTGTACGAACGGGTCTTTGGCGCCGACGTGTCCAGAGTGCTGCTGGATCTTCGCCGCCTTCAGCGCCTCGTCAACCTTGATGTCATCGGGCTTGAGCTCCCGCTTGGCGAACAGGTTGATGATGCCGTCCACCACGTCCTCGCCCGTGTGTTCCTTCGCCACTTCCGCTATGGCCATCGCCTCGCGCTTGCGTACTTCAGACACGTACCTGGCCACCGCCCGCTCCTCGACTTCCTTCTGCACGTTGCAGTGAGCCTTATAGTGTTTGCTCACGTCAGTCGGCGAGATGGCGGGGTAACCGATGTGCTTGAGCCACGACGAGATGTCGTCATAGCTCACCCCCACGTAGAGCAATTCCTCGATCTCGCAGCGAGCGGGGCAACGGCACACCTTACAGTGACGCGATGTGATAAAATGTTTCGGTTGCCAGTTGACCCCTAAACGATTTGTTATCGTGCGCCCTAAGTCGGCGGGAACTTTGTCAAGCTGGAACCTGTCCCATTTCTTCATCTCTCGCTATCTTTTCCTTTTCTTGCGGGTGCTGCTGGTGACGCTGTACGTCTTGGTGTTGCCACCGCTCGTAGACTTGCCGGACGTGACCAGCCGCTTCTTCACGGGTCCGATGAGATCCTGGTAGCTCGGCTGCTTGACTCGTCCGCGCTTAACCGTCTTGCGCGGGTAAGGGCTTTTCTTCGCCCTGGTTTGTGGTGTGCTCGTGGAGCGCGGGTGAGCGTTCTTCTTCGCCTGGTTCGCTTTCTTCCTCTTGGACTGCTTGTATTGCGCGGCTCCGATGTTCCTGCCCGCCATATCTTCCTCCCTTCGGTTTGATAACTTGCCATAAACGTCTATCTTCTACAACATTTATAAGCCGTTAATGTTGGGGTGTCAAGAATGGGTGGTCCAAACAGCACTCAAGTTGACATTTGTAAACAATAGTGGTTACATTAGGGGTGGAGGTGTGCTGAGATGAAGCGGCTGAAAAAACTCGGATTTATCATAGCTACAATCCCCGTGGCGGTACTCGTTATTGACGCTCTCCTTGTGGGGCTCTACATCCTTGCTTTCTTCGCTATGGTGGGGCACGGGGGAGGACCGCCCCTGTATGACTGGTTCGCAGCGGAGGGTTATCTTCAGCAGCCCTATGCGACCATCCTGGGCCTCCTGGTTATCTTCGGCTTGATCGGCGCAGCGGAGCTACCCTTCTTCTTCGCATGGGAGCAGCGGCAGGTCAAGAAGGACAGGGAGAAGAAAAGGGGAGGGGCGCAGAAAAACCGCGCCCCGTTCAACTACTGGTCTTGATTTCGCGTGACCACTTGAAGCAGTCTCTCCTGCGGGTTATCGCCCCGGACCCCTTCCTTTACCACGGGATCCACGATGTCACTTATCGCTTTTGCGAGCTCCATGCCCTGCTGTATAATGGCCAGCCTGTAGGGGGGCTGGTCTAGCAAGTCGAGGGTTTTGCCACACAGGGCTTGTAGTTGTGCAGCGTACAGGGCGACCTGTATCATCTCGTGTAGTTCCAACAACGTCACACCTCCTATTTACCGCTTGGAGTTATTATATCAGACAGTGCTGTCTGGTAATTGTTCCTAGTCAATTCTCGGTGGTGAAGGGTGCCTCAAACTCCCGCCGTGCAATCCTGCATAACCGCTGCAAGCCCTCGAGTTCCTTCGCGTTCACGCCGTTGGTGAACCTCATCCTCACGAGCCGAGACATCTTGCGGATATGCTCTACCCGCTCCACGTTCGGGCCGGTGTAGCGGCAGGGCTTGTTAAGGTCAATCATCAGTACCGCCGACCTTGAGGTCGAGGGGGTAGTACGCATGGTCGAGCCCTCTCGCATAACCCTTGCACCATGCTTCCACCAGCGCGTCGTCCAGGTACTTGTCCACCAGCCACCTAATCAATCTCCTCATCATCCTGCTCCTCCACTTCGATATGATGTAGCCCCTGGCTTATCATGGCTACCACGTTGTCGGGTGATCGACCCAGCGCAGTTGCGATGCTGTCTACGAACATGCAGGCGTGGGCGAGTATGGTGGGCGCTTCGGACTCCTTGTTCCAGTGGACCTCGTAGCCTGTGTCCAGCTTGAGGAGCACCACCAGAGACTCCACCCTGTCTGCCCGCGAGGTTATGTACCGCATCGACCGCTTGACGCCCTTAATCATCTCTCCTCCTGTGGTATTGCCGAATATGGATCCGTGTGGTGCTTGGCCAGGTAGTTCTTGTACTCCGGCAGCGTCACCCTGTAGGGGCATACACCGTCCCGCCAGTACGTATATTTGCAGTGCTGTGACCTGACGCAGCCCATACAGCGAGCCGGCACCTTGTGAGGGTTATGCCAGGCCATCAGAACCTCTCAAGGAGCTCGGAGGGCTTTTCGCGGTCGGCCATGAGCCGGTCAAACTCGTGTTCGGGGAGTTGCACCCTGACGCACTGTCCGTCGGGGGTCGGCGAGAGGTAGTAGAACTCCGACGTTGGCAGTTTTCTTATCCTTTGCATGATGAGCACGTAGAGTGGGAGCTTGGACGCTACCATGTCCCGCCTCGTAACCGTGGCGACGGTAATCATACCTCCTCGACCTCCCAGCCATCTTTCGTCAGGACGTAGTGGACGTAGTGGTATTTCGCCTCGTTGAGCTGACGCAGCAGGTCAGCCGTTCTTGCGGCCTTCTCGTATTTCTCCACCCACTCCGGCTTGACGCTCACCGAGGGCGTGGTCAGCAGGCAACCCATGTCCCACGCCTGCCTGATCTCGGCCAGGGAATCGTCTATGCGCCTCTGCGTGTTGCGTATCCTCCACAGCAGACCGCTGATGCGGTGAGTGCGTTCCTGCATCTCAACCTCCGTTCTTCCTGGCGGGAGCTGAAGGATTTGAACCCCCGTCTGCTGGATTTGGAGTCCAGTGTTTTACCATTAAACTAAGCTCCCTTTTAGGGTGGGAGCCCGACCTTTATGATGTTGACCTGACCTCTGTATCTTGCACCGGCCTCACCCTGGTCGGGCTCCCTGTCGTCAGCAGGCCTCCTCGACTGGCACGCCTCACGAACACCCCTATCTTACTCCGTGGCAGTTACAAACCCACCAGAGCGCCCAGGACGGCTTGACAACCTTCACATGACGTTCGGGTAGGGTAGGGGGGTGTTCTCGTCTCCTGGTAGCTCTCGTGAAGCCTGACGTGATTCTGTGGGGTACCGTGAGACGTTGGGGGGGCCGGATTTCAATTCCAGTCACGGGGGCGAATATATATATATATATTTATATATAACATAGGTGGTGTGTATTGTTTGGTAATGTTGTATAACTTTATCATAGTGGTGATGTTAATAAACATCCGTGTGCCCGCCGGCCAGCATAACCAGGCCACCATGCCCGCCTGCCTGCCTGCCTGCCTGGTTACTCATTATGCACAGTATGGGTATGCACCAGGCGCCGGCGCCCGAGCTCCTGCAGGCTCGCGCCGGCTCGTGGATCCCGCGGACCTCCGGCCGGCCGGCGCCGATACCCGAGCCATGTCTATTCTTTTTTTCAGCCGCTCGTGGATGGACGTATACCCTCAGCCTATCTTCTATTCTTCTATACTCCTATACTACCTAAGACTAAGATAAGATATATACATACCTTCTATAGATCCCTGTATCAATGTAGTAATCCCTTCCGGCAATCAACCGAATTGTCTAAAATACCCTGTTATTATTTTGGGTAATAGCCTAAAGGTGCTTGACAAACTTGCCGTTATACTATAGTGTAAAGCACATAAGGCGTATCGGACAAGACAAACGGAGGTGTATCACATGACTGCATTACTCACATTATCGCTGGCCATACCTGTTGTGGTGATGGTACTGGTTAGCCTGGTACAAGTACGGAGGTGTATCTAATGGCGAAGATCAATAACTCAAGAGCTCAAGAGCTTGGAAGGTTCGTCACTTACAACCGCAAAACAGGCAAGGCTAAGGGCCGCATAATACGCAGTGATGGTAGCGTGCTCGGGCGGCGTGGTGATGGGTGGAAGGTCACTGGCCACGTCACCATAGATCCTTATGACTTCTGGCAGAACCTTGAGCATAAGGTAAACGATGGAATAGAGGTTATCCGCGGTGCTACAGAGCCGGCCATAGATACCATCATGCGCTGGGAAATGGATTATGGGCACTGCAAGTCCCTGGATGGATGCAGGGTGGATCCCGACGGCACGTGCCCGCACGGTTACCCTTCCTGGTTACTTGTAAAAGGTCTTATCTAA
>Ga0272443_10002537_pt1 | contig 23146 bp, 22 predicted proteins | sample SSMAcet12_FD_193581 | JGI IMG/M metagenome (GOLD analysis project Ga0272443, IMG submission 193581) | Marine sediment archaeal communities from Little Sippewissett salt marsh, Falmouth, MA, United States - SSM-Acet-12 | ecosystem: Environmental > Aquatic > Marine > Wetlands > Sediment ...
TAGGATTGTTGATGTCTGGTATGTAGCCGTTTGCGATCAATTCGTCGATCTGGCTCTGGCTGAGCAGCGTCTGGAGGTAGGAGATCCTGTCGCTGTCGTTGAGGTCCGGGAACTGGTCGAGTTGATCAGGCACGCCGTCTTCATCAGCGTCTTTGGCCCCGAGGTACATATTTCCATCCATTACCGCCGTGGCACCAAAGACAAACGGCAGACCGAGTTTAATCTCAAAAGTACCGCGCAAACCGACGACACCGGGATCACTGATCTCGTTGAAGTTGTTCACGATCGCTTCCAACCCGAACGCACCGATCTTCTTCTGGGCATGCAGACCGATCCGCCTCACCTGTGGCCATTCGATGGCGTTGGAGTAGCGGTTCATGATCATACCGTAGCCGAGGGTAATGTTGTCAAGCGCACCAACACGGGCGTAAGTAGGATCGCCGGGTTTACCATAACGCAGGTAAAAGATCTTGTTGATCACATCATCCGCGGTATCAAAGTTCCAGTCGTCTTCGCGCAGGTTGCCATCACTGTCAAAATAGAAGGGGAGATCAAGGCCGATGCCGAACTTGCCGAGCGGGATCTCTGGACGAAGGCTGATGTACTGGTAGTTCTGGCCATCAAGGACTGTGGCACCAACTGCACCACCGATGCCCAGACCGCCACCATCACCTTCTCCTTCCGTCTCGTCTTCAGCAGGAGCACCTTCAGAGGGTCCACCCATTCCCGGAGTTGTCGTTGGCTGATCCGAGCCACTTGGTTCGACAGATTCAGGCTGCGGTGCAGGTTCGGAATCCGGATCGAACGTCGGGACCGTAACCGCCGGGCTCATCGGACGCGCATTAACACGGCCGGAAGCGCTGGAGGTGGCGTACTGTCCTGCCGGAACCGGAACGGAAGTGCCGCTGATCATGTTGAACAAGTCGACAAGACCTTCCAACGTGATTACGGTTGTCCCACCAGACCCGTCGACGATCGTCCAGAACTGGGTTCCCTTTACAGAGGCAACGGAAGTAGGAGTCTGAACCTCCATGCTCCCCTTCTGCCGCTTGACGTCAGAGAGAACCTCACCCACCTGGAGCACCACTTTCTTCGCTAGATCGGGACCTTCGCCGCGTTGTGCCGACAGCATTACCGAAGCGTTCGGCCGAATCTTGATCTGCGACCCATCATCGGTAAATGCCAGGGCGATAAAACCATCCGCACCCGTGCGGACTTCGTCGCTGTCGTTTAGAACTGCACCAAACGCGAGCGGTGCCCATTCTTCCGCGCCCTGTTTCAATTCCGCAGTCCCACGCACTGTGAGTGCGATTGCGATCGATTCGGTACGAGCCGCGTGGGCTGTGGTCACGACCATCAGGGATAGCATCAATCCCCACATCAGCTTAATGAACCTTGGTCGTCCCTTCATGGTCCGTCACCTCCCTGGTCCTTATACTCTGCGTTCACCCATCGCTGAAACTCTTCAGCTCGGACGGGCATCTGGCCGATATTGCTTTCGGCCTTAATATAGTACTCGCGTTTCCTCTGTGCGCCCGAAAGACCCGCGGATTCAATTCCAAACTCCCCTCTTCCGAGCCACAAGAGAGTACTACAAACCTCAATTTCAAGAAACTCATATTCTGAGAGTGTGTTCTGCAGCACAAAAACGAAAATGCCTCCTACTGCCCAGATCAATCAGGATTTTGTTATAAAAAACAGAAAAGGCCCAAAGGGCCTGATTCATACACAATATTGGAGTATCCTACATCAGGGATGTGCTCTCCGTCTGGTTCCTGGGAAGCGGCTGCTCCTCCGTATTCCTCATCATTCCCCGCAGGATGAGCTTGAGCTGCGCCTCTTCACGCCCCGACAATCCACTCATGAATTTTTCGATGATCTCGACATCAACCGGCGGGAGCGTCATTGCCAATCGCCGCCCATCATCCATCAGTTCCACACGAACCGACCTGCGATCACGGGGATTCGTGATCCTCCTGACGAGGTCTTTTTTCTCCAGTCGATCGAGCAGGCGCGTAACGGCAGAACCGTCCACGCCAATGGCATCCGCCAGCTGTGATGGTGTCACGGAACCGTTGTTGTGGCAGAGCATGAGCACTGTCCACTGTTGAGCAGTAACCCCAAACGGTGCTAGCCGTCGTTCCAACTCGAGGCGCATGGCATTCGCGAGTCGGCTGATCATAAAACCTACGCTCTCTTCCAAGAGAAACACGGGAGCCTTCCTCCTTTGGCATTTTTCGTACCTTTAATGTAGTTGCTCGGGCAACTAGATGCAATTGGAATTAAGTCTCTGAATCCCGCTAGCTCCAGAGGCGATATCATTTTTTTCTCTTCCTGCGATATTCGAGGTTTTCGACCTAAAAACCGGACGTCTCCTGAATACCGCATATGATCCAACCTGGAAGGAAATAACTGTTCCCATCTATCGCCCACCCCACAGTCTGCCCCACACAAAAATGTCTCCCTCGAGAGCCCTTGTACCAATATTCACAAAACGTAATAATTTACCCGATTTTCGTAATAACAACATGGGTTTGGACGGCTTAATCCGGCAGAAACCGCATTGGATTTGGATATTCGTGTAGAGCAACATATGTGAAGAAGTTCTCGAACTCCCTTTATATACACCAATTTCGGACATCCCAACGCGGATTTTCTATGCTTATGATAATTTTATAGTTAGGGAACCCGAACCATTGCCTTCACTTATAAGTGCAAGCTAGTTTATTGACGTGGAATTGTTCGGCACGGGAAAATCCTCCCTGACATTTCCCCAGAGCCACCAGGTATTTGACAACCAAACATAACGATAAACGGGTCCTCCCTAACTGAGGAAGTACCATGGCCAAGCACATCGTGATTGATCCAGTCACCCGCATCGAAGGCCACCTTAAAATCGAGGCGGTCGTGGATGACGGCGTGGTCAAGGAAGCGCGAAGCTCCGGTACACTGTGGCGGGGCTTGGAGGTCATTCTGCAGGGTCGAAACCCGCTGGATGCCCAACGAATCACCCAACGAATCTGTGGCGTCTGCCCTTCGGCGCACGCAACAGCCTCTACCCTGAACCTGGATTCAGCGTTTGGGGTGGATGACAAGATTCCTGACAACGGCCGCATCATGCGGAACCTCATCTTCGGGTCCAATTTTCTCCAGTCCCACATCCTCCATTTCTACCATCTGACAGCCCTCGATTATGTGGATGTGACGGCAGTCGCGGGCTACACCGGAGATGATCCCAAATTGCGCCAGGTAAGCCAGTTCATCGACAACGGCAATCTGGCGCCTTTTGTTCCCCGCTACGAGGGTGACTACCGGTTGCCGAAAGAGGTCAACATCTCTGCAACTCGCAATTATGTCGAGGCACTAGAAATGCGGCGGCTAACCCATGAGTTGCTGGCGATCTTCGGCGGACACATGCCGCACAACATGAGCATGGTTCCCGGCGGGTGCACCGAACAGGTTTCCGTGGATAAGATCGCCGACTTCCGCTGGCGCCTCGAAAAAGTTCGCTACTTCATCGACAACGTCTATATACCCGACGTTCTGGCGGTGGCGGGTGTTTATGATGATTACTTCGCTATCGGCGGGGGTGTGGGCGAATACCTCGCCTACGGCGTGTTCGAGCTCGACAGCAAGGAGCCGGACCTCACCAAACGCGCTCGCCTATTCCCCGGCGGACGTGTCTCGATGAAAGACCTGAAGCCACAACCGTTCGATCCAAAGCAGATCACCGAGCAGGTAAGCCACAGCTATTACAGCAGCGAGTCCAACCTGCACCCGAGCGTGGGCGAGACCGTTCCTCAGTTCGGCAAGGATGGCGCCTACTCCTGGCTGAAGAGCCCGCGTTACGATGGCAACGTATACGAGGTGGGTCCGCTGGCACGCCAGGTGAACGCCTACGTCCGTGGTGTACAACCAACTGTTGACCTCGTTAACAGCGTCCTTAGCCATTTCAACGCTCCGGCGAGCGCGCTCCAGTCAACATTGGGCCGTCATGCCGCCCGTGCCATCGAGGCAAAAATCGTCGCCGACAAGATGGCGGAGTGGGTGCTCGAGCTGAAACCGGGAGAACCGACCTTCGTCCAGTATGAAGTCCCGGAGACCGGCATGGGCATGGGCCTCACCGATGCTCCTCGCGGCGCACTAGGACACTGGATCGAGCTGGAAGACCACAAGATCAAGAATTATCAGGCGGTTGTTCCCACGACCTGGAACGGTGGTCCCCGCGACGATAAAGGCCAACCCGGACCCTTCGAGCAGGCACTCGAGGGAACGAAAGTGCGTGATGCCGAAAACCCCTTCGAGCTGGTTCGCATCGTACGCAGTTTCGACCCCTGCCTCGCCTGCGCTGTCCACGTGGTCGATGCACACAACAACGAGATGGGCAAGTTCGTGGTGAGCTGAGATGATGAACGAGCGAATCGAACATAAGGCAAAACCGATTCTCCTGCTCGGAGTTGGCAACATCGTTCAGCAGGATGACGGTGTGGGCGTTCACGCGATCACGGAACTGATGAAGCGCGAGTGGCCGGAAGAAGTTGAACTCTACGACGGCGGCACGCTGGGCATTGACCTTCTGCCCATCATCCAGAACCGCGATACGATCATTGTGATCGACGCTGTGAACGGCGGGGAATCGCCGGGGACACTTTTCAAGTTCAGCCCCGACGAAGTGACGCTCAAAGTCCAGCCTTACGATTCACTCCATCAACTCGGATTCCTCGAAACGGTGTCCATGGCACAAATCCTCGGCACTGAGCCAAATCATGTGCTCGTCATTGGCTGCCAGCCCAATGTCGTTGACTGGGGGCTGGAGTTGACGGAAACGATCAGCGGGAAGATCGCAAGGATTCTCGAGATCGCGACTGAAGAGGCTGAGGTTGCGTTGCAAAGATTCCGTAACAAATCAAGAAAAAACATACAGGTGGAGGGATAAGTGGCCACGAACAAGGAAATCACACGCCGGGACTTCCTGAACCTGGTCGGGGCGGGAGGAACTGGCCTCGCAGGCGTGAGTGTTCTCGGCCTTCCCGGGTTTGAGAGACTGTTCGCCCAAGCGGTGTCCCATGTTCCGGTGATCTGGATTGCCGGCGGCGCCTGCTCCGGGTGCGCCGTCTCGCTCTTGAACTCTGTAAGTCCGACGATCCAGGATCTGCTGCTGGGTGAAGTCATCCCCGGAAAGCACGTCTCACTAGCCTACCATCCAACCGTGATGGCCGGACAAGGCGACATGGTTCAGGACGTTCTCGAGAGGTACAAAAAGTCACAGCCGGGAAGCTTCGTCCTCGCCGTTGAAGGTGCGATCCCCACGAAGGATGGCGGCGTCTACTGTGAGGTTGGCGAGAAAAACGGCAAAGGTGTCACGATCAAACAGCACCTTCTGGAGTTGGCGCCAAAGGCGATGGCTGTTCTCAACATAGGCGCCTGCTCCTCTTACGGCGGCATCCCGATGGCTCCTCCGAACCCGACGGGAGTCAAGCCGGTTGCCGACGTCCTGAAAGAAGCCGGGATCGGCACTCCTGTTGTCAACATCCCTGGCTGCCCGCCTCATCCGGACTGGATTATCGGCACCATCGCCACGGTGCTGATCGGCGGACTCGAGGCATTGAAGGTGGATGAGTTCGGACGACCGCTCGCGTTTTACGGCAGGCTGATCCACGACAACTGCCAATTCCGTGGTCAGTTCGACAAGGGCAACTTTGCACAGCAGTTCGGCGACAAAGCCTGTCTCTACAAACTCGGCTGCAAAGGCCCGATCACTCACTCTGATTGCCCCCACCGCAAGTGGAACGGCGGCGTGAACTGGTGCATCGGAAGTGGTAGTCCCTGCATCGGTTGTGTGGAGCCGGAGTTCCCCTTCGAGCAGAGTATGTACGACCGCGTCCACATCCACGAGGCGACGGCTCCGGATCAGTACCCGCCCATTACCTCCAAGCAGGGCAAGGGTCTGACCGAAACCCTGACCGGTGTTCTCGGCTTGGCAGTTGGCGCCGCGGCTGGAGCACAAGTAGCCTCGTCCCGTGCGAAGAAAAAGGCGGTGGAAGGAGGTTCGTCCGATGACGCTTAACCGGCGAGACTTCATGAAGCTCTCGGGGGCCGCGGCGGGAGCTGCTCTGGCCGCACCTGAGCTCGCCGTTGCGTCCTCCGACAAACCGGATTTGTCGAGATACGATGATGACTGGGGCATGCTGAACGACGAGTATCAGTGTACCGGTTGCAAAACCTGTCAATACGTATGCAAAAAGCGGATGGGTTTCGACAATTCCGGCGACATCGAATACTACGATAACCCCCGCGACTTGAACGCCCGCAATTACACGGTGGTCAAGCTTTACAAAGGTGAGGGCGAGTATTCCTATGTCAAGAAGAACTGCATGCACTGCAACGATCCGGCCTGCGTTTCCGCCTGCCCAGTGCGGGCACTGGTAAAACGCGACGACGGCCCTGTGGTCTACGATCCATCCAAGTGCATTGGTTGCCGTTACTGCATGATCGCCTGCCCCTTCGACGTGCCGAAATTCGAGTACGAGTCCGCGACGCCAGAGATTCGCAAGTGTGATCTCTGTGTGGACATCGTCACGGATGAATCACGCACTGAAAAGGACCGTCGCACCCTCTGTTCCGCAACCTGTCCCCGTGATGCGATCATCACCGGCAGGCGCAAGGATCTGATCAAGGAAGCCTGGCGCCGGATCAACGAAAAACCGGACATCTACCAGCACCATGTTTATGGTGAATATGAAGTTGGCGGGACTGCGGTGATGTACATCTCGCACGTCGAATTCGACAAGATCGGTTTCCAACCCTTCGAAGCAACCGCCATCCCAAGACTTCCGGAGAGTATTCAGCACGGCATTTTCAAGTACTGGGTGACTCCGCTTGCGTTGTTCGGCATGTTGGCTATCGTTCGCGGATCGCAGATGAAATGTGATCCATACGAAGATGAAGAATGCATTGAGGTGTGACCATGGCAGACGAAAAATTCAACCTGCACAAGCCGCACCTTCCGAAGGGAGTTGAGCTTGCTGAATACGAGCAGGTAATGGAAACCTTCCCGCGTGAACCGCAGCGCGCCAAACTCTGGACGCCATGGTTCACAACGGGGGTCGCCATCATCGCGGTCGGATTCATCATCCTCCTCGTCCGTTTCATCTTCGGACTCGGCGCGGTAACCAACCTGAGCGACGGATTCCCCTGGGGGCTCTGGATCACTTTTGATGTGGTGATTGGTATCGCTCTAGCCTCCGGTGGCTTCACAACGGCGGCACTCGTTTACATTTTCAACCAGGGCCAGTACAGTCCACTCATTCGCCCAGCGATCACCACCGCTCTGCTCGGTTATGCGATGGCCGGTTTCGGTGTGTTTGTGGACGTTGGCCGGTGGTGGCAACTCTACAATCCGCTGCTTCCGGACAACTGGCACGGCGGATCGGCGCTGTTCGAGGTCTCTATCTGTGTGATGGCTTATCTAACGGTCCTGATCATCGAGTACATCCCGACGTTGACGGACAAATGGATTCAGGAGGGCAAGCCGGCGGCTGCGGCCCGTGCAAAGAACATCCGGAATTGGCTGGACAAAGTGATGATCCTTTTCATCATTACGGGTATCGTCATCTCGACACTCCACCAGTCCTCGCTCGGCAGCATCATGCTGCTCGCGCCCTACAAGCTCCATCCGCTTTGGTTCACCCCGTGGCTACCGGTATTCTTCCTCCTCTCCGCCATCGCAGTGGGCTGGCATGTCGTGATCGTCGAGAGCATTTTGTCGGCGAGAACATTCAACCGTGAGATAGAGATGCCGCTCCTATCCGGTCTCGCTCGCCGAACCATCATGTTTCTCGGCCTCTACGTGATGATGAAGTTCTTCGACCTGGTTTTCTACGATGAATTCCCACTCCTCTTCAAATCATGGTATGGACTTCTCTGGTTTGCGGAGGTGGCTGTCTTTGGTATCATACCAGCAGCTTTGCTGGCAACCCCATGGATCAGGCGCAACCCGAAATACCTGCTGCGAGTTTCGTTGTTGGTAATTCTGGGGTTGATATTAAGCCGGGCGAACGTTTTCCTCTTCGCGTTCAAGCCTGTTGATGGCTGGTTCTACTTCCCGAGTCTCGGCGAAGTGATCGTCTCCGGGTTCATGGTGTCGGTGATCCTGGTGGGCTACAAACTGCTGGCGAATTATTTCCCGGTTTTATCGCGCGAGGGAAAACTGAGCGCCGCAAGCTGATACAGTTGGGGGACAGATCCATTGCCCCGGTTCCGGTCACGTATCGGGCCGGGGCTTTTTCAACATCATGGTACGGCGAGGGAGGATGAAAGGCTTTTTGGAAGAGACCAAAGCTGCCATCGAGTTGTGCAAGCGAGTAGACGAGGCAGAGCTTTCAATACCGCAGATTCGTGGAGCGCAAGATCTGTGGGATGCCTTAGACGGCAAAGCTCTGCGAAAATTCTTTCAGGAACGGTTAGAAGCCCATCCTGATAGCGCAAAACACCTCTATCTCTATGGTCGCCTGGTCAAAGAAACAGCTGAAGGGCTGGAAATCGCACGGAGGGTGATCGATCTGGACCCCGATTCAAATTGGGGTTTCCGCCTGTTGATGAACATCTACTCCGGTTGCCTGTTCAGGAAAGAGTGCCACCGCAGGGACCAGGAACGCCTCGCCGCAGAGATTCAGAAGGACGCTCATTTCTTTGAACGCGTTTACGAACTGACGCCCGAATCCGGACAACTCCTCGGCTACGTTTTCGAATATTACTTGTACCGCCAGAAATCCGATATGGCAAAGCTGGTTCTGAAAAAAGCCCGTAAGCTTGAGCAGGAATGGGCGTTTGATCAGGATTCAATTCTCTACCAAATCGCGAATAGTGGCAATCACAAGAAATTGAAGCGAAAAGTGGCTGCCCTGACCCGCGACCGGATCATGCAGGGATACGGAAAATATTCCGAGATGGAAAACCTCGTCCTGCAAAACCTGATTCACTATTACCGGTTTGGATTTGCCTTCGAGGGTGGACTGTTGATGCTCTCGCAATGGCTCGAGAAGGCAGACAGTGACCACATGCGAGCTGATATCTATTTCAACATGGCGCGGTTCTACTCCCTTCTTGGTCATGATGATGAAGCGTTTTCCTCTCTGCAGAAAGCGGGAGAACTTGGATTCGGAGATCCACAGCGTGCAGAGATGCACAACTGCCTTGCTGTGCTTCGAGAAGATGCCCGCTGGAAGAATGCGATCAAGCTGTTTCGCGACAACTGGGCTTATGACATGGAACGGCGCAAACGTGGGGCGCTCGCGACAAAGGTAAACCTTATAGCTCCAGATTTTGCCCTACCGAATGAGGACGGAAATATCGTGGATCTTTCCACATTGTCGGGAAACATCATCATCCTCGAGTTCTGGGCGACCGACTGCAAGATGTGCCAGCGTGGACTGCCGGAGCTCGCCGAATTCACCCAGCATGACATCGGACCCAAAATCCATTTTTTCTCCGTAAACATTCGAAAAGAGAATCGGCAACAAGCCGTGGCCTTCAAAGAAAAGCGTGGTTACAAAACTCGAGTCCTCTTCGCCAACAACGACGTCGCACGAGCCTACACGGTCAAATCGGTCCCTGTGCTCATTGTGATAGATCCACAGGGCCACATCCGATACCGTGAAGATGGATTTCATATCGGCATCCGTGAACGGCTCAATTGGTGGATTGAAGATCTATTCAAGGAGTTCAGCCTTGGGAAACGGACTCGCTTGTAACGAACAATGACAAGGCTGAGGTAACAGGAGCATCGATGGCATCCCCCTCCATGCATAACGCCAGCCCGCGAGAGATTTGCGAGCAGTTGTCCGATACAGCGGAGGATCTGGAACAAATCCGGATGGCCCAGAATCGCTGGCGGGACACGAATCCCGTTGAAGCGAAGGTCTTCTTCCGCGAGCTCCTCGCACAGCACCCGGACAACCCCCGCCACCTCTACCTCTATGCCCGTGTTACGGATGATCCCCTGGAAATGGTCCTCTCAACCCGCAAAGCACTGGAAGGTGACCCGACATTGATTGAGGCAATCCGCTTGATGATGTATGCCTATTCCTGGGCACTTTTCCATCGAGGGACTTCACCTGAAATCCGGTCAACGCTTGAGAAGGAGCTCGAGACGGATGCCCCTGTCTTTGAGACCTCTCTTGACACCACCCCGTTCGGCGGGTCGCTGCTGGGAATGGTCTTTGAATATTTCCTTTTCACGCAAAACGAAGATTCAGCCCGGAAAACGTTGAAACTCGCCAAAAAACTGGGACAGGATTGGGCGGTTGATCCCCGCGCTCCGATGATCCTCCACGCCGCGAATGGTGAACTGGAGGCGGTTGAGCGTTATGTCGAGGGAATCGTCAAGAAGAAGGTTTCGAAAGGTCTGCTTTCCGAAGGGGATACCGGCGCCGAGATTGCAGGTGAACTGATCAGGTTTTTCAAGAAGGGATTGAATTATAAGGCAGCACTCATTGTCGCCGAAACCTGGCTGAAGGTGTGTCCACCCGAATTTCGCGCTGTCTCGTTCATCCAACTGGCGCGTTGCAGGATGCTGCTCGATGACGAGCCCGGAGCAGTCGAGGCGCTGAATCTCGCGCTGGAGGTTGGTTGGGCGGATCCACAGGGGCTGTCAGACTATCCCTGCTTTTATCGGCTACAAGGCAGAACAGAGTGGCCACGGTTCCTCGATAAAGCCGCCGCAAACCGGGAAGCTGTTCAGAAGAAAAAATGCCGTGAAGCGCTTGACAAGAGAGTGGACCTTGTGCCGGAACCATTTACCCTGTCAGGGCGAGGCAGGTTCAGTATCTCCTGGGAAGGAATGCAGGGCAAAATAACCCTGCTCGATTTCTGGTCGATCAACTGCCGCCCCTGCCGGAGAACGCTCCCTGAACTTGACCAGTTTGCCCGCTCACTGGATGATCCCCGGGTGCAGATTTTTCCAGTGAACTGCCGTGATCAGAACCGCTCACAGGCACTTCACTTTCTTAGCCTGCTGGGACTGCAACTCCAGCCACTCTTCGGCGATCTGATGATGGAGAAGATGCTCGGAGTAACGGGAGTCCCTACCATCCTCCTGCTCGACCACCGAGGTCATATTCGTTACAAGAGCCGTGGAGGACATCCGAATGTTCGGGAACTGATCCGGTGGTGGATTGACGACCTGGTCGAGGAGATGGAGAAGTGATCCTCAGGCTAGGCCATACTCCAGAAGCAGGTTATTGTTGGCTAGAATTTCCTCTGGCGTGCCATCAGCTACCACCTTCCCCCCACTCAGCACAACCACACGCGTGCAGAGTTCCTGAACAAGAGTCAGATCATGAGTCGCCAGGAGCAGGGTCCGGTCCATGCTACGCAGCAGCGAAATCATCTCGCGCCGCCCTCGCGGGTCAAGCCCTCCAGTGGGCTCATCGAGGACAAGTATCTCCGGGTCCATCGCCAGAACAGCAGCCAACGCCGCCCGCTTCTTTTGTCCCAGAGATAGATGAAAGGCGTTCCTGTCCTCAAGCCCCGTGAGCCCCACGGCTTCCAGTGAGGATTTTACCCTTAATGCAATCTCACCCGGCGAAAGTCCCAGCTGCTGGGGACCAAAGGCAACATCATCCTTCACCGAGGGGCAGAAGAGCTGGTCATCCGGGTTCTGAAACAGGAGCCCTACCATCCGCCGGATTTCACGGGTGTTCCGCCGCATAGGCAACTCGCCAACTTCCACGGTTCCCTGTCCCAGTAGGATGCCATTCAAATGGAGTAACAGGGTACTTTTACCGGCACCGTTTGCCCCAAGGAGTGCGACAATCTCACCCCTGTTGACCGTGAGAGAAAGACCGTCTAGACCCGAAGTGCCATCCGGGTAGCTGAACCGGAGATCCTCGATGCGGACCACCCGTTGATGCCCGTTTCCATTTCCGCCACTCAAAACAGCACCCTAGGTGTGAGCAAAATCATCACCGTACTCACCAAAAACAGACCGTCACGAAGAGGCACTGGTTCACTCTTTGCCCTCGATTTACCCATAAACGCAAAACGGGACAGCATCGCCTGGTGAACCCTCTCACTCCGTTCCACACTTCGCAGGAACAGAGCGCCGATCATCCTCCCGATCGTTCCAGCCTGCCAGATCCAGTTCGCCCGGAACCCACGCGAGACAACTGCCCGGCGTATGGACCTCGCCTCTTCCATGAGCACGATCATGTACCGCCAGGTCATACTCGCCACCATGACCAACAAACGGGGAAATCTCAGCTGTTCAACCGCTTTCAGCAGGTCACGGGATGGAGTTGTCGTGGTCAGCAGAACAATCGAGGTCACAGCACACAAGGCTCTGAGCGTGATAGAACCCACCCTCGCAAGCGGCGTTGAGGAGATAGAGGAAATGAATAGCCCGCCATCGGGCACTGTTTCAGCGCGTACCATGAATAGGGTTGATACTGCGATAAGCAGCAGGAGAGGTAGAACGACTGAAAGTCTGCTCAGAACCATGCCCACCGGCACACCAGACAAAGCGATCATACAAACCAGCATTATGGCATGCAAAGTGAACAGACCCCACGCTCCGAAGGGAATAGCAACGGCACTTATAGCGAAACAGAGCGAGACGAGCAGTTTTACCCGCGCATCGAGGTTCCAGCGGCAAGAACGGGAGGCTCCCTCCAAACCAAGCAGGCGTTCAGGGCTCACGCCCCACCTCCCTTCTCCCCCGATCCATTCCTGCCACTCATCAGACGGGCTATGCCGACCCCGACCGCAAACGCCGCAAGCGTCCCCAGCACGCCAGCAAGCCCGGTCGATACTCCCCCCTCCACTCCGGGCGTCTCATACTCGGTAAAAGGGCTATTTGCCCAGGTAGGAGCCGAGGAACCCTTTTGGATAAAACCATGATCTTCCGCCACACGTTCGAGCCCGTCGGGGCTTGAGGAGGCGAACGGTGATAGGATAAACGCGATCACTAGCGCAATCGCCAGACCGAACATCACCAGTTTTGCCGGACTGCTCCTCATACACTCTCCTCCGAGGTATGGGAAAGCTGCACCGCAAGCCGATAGGACGTGACCATATCCGGACGGGCGGAAATCACCATGGAGAGAGCAGCGACTGTTATCAATCCCTCCCCAACACCAATGAGCGTGTGCACCCCAGCCATCGCAGGAAGCACGAATTTCAGCGGAACAGTGCCCGAGAGTGCCAGTTCAAACGAAGCGGCGACGGAGGCGAGGAGAACGGAGGCCCATGCTGAGACTCCTACGGCAACAAGGTAGCTGGACCTTGTAGAAGGCATCAGCGCATTCAACACTCTAAACAGTCCATAACCCAGCCATCCAGCGATCAGGCCCATGTTGAAAACGTTCGTACCCAGGGCCGTCACTCCTCCATCCGCGAAGAGAAATGCCTGTAGAACAAGGACGACCACCATTACGATCAAACCCGGCCCAGGACCGAGAAGAAGCGCAGCGAGGAGCGCCCCCATGAAATGACCGCTCGTGCCCGCAGCAACAGGAAAGTTGATCATTTGAGCCGCAAAAATGAACGCTGCTGTTACACCGAGGAGCGGCACCTGAAGGGTTTCCAGCCTGCGATTGGCTCTCGCCACCGACAAGCCTACGGCTCCCGTTGAGACCACTCCAGTCGCCAGGTTGATTGCTGGTGAAACGAACCCATCAGGAATGTGCATGGTGCTCCTCACCGTGATGGTGTTCGTGTTGATGAAAATGGGTATGTCCCTCACGACTCGGCATGGGAAGCGTGGCACCAGCCGTACTCGTGGATAATGCGGCGTGCATCACCCCGCGCTGCTGCCGAATAGTTTCAGCAAACCGCTGAATCGATCCCGCCTCGCCGAGCGCAATAATCACCTCGGCACAAAGGCAATGATCCAGGTGCACATGGGTACTCGCCAGGATCATTCCATGGACCTCGTGTTGGAGCGCGACGAGACGGTTGGTGAGGTCAGGAGTGTCATGGTTGTAGATGATCGTGACCGTACCGAGAACCCGTTCGTTCTTGTCCCACTCTTCGCGAACGAGGCGTTCTCGAACCAGATCCCGGATGAATTCCGAACGATTTTCAAAGGGGCCATCGGCAAGCAGCTCTTCCATCCGGTCGTATAATTCACGCTCCATCGCAATAGAGGTTCGAACGAGTTCCGACATGGCGGATTTCTCCCGTTATTACCTTTCTTTTAAAGTGTAATACTATTCAAAAACGCAGACAAACCATAGGCTTGCCTTAGCCGTTTCGGGCGAGAGCCGCATTCACCTCCCCTAACAGGATTCCGCCTAATGGAGCCTGACTCCGGGGGTCCAGGAGGGCCGTACATTGAGCCTAATTGGTGCCGATTTCTGGCATTTTTCCCGCAGTATCTTATCTTAGTATTGGCCTGTTTCTGATATGCTTGCACTTTCAAATACAATTGCACGGAGGACAGCATGCACGAGCTTGGGATTATCGAGCAGATCGTGCAAATCGCCGAGGAGGAGGTTGAAAAAGCCGACGTTCAGGGGACTGTAACAAAGCTGACCCTGAGGGTAGGGAAGCTCTCCGGAGCGAGCCCTGAGGCTCTGAACACCGCGTTTGAGATCATCGCCCCTAATACAACTCACCTGCGCGGCGCGGTGCTCCTCATTGAAGAACCCTCGGCCATTTCCCTCTGCCACTCCTGTGGAGCTGAAACTGAAGTAGGTGGATTCGTGATAGAGTGCCCCGCCTGCGGCTCGCCCGATATCACGATCACGGGGGGACGTGATCTGCAACTAGCCTCAATTGACGTGGATGACGATACGGCATAGAAAGGAGCCCCATGCAAGTCGTCGTAGCAAAAGAGATCCTCAAAGTCAACGACACGATTGCGAAAGAGAACATGGAGGTTTTCGACCGCAACGGCGTCTACGGCATTAACGTGCTCGGAAGCCCCGGATCTGGAAAGACAACACTCCTCGAAAAACTTTTCGTAGAGCTTGACGGCAAGATTCGACCGGGGGTGATCGAGGGTGATCTGGAAACAAGCCGGGATGCGGAACGGATCGACAAGCTGGGCGTTCCCGTCGTTCAGATCAACACAGGTGGAGGCTGCCACCTGGAAGCGAACATGGTTCAGCAGGCGATCACCAGCCTCGACCTCTCTGCGCTTAATACAGTCTTCGTGGAAAACGTGGGCAACCTCGTATGCACAAGCGGTTATATGCTCGGTGAACGTCTGAGGTTTGTGGTCCTCTCAACAACCGAAGGAGACGATAAGGTTTCCAAATACCCTCCGATGTTCCAGCGTACCCAGGCGATGGTCATTAACAAGGTGGACCTCCTCGAATTCACGGATTTCTCGGTCGAGCGTGCCATTGAGGATGCTCGGAAGTTGAATCCCGACATCGAAGTCTTCACCATCTCAGCCCGTACAGGCGAGGGAATTCCCGAGCTGGCGAAGTGGATTGTAGGCAAGGTTCAGGCGTGGCAAGGGGAGGCCTCCTGATCCTCGATAAAAAGAGAAGACCCATCCGGGAGAAGAGACCCACCCGAACTGCCGTCAGTCGTATGCGACTATCTCCGGGCTCCCCCTCCCAACATCATCCGGTCACCACATGATAGAGAATCCGATCACTCGGCAGAGGCAGAAAATCACGGTCCGAGGCGCCGTACAGGGCGTCGGGTTCAGACCGATGGTTTATCGCCTTGCAACTCAACTTGATCTCACGGGTTGGGTGATCAACGCGACGGATGGTGTCCATATCGAAATAGAAGGGGAAACCGAAGCGGTTGAGACGTTTCTTGAGCGGCTTCCCCTTGAAGCACCGGAGCACGCTCTCATCCGCGAGCTGACCAGCGCCCTCATTGACCCGGTCGAATCGGTGAAGTTTGAGATTCGCGAGAGCGAAGAATCACACTCGCGTTCGACGTTGATTCTGCCTGACCTCACAACCTGCCCGGAATGTCGGCGGGAACTGCTTGATCCGAAAGACAGGCGACACCGCTACCCCTTCACCAACTGTACGCACTGCGGTCCACGTTTCACGATCCTGAAAAGCCTTCCTTACGACCGCCCGAACACAACCATGGCAAGCTTTGAGATGTGTGACAAGTGTCGTGCGGAATACGAAAACCCTCTGGACCGCAGGTTTCACGCCCAGCCGAACGCCTGCCCTGAGTGCGGCCCCCAGCTCGCGCTTTGGAATTCGAAGGGCAGGGAAATCGCGATACGGGATGATGCGCTTCGGGCTGCGGAAGTTGCTATAGAGGACGGAATAATCGTTGCCATCAAAGGGCTTGGGGGTTTTCACCTCGTTGTGGATGCCCGCAATAGTGAGGCGGTCACCCGTCTGCGAAACCGGAAACACCGGGAAGAAAAACCCTTCGCCGTAATGGTCCCTGACCTCAGATCGGCGGAACAGATCGTGGAACTGGATGACACGGCGAGGGAGTTGCTGACTTCCCGGCAGGCACCCATTGTCCTGCTTAAAAAGCGGGCAGAGGCGAGCGGAATCGCCTCTGAGGTAGCGCCGAGGAATCCGCAACTAGGGGTCATGCTGCCCTATACCCCACTACATATCCTTCTCATGCAGGACCTCGGGTTCCCCATCGTAGCGACAAGCGGCAACATGAGCGATGAGCCGATCTGCATTGATGAACGGGAGGCGCTCGAACGGATGAAGGGAATCGCAGAACTCTTCCTCGTGCATGACCGACCCATCGCCAGGCATGTGGATGATTCTGTCGTACGGGTGGTGGAGTCGGAGCTAATGGTTGCCAGGCGGGCACGCGGATATGCCCCACTCCCCATCCGCATGTCCTGCAAGATGCCCCCGACTCTCGCTGCAGGCGCCCACCTGAAAAACAGTGTAGCTCTCGCGGTTGGACAGGAGGCTTTTGTCAGCCAGCACATTGGCGACCTTGAGACGAAACCTGCGCTAGATGCATTCCACGAGGTTATTGGGCAGTTCGAAGGGTTGTACGAAACGGAGCTGGAGCGGGTTGTCCACGATCTTCACCCTGACTACCACTCAAGCCAGTGGGCCAAAACTCGTGGACTTCCCCGGCATGAGGTGCAACACCACGTTGCGCACATCTACTCCTGCATGGCGGAACACGAGTTGAAAGGTCCGGTGTGTGGTATCTCCTGGGATGGAACCGGATTGGGAGTGGACGGGACGATCTGGGGCGGCGAGTTTTTCATCGTCAATGGTGAACGGTGGCGGCGCTTCGCCTCGCTACGACAGTTCCCGTTGCCTGGTGGAGAAAAGGCGATTCGTGAACCGAGACGAACGGCGCTGGGACTTCTTGCTCAGCAATTCGGGATCGAGGCGGCGCTGGAGAGAGTTGACCTTCTCCCCCTCGTGGCGTTTACTCAACAAGAACGCACGCTGATTGGTGATGCGATTCGCAAAGGAATCAACACGCCGATGACCTCGAGCATGGGCCGTCTCTTTGACGCGGTCTCTTCCCTCGCCGGCATTCGCCAGATTATGAGTTTTGAGGGGCAAGCGGCGATGGAGCTGGAGTGGGCGCTCCCGGCAATTCCTCTCCAAGAAGCCTATCCGTTTCCAGTCATAGAATCAAACGGAAACGAAGAGGCGATACTGCGGTTTGATTGGCAACCGCTCCTTGACGCACTCCTCGCGGACCTCGCAGCAGGCATTGATGCAGCCATCATTTCGTCAAAATTCCACAACGCCCTCGTGGAGCTGGCTGTACATGCAGCGAAGGTTGCGAACATTCAGGACGTCGCGATCAGCGGTGGTGTGTTTCAGAATCGGTACCTGACAGAACAGACGATCAGGCGGCTACGCGAAGAGGGATTCACTCCCCATTGGCAAAGGCAAGTTCCTCCCAACGATGGCGGAATTTCGCTGGGCCAACTTTACGCAGCTTCATTCATACAGAGGTGAGCCATGTGTCTTGCGGTTCCAGGCAGGATTACCATGCTGACGGATGAGGGACTCCTCACTCGCACAGGCAAGGTGGAATTCGGTGGTGTGCAGCGGGAGATCAACCTCGCCTATGTACCGGAGGCACAGGTTGGGGACTGGGTCCTCGTTCATGCCGGATTCGCGCTTCAGAGTATTGACGAGGAGGAGGCGCAGAAAACCCTCGAAGAGATGCGGAACCTCGCGGAAGTTGGCGGCGGACTGAAGGGTGCGGATGAGGATAAATCATGAAGCACGTTGATGAATACCGCGACCCGGAGGCAGTAAAGCGGATCGCTGCGAAAATCCACACGATTACAACCAAATCCTGGACGATCATGGAAGTCTGCGGGGGTCAGACACACGCCATTGTCCGGTTCGGGATCGACGAACTCTTGCCGGACAAGATCACCCTCGTTCATGGCCCCGGCTGCCCGGTTTGTGTCACGGGAGTCGAGCTGATCGATAAAGCCGTCTCACTCGCGCGGACTCCCGGTGTGATCTTCACCAGTTTCGGCGACATGCTCCGCGTCCCCGGTTCCAAGGTGGATCTGCTCTCGGTGAAGGCTGATGGTGGTGACGTTCGCCTCGTTTATAGCCCATTGGATTCATTGAAGATGGCTCAGGATAACCCGGACAAACAGGTGGTTTTCTTCTCAGTGGGATTCGAGACCACGGCGCCCACGGCGGCGATGGCGGTGGTGCAGGCGAAAAAGCTTGGGATCAGGAATTTCAGTTTGCTGACGGCTCACGTTCTGGTTCCGGCGGCCATCCGCGCGATTATGACCATGCCGAAAACTCAGGTTCAGGGATTTCTCGCCGCGGGCCATGTGTGCACGATCACCGGCTACGAGGAGTACGAGCCATTGGCCGCCGAATTCAACATCCCCATTGTCGTCACCGGTTTTGAACCCGTGGACATCCTGCAGGGCATCTATAAAACGGTTGAACAACTTGAACAGGGTCGGAGTGAAGCGGAGAACCAGTACAGCCGTGTGGTGCGGCGCGAGGGCAATACAGCCGCGATGAAGATCATCGGCGAAGTATTCACCGTTGTTGATAGGACATGGCGCGGGATTGGAATGATTCCAGATTCGGGCTGGGGACTTTCAGCGGAGTACGAGGAGTTTGACGCGGAGAAGCGGTTCGACATCGAAGATATCACCGCCGAGGAGGATTCCGAGTGTATCAGCGGCAAAATCCTTCAGGGTATAAAGAAACCTATCGAGTGTCCGGCTTTTGGCATCCGCTGCACCCCCGATCATCCACTCGGTGCAACCATGGTATCCTCTGAAGGGGCATGCGCCGCCTATTTCAAATACCGCCACATACCCACTGTGGAGAAAGCGTAACACCATGAGCGACTATACGCCAGGCCAGCTTGTCTGCCCGATTCCCATTTCAGAGTATCCCAAGGTGCTCCTCGCCCATGGGGGTGGTGGAACGTTGATGCATCAACTGATTGGAAAAATCTTCGCCCCAACGTTCAAGAGTGATCTTCAACAGGCAGAACACGATGCCGCGACGCTGCCCATAAATGGTGGCCGGATCGCGTTTACGACCGACAGCTTTGTTGTCAACCCGATGATCTTTCCCGGCGGCAACATTGGCTCACTTGCCGTGCATGGAACGGTGAACGACCTCGCTATGGCGGGCGCAAAACCCCTCTACCTCTCCGCAGGATTCATCCTCGAGGAGGGGCTTGATATGGAAACTTTGTGGACAGTCGTGCAGGCGATGCAAAGCGCCGCGGAAGAGGCGGGTGTCCAGATCGTTACGGGAGATACGAAAGTTGTGGACCGGGGCAAGGGGGATGGCGTCTTTATCAACACGGCCGGAATCGGCCTCATCCCTGATGATGTGGAGATTTCCCCGAAAAGAATTGAACCGGGCGATGCAGTCATCGTCAACGGCGACCTCGGCAGACACGGTATGGCAATCATCGCGGCTCGCGAGGGAATCGGTTTTGAAACCTCAATCGAGTCAGATTCAGCGTCGCTGCACCACCTCGTTTCCGCGCTACTTGCCAACGGGATCAATGTGCACTGCCTCCGGGACCTGACCCGTGGCGGACTGGTCTCCGCGACCAACGAACTCGCCTCGGCCTCGGGTCACTCCATCCAGATCAACGAGGCTTCCCTTCCGGTCCGAGAGGATGTTAACGCCATGTGTGAGTTGCTGGGTTTTGATCCGATGTCCGTAGCAAACGAGGGTCGGTTTATGGCCGTGGTTGCACCGGACGACGCTGAGAAGGCGGTGGAGATCCTGCGAGGATTGCCTCATGGGGAGGGAGCCGTTGCCATCGGTACCGTATCCGAGGGTGGGAGCCTTGTGACTCTGAAAAGCAGGTTCGGCGCGGCGCGGGTGTTGAGCATGCTCTCAGGCGAACAGCTGCCTCGAATCTGCTGATAACCTCATCTGCCTGTCTCATGACCCCGATGCTCCTTTGGGGGCGATTGACCACGGAAATTTCTCTGAGTAGCTTCAGGTATGCGTGCACTGGACAACAACACCCTCCCACTGCCATTCGCTTTGAGAACCGCTGAAGAATTAGCGGAAGAGCTTACTACGCGCACCGGGTCCAGAATCCGTCTTACAGTCACCAAAAACCGATCCAGTATGGTAACGTTTCGCTGGGAACATGGCGATGTGGTTCTGCGCCTGCACCGGCATTTCCTGACTGCGGACGATACGATCATTACCAGCCTTGTCTTGTGGATCAAACACCCAAGACGAGGCACTCCCGACGACATCCGGGCCTTTATTCGTGATATCCCGGATGAGCAGCGTCCAGCATCTGTCAGGATCAGGATCAATCCCGAAGGACACCATCACGACTTGAGAAGTGTGGCGGAGAGAGTAAACCAGCAGTTTTTCTCTGGCCGACTGGACCTGTCAATTACCTGGGGACTGGACAATCATCGCAGGAGCGTTCGAAGAAGAAGGCTGGGGAGCTACTACCACGACAACAAATTGGTCGTTGTCCACCCGGTTCTGGACGATAAACGCGTTCCCGAGCGGGTTCTTGCCTACATCATTTACCATGAAATGCTCCACTCCGAACAACCAAGAGAGCAGCTGCGGCCTCATGACAAGGCATTTCGGGAGGCGGAACGAGCTTACCCCTACTATGAAGAATGTGAGAACTGGCTGAAAGAAAACGTGAGGTTGATCCACACGGGGAACCGTAAACGATTAAATCGGACCACATAATCCGATTTTAGCGGGGAGTCGAATAGTCTTCGGCTGGTTTCCTGCCACTTACAGGAAAATAGAGGTGGAAGGTCGTTCCAATATTCACTTCACTCTCGACAAATACATATCCATCATTCTGTTTTACAATACCATACACACTGGAAAGACCCAGTCCCGTGCCACGTCCCTCTTCTTTCGTAGTGAAGAAGGGGTCAAAGACACGGTCCATGACCTCCTGGGGCATACCAACACCAGAATCTGCTATCTTGAGATGGACATATTCTCCAGGAATGACCATCGGGTTTGCCCGGGCGAAGTCACGGCTCAATTTGATGTTTTCCGTTGAGAACGTAAGCTTTCCACCCCTTGGCATCGCATCACCAGCATTTACGGCAAGATTCAGAATCGCATGCTCGAGCTGGGCAGGATCGATGAAGGCATCCTGCAAATTCTCGGCAAGATGGTAGTCAATTTCGATATTCTCCACGATTATTGGACGGAGCAACCGCTCCATACTAGTTACCAATTGATTGATATTCATGACTTTCGGTTCATGATACTGCCGTCTACCAAACATTAGCAGGTGCTTGACCAGGTCAGCAGCTCTGTTGACTGTTGCGTTAATCCGCTGAAAGTACTCGTAAGGTTTGTGCTCGGGTGTCATCTGCATCATCGCGACATCGGCCTGCCCTTTGATGATGGCCAGGAGGTTGTTAAAATCGTGCGCAACACCGCCAGCCAACCTTCCGACGGTCTCCATTTTCTGTGACGCAAGGATTTGCTGTGCAAGAAGCCGTTTCTCCTCCTGCTCAGCCCTAAGCTCGGTGACGTCCCGAAATACAGCCAGCAGACTCTTTTCATCCTGTCCAGCAAGCCTGTAGGGTTGGGCAGTTACCAGCCCGGTAATCGTGTTTCCGTCTTTCCTCTTCAAGGTTAATTCGTAAACTTCTGTTTTTCCATTACTACGATTAATGATCTCCCGTCGAACGATCTCTTCCTCGCCCTCTGCTACGGTGTCGGACCAGTGCTTTCCAACCAATTCATTGACACCCATCCCAAGGATTTTTGCCATCGCGGGGTTGGCATAGGTGAAATAGCCCTCCGAATCCTCAACGACCACGCCATCGGCCATGTTCTCGACAATTTCATCGGCAAACTGTTTAAATTTTTCAGCTTCCCTACGCGCAAGTTTGAGTTCGGTTATGTCGGTAATTACAGAGAGCATCCCCTTGGAACCATCTTCAAAGCTGTAGGGAGTACCGCTGACAAGAGCGAATACCCGTGAACCATCTTTATTCAGAAATGGAAGCTCGTACCGGTCCGTTATGCCCTTTTTACGACGTTTGTTGGCGGAGTTAACAATGGAGTGAGCCTCTTCCGGAACCAGTATGCCCCAGAAATTTCCAACAAGTTCACTGCTTTTGTAACCGAGAAGGCTTTCGAGGGCAGGATTTACATAGAGAATGACGCCGTCACCATCCTCGAGAATCACGGCATCCGCGAGATGGGAGATCACACTCGTACTGATACGTTCAAGTTTGATCTGCACGGTCGATCCCCTCTATGTACTGTTCCCCTGAGAGTAATTGATTTCACCCGTAAATCCAATAATTCAGGCTCTTTTTTCCCAGATCGCAGGCAGGGATCCGTGCAAATCTCCGTGATTGCGCTCTCCGGCGTCCGAACTGACGTTTGCCCGCTTGACTCACCTCCCGGCCCTGAGCATTTTGCCTGTTCAACAAGCCGGAATGACCTGCCTCCAAAGCAGACAACACGAGGATTCTCCAGCCATGACCCGAAGAACGATCAGACTAAGTGTTGCACTCCTCCTGTTCAACATAAGTCTCACCTCCTGCGTTGGCTCCTTCACTGCAAAAGAGGAGAAGAGCGCGCCCTCCACAACCGCACAGGTGAATGAATATCTCGATAGCTACACGAAGACTTATGTCGAACTGTACACCCACGATAGTGAAGCTGAATGGCAGGCGAACATTAGAATTGTCGAGGGTGACACGACCAACGCCGTTAAGCTGTTAAAGCAGCTA
>Ga0272443_10002538_pt1 | contig 23139 bp, 12 predicted proteins | sample SSMAcet12_FD_193581 | JGI IMG/M metagenome (GOLD analysis project Ga0272443, IMG submission 193581) | Marine sediment archaeal communities from Little Sippewissett salt marsh, Falmouth, MA, United States - SSM-Acet-12 | ecosystem: Environmental > Aquatic > Marine > Wetlands > Sediment ...
CTTGAAGACTGATGGCTATAATCATGATGATGATAATCAATATGGCATTGAATCGTTTCATTTGTGGCACCTCTTTTTCTTTTTCGGGAAGTTTGTTGCGGTTTGATTATAGCATATTAACGATGAAGTTTTTTGGAATTTACAAAGATTAAGGAGCACATTCTCTGCGCTCCCTTTTATTTTTCTACCGTTAGTTCGCCATGAAGGTTCGAAATCCGCCATTATTAAGCAGTCCGATGGCGTAGGTTCTGATGTAGCCGTTCCGTTGAACAGTTAATACCACGGTCGAGTTGTAGGGCGCTCCCATGACGATGTTTTGCAGTTGGGTTGAGCTGGTGACGTATTGTCCGTATCCATTGGGGCGTGCTGATAAGTTCACAATGACTTTCTGATCCATTCCCATGACCATGAGGTTGCCACTCATGACAACCGGTTGTGAGTTGTAGATCACTTGTGCATATCTGACGATGTCGCCGCTTCTTAAAATTCCCGATGCCGGATAGCCGTAATGGACCGCACTGACCATAACCCCGTTGTAGGTGTCCTGGGCCGTGATCCCCAGTCTGAGTTGTCCGAATGTTGCGCCTGCTATGATGACTGCCATGATTGCTACTAAGATAATTACCTTTTTCATTTTGATCCTCTCCTTTTTGTTTGTTTTCATAGTGTTTTACTGGAGAGAGTTGGTGTTTCCGCAGGTAAGCTTTTTCACTTCCCAAAAATTTTTATCTCATGTTTTTTATATGCTTTTTTCTTTGTGAATAGACTTTCATCCCAATGCCTGTTTGCTTTTTGAAAAGGTATGATGTCAAAAAACTCCCAAATATGGGAATTGAAATACATCAAAGAAAATGAAGACCCACAAGAAAAGAACAAAGAAGCTAAAGAGCAAATCAAACGATACGAACAAAACGAGAAATTCAAACGGCTGGCAGCTGGAACAGACATTTACAAATATATCATCCTCGTCCACAAAGACCGGGTGGAGATTCTGGAGGAATGAAGATTAGTTTATCTGCTTTTTTGCAAACAGACCTGATCTGTCCCCGAATCATTGGTTTTTTTACACCTGGGACTTGACAAACCCACAAAAGAATTCAGAATAAAATATAAGTTCTAGCAATTCTGAAGCCAAAAACATTGAAATTAAAATTTAATGCTTCCCAATAGCGATTTGAAACACGACAATCAAAAGGATCTCTGTTAAAACAACCACCCCTTAAAACTCTTTTTGAACCTTCTTCAGGTCCTATGGGATTAGTCTGAGTACCACTTTTATAATTTTGGTAAATATCGTGACACCATTCCCAGGCATTACCACTCATATCATAGATACCCAGTTCATTTGGTTTCTTATCACCCACTTTTTGAGAACTATTACTTGAATTTAGTTTACACCAAGCAACTGCATTAAAATCATTACTTCCAGCGTATTTGTAATCTTGAGTGTTTTTTTGACCTCCACGAGCTGCATATTCCCATTCCGCTTCTGTTGGTAAACGGTAGCCTTCTACTTTCGTGATGTCCGAGGTTTTTCTTCCGTTTTTGTCCAAAAGGTTTCCGCTACTGTCATAAGATCTCGCCAAACCATCTTTTTCACTTAGCCAATTGCAATAGTTAATGGCATCTAACCAGTATACTCGAACAGGAAGATTTTCTCTTAAGAAGTCTACATCTTCTAGTTTGTTTTTATCTATTTCTTCACAATAGAAATTGTATTCCTTAATAGTTATTTCATAAGTTCCGATGTAATAACTATAAGTTAGTTTTACATTGTGTACCGGTTTTTCATCACTTTCACCTTCGTTGTATCCTCTAGTATTCCCCATCTGAAAAGTCCCACTCTTTACAAGTATTTGTTCCGGGATGTCCCTTCCGGGTGTATAAGAACTGCTAAATGTTTGCTCCTGCTCCAATCTCGGATCCACTCTTGCGTTTGATCCCGAGATGATGGCGACGCGCTCTTCGTAAGTTTTATATCCGCTTTTTCTTAATTCCACTTCATACGTTCCCGGATCTGCTGTGAAGCTTTTGGGGGTTTGTCCGTATTGTTTACCCCCTATCCAGATTTCAGCTCCGCTTGGTGTACTTTCCACGATGAGGGTGCCTTTTTGTGTCCCCTGCTGGGTGGATTCACCTAAAAAAATCAGTTCATCCCATCGACTTGAATTATCGAAATCCACTTCAATATCTTGTTCATTGTCTTTCCCTACGATTTGTGCCGCCTTAGTAAAGTAGATATTCAGTTCATTTGTCGTAAGTTTATTATTACTGTTGGAATCCGCTTCACCTTCAAGGGCTTTTTGCAGATAATAGGCGGCGACGCCATTTTCCTTAAAAGTGTTACCGATGTAAAAGCCATCATGCGATTCCTGATTGGAAGCACTGGATCTAACCAGAAAATCCGCTTCATCGGATAACTTTCTATCCACCACCAGTGAATTATGTCGTAAGCTTTTCACTTTACTTCCTTGATAACAAGCATCAAGGAATACCAGCTTTTTGCCCTTGAATTCACTTAGCGCTTCTGTCAGTTTGGTTTGTGTAACGATATAATTCATTTTGTCGGGATTTGAGTTATAGGTTAAAAGTCCTCTTTCGTCTTCATCATCCCCATATGCTCCATGACCGGAAAAAAAGAATATCAAAGAATCTCCTTGATTTGAATAACGGCTCTTTTGTCGAATCGCTTCGAGAATATCATCCTCTCCTATATATCTTCCGACTAGCAATTTCGTTTCATAACCAAGTTCAATGAGCGCTTCTTGAATAACTTTTGCGTCTTTTTCTGCATATTTAAGCTTGTTTAAGTAAGAATAATCGTTTAATCCGACAAGGATTGCATAATCTTTTGCAACACCCATAGATAAAACAAAGAGTACAAAGGCTGTAATGATGAGTCTCTTTTTCACTTTGATTGCCTCCTAAACAAAGTTTTTTAACAGAAAAACGGGAACTTAACATTAAGGAATACGATCTAACATCCCCCTTAGAGGGGGGATTTTTAGTGATTTACTCCCCCGTTCGGAATGTCCAGTTTGGGATGGCCTGGTTGGGGATGTCTGTTTTGGGTTCCACCCGCCAGTAATAGACAGTGTTCGCTAATAAGCCCGGGATTGTGACGGTGTTGTCTTTGATGTTGATGCCGCATCGGGTTAGCGGGAATTGGGTTCCCAGGTAAAAGTCTACTTTTGTTTCCATGTCCAGTTTCCACTTGAATGTAACGGTTCGTCCTGTTTTTGTTTCTCCGTTCAGAGGTGTTGGACCATAGGGAACGGTAGAAAGCCTGTGTAAAGTTTGGGTATAGAGGCTTTGGCGTCTTTGTTGGTTTCCATTCAAACAGGCCCAGGCTGATTTGGCAATGCCTCCTGTATTTTCTTGGAGGATATAAACAGCATTTTGAGCGGGAATTATGAGGGAATCTTTTCCGGTGAACAACACGGGTTGTGTGAGTTTTATCCCAGCTTTTGATTTCCATTGCAGAATCCCTTTTGTCGATAAGGCATAAGCGTTGTTTTTATTCGTGGTGAAATAAAGGTTTTTGGTTTGGGAAAGACTCAAACTGTTGGGAATCCCCCCATCGGTGTAGAATTTCCAGTTTTCCTCACCGGTTGCTTTCTTTACAGAGTAGACAATGCCTCCTGTGGTGGGAAAGAGAATATTTCCCGAAAAATCAAAGACCGGTTGATCGATAGCGGTTCCGGTTGTTTGGATTTCCCAGAGTTTTTCACCCTCAGAGGATAATTTGATGAGTTTTGAATCCTTTGATCCGAAATAAATGTCTCCGTTCATATCCACAATGGGTGTAGTGGAGGGCTTCGTTTGTGTTTGTTTTTTTAGAATTGTTTCTCCTGTTGAGTTCAACAGGTACAAGTTGCCGTTGTCGGATAAAGCGATAACGGCTTTGTTGATTCCAACGCAAAGCCCTGTACTGAAATAATCTCCTAAATTACTTTCCCAAAGCACTTCCCCGTTAATATCTGTAACCTTTAGATGACCACCTTCACTCAACAGGAAAGTAGTGCCGTCATGAGATTGTGCAAAATAGTTAAGGGGTGTTTCATAAACAAAACGTTGACTACCATCTTTGAATAAAACTACTGTTTTTTCACCGTCACAGATGTAAACACTACCGTTTTTTGAGAGCATGACTTTTTGACCTTTTGATTTTATCCCGGTTTGAGCCTCACTCAATATTTGTCCCTTTGTATTGAGAATTAGATAATTTCCGTTATCGGTGAAGAGCTCAATGAGCCCGTTTTCATCCACAAGTGTGGCAATAACTTTGCCTTGTTCTTTTTCTAATTCTACTATTTGAACTGCTTTTTCCTCCAAAGTCACCATCCGATCAAGATTAACTATCATCTTGGTGTTTGTGGGTTCTGGGGTCTGTTCATTTTCTGCAAATATGATTGGTATCATCAATCCAATCAACAATAATATGATCCATATTCTTTTCATGATCTCATCTCCCCACTGGTATGGCAAAATCGATATTTGCCGGGTTTATTAACTTCGGCTCCTGTGATTGAAGCTTTGTATAATACGAATTGATGACTCGGTTCATTTCATTCTTTATGGCATTGTATAATTCTTTTTCATCTATTTTGTTATTTGAATCAATGTCTGAGCTGTCTGCAAGTGTTTTAATAAAAGCATGTGTGAATAAACTATACTCAATATCCCCAAAATTCGGATATGCCTTTTGAGATTCCTGTGCTGCTGCTAAAAACAAAAAATTATCTGAGGAGCTTTTAATCTCGCTACCCATAACATCTTTGTTCTGATTTCCAATGGATTTACTTGTAAATGGAAAATGAAGCCCTTTTGTAAGAATCAGGGATTTCATGGACCCACCTGAGAAACAAGAGTCAATGATGACAAAGGTTTTTTGGGATGATTCTCCAATCTTACGATAGTACTTGTATAAACTATCGTCAAGCAAAATCGTGTTGTAAGGATTAGATTGACTGTAATCATAAGGAATCAAGGCTTCATCTTGCCCATCGCTTTCATCCCCATTATCATCCGGAACTTGCATCCCATGTCCTGAAAAATAGATGAAAACATCAGTTTCGTTATCTACATATGAAAAGATACCGTTATTTAGAAAAGCTTGGATTTTAGCTTTTGTTGCATTTTCATCAGTTAATATATATTCATCAAAATCAACATCTGATCCATAGGTCTGTTTTAATTTTTTTACAAATCCTTTGGCATCATTTGCACAAACAGGTAAACGGGTTACCGCTGTATCTTTAAAGTTTCCAACTCCCACAGCAAAAACAAATACTTTTTTTCTCGTTTCAGCCGGTGGAGTTGTAGATGTCACTTGGTTAACTGAACCATCAGGAATGGTTATCGCTGCTTGACCTGAAATGTTTATTTTCTTCTTTTTTAAATTGTTACCATCATAATATGAAAGCAAGTGTTCTCCCCGTGTCAATTTTAATGTTTCTTTTCTTTGGGTGATCAGTTTTCCGTCTACGTAAAATGGTAGAGAATAGGCTCCAGACAACTCGAAATCAATATTATAAAGGGTGGGTTTGGTGTTATAGTAAAATACTTCCACATCTGAATTCCAGTCATCGCCTTTTCTTTGCATGTTGCTTTTAGTCAAATGACTCATAACATGCATGGACAGAAAAGGGTTTTCATTCATATATTCACCGTTGAGAGCACTTTGTGCAAATTGCTGTTTATAGGCATTGAGTTCGTTTGTCTGTTTCTCAAAAGCGATGAATTGGATAAACTCTCTGCCGCTATCACTATCCACAAAGGTATACAGTTCAGGAATGGTCTTGATTTCACCTTTGTGGATCTTGTTATCCAAGGTGGGATCATCAAAGGGATCCGGCCACAGCATAAGCATCTGCCCTTTGGCGTTGATGTGAAAGACAAATCCGTAAACATCTTTGTTGGCTGTGAATTTAATCACCGGATTGCTCTGCCCTGTTTCAAAATACTGATTATTGGTGTCCAACCAGATATCCGTTTCAATTGTACTTTGCTTCTCAGGGAGAAGCACAACCTTTTCCGTTTTTTCATAATCCGTGAGTGAAAATCCGGATATAGTGATCATGATCAATGTTGCAAAAACTGCGAAAAATTTTCTTAATTTCATTTTTCCATCCCCTCGCAAATTATTTATTTATATCCCATTGAATTTGAATCATACCATCTGACGGTATGGCATCTTCAGTGGTATCAACCGTATAAGTTTCAGATAGATTCCCTTTGTAGAATCGAATTGTATACTGCTTGCCTTTTTCCAAAAAGATATTCAAATCAGATGTCCCTATAAATACACCATTAATTTCAACATATGCACCCTTTGGTCTTGTACTGATTTCAACACGAACGATATTCTTTTCCTCCTGCGTTAAGGATTTACGCATGAAGTTCTCCGGATCACTGATGGCTCTGTTCACTGCTACCCATTCTGATTCGAAAAGAGAGCCCTTATCTTCCGGATTAATCGTCAACTGTTGGATCCCCGACATGGGAGGAAATTCCTGGGCATTTACATTAAGGTATTTATAAAATTCCTGTTTGTTCTTTTTAATGTACACCTTTGATAGAAATTTCTCTGGATATCTTTCAGAAATATCGGATAGCCACAACTCAAACCATCCGTATGTATCACTAACACCTTTCATGAATAGCTTTTCTATCGCTCCAAAGAATTCCGATGTCTGAATGAAATCCAGATAATAGACTTCGATTTGATATTGCGCCAATCCCTTTCCTTGGATATCCACAATCCTTCCATATAAACGTGCAGGATATTGAGTTTTGCATTGTTGCGAGAAGGATGTCAGGGTAACTAAAATTATAAAAACAGAAATTAAAGTAATATTTTTTATCATATTTTTTTTTGCCATTTATCTATCACTCCTTTTATTGTCCCTATTTATTTTTACTGATTGATTCATTCTTTTCCGCAAGTTTTATTTATGGATCTTCTTTTAAAGAAATAATCTAACAAATAAAATATCAGAAGAAAAACACATAAGAATCCAAAATTCTTAAACATAATATAACCATTTATTTTCTTCTTGTTTTGAATTCAATAATAGCTTCTCATTTGCTTAATTCAAGAAATCTGCTTTTTTTAATCACTAGTCCTTGTGATTCTAAAACCCAAATAATCATTCTTAATCAATGGAGAACGATAACTTCTACTAAATACTTGACAATAAAAAGTTATAATAATATCCCAGTCTCCACTGCGGGCTATTTTGAAAGTACCATTAGTAAGACCTATAGGATTTTTTAACTTTTCATTACTATATATTTCATACCAATCATAACACCATTCACGTACATTTCCCGACATATCATAAAGCCCTAATTCATTTGGTTTTTTTTGTCCTACAATATGAGTTTTTGAATTTGAGTTCTCTTCATACCAAGCTACTTTAGCAAGTTCATTACTTCCAGCATATTCATAATTCAGTGTACTTTTATTTCCTCCCCTTGCTGCATATTCCCATTCTGCTTCTGTGGGAAGTCTGTAGCCTTGGACCTTTGTAATGTCTGTTGTTTTTATTCCGTTTTTATCCAATAAATTACCATCTTTGTCATATGCTTTAGCTAAACCTTCTTTTTCACTGAACCAATTGCAATATTCAATGACCTCAAACCAACTTACATTGATTACAGGGTGTCTACCTCTTCCCATAGTTTTATCATCCGGTTTACTTACACCAGTTTCTTCGCAATAAACATCATATTCGTCAAAAGTGACTTCATATTTCCCAATCAAATAATTATAAGTTAATTGTACAGTATGTGCTGGTTTTTCATCACGGTGAGCATTTTCCCTTGCATTTCCCATTTGAAACACTCCACCTTTTACAAACACAAGCTCTGTGGTGGACTCGTTTACCAGGGTTGTCTTGACACTCCCCCCTATCGCAACCGTTTCCTCTACTCCCACTGTTATCGTTTCTTGTTTGACTGTCTTTCCCCATTGTTCGATTTGTAAAGCGTGTTGTCCCGATTCCAGTCGGATTTTCTTAGGTGCCCATCCATGAAAATTATTGTCAATGTAGATACTTGCCCCTCGGGGTTCTTCTATTTCTACGTAGCCATAGCTTTTTGTGTTGTTATTTTTTGTTGTTTGGTTCGTTCCACTTTCTTTTAGTTTGCCCCATATGATGATGTGTCCTTTTTCTTCCAGTGTCACCGTTTTGGTGTAGCGTTGGGTTCCGCTTGTTAGTTCAATATCATAGCTCCCACTTTCCAATTCAACTTTTTTCGGTGTCTGACCATAGGCTTTTCCGTCGATTTTGATAGTGGCGTTGGTCGGATCACTGTATAGGGATATTGTTCCGTTGTTTGGATCTTTTATTTGTGTTAATTCTATTTGTGTTTGGGTTGTTTCTCCAGGTTTTATTTTGATCGTTTGTGTTTTTTCTTCATATCCCTCTTTTGTTATTTTAACGGTGTAAGTTGTCGTTTCCAGGTTTTCTATCGTCAAGGGACTGGTCCCTTTGTAGGTGTCGTTGATGTAGATGTTTGCTTCACTTGGTTCGGTTGTGAGGGTTAGGCTTCCCGTTTCTTTTTCTAAGGTAATCGTGAGCGTTTCAGTTCGGCTCAGGTCTTTGGTTTGGCTTCCGATTGTTTTGGTTTGGCTTTTTGTTTCATATCCGTCTTTTTTGGCTTCTATGGTGTGTGTACCTTCTTGGAGTTCGGTTTTTATGGGGCTCGTGCCTTGGTATTGTCCGTTGATGTATATGTCAGCGTTGGTGGGGGTCGTTTCTATCGTTATTTGTTTGCTCAGGATGGCTTTCGTTTTGAATTGCCAGCGGGTTCCCGTTGTTTGGTGCCATTTGTCTTTGGCAATTATCTGCCAGGTGTAGTTTGTATCCGGTTTCAGGTTTGTGAGGGTGTAGCTGTTTTCTGCGTTTGTTGTGGCTTTGATTTCGGTCTCTTTTTCCAGGGGTTGGCCTTCTTTTGCCAGGTATATTTCATAGGCTATAGCATCGCCTTCCGGATCGGTGCCATACCATTTGAGGGTTGTGGTTGTGTCTTCCTGGTTTCCTGTGGGGGCGATTAAGATAGGCGGATTGGGTGCTTTGTTTGCTATGAGGGTCGTTTCTATCCGTTTGGGTTCGCCTTTGCTGTCTTCTTTTACCGTGAGTTCTTTTTCCAAGTAGCCCTCTTTTGTCAATCTGATGTGGTGTTCTTGTTCGATCGTTACTTCGATCATGACCGGTGTTTTTTCGTTTTGTTGGGTTCCGTTGATTTCAAGGGTTGCTCCCGGTGGGTCGGTGATGATCAGCAGTTTTCTCTTGGCAGTTTGCGCTTCAATTGCTTTTGTCACCATCATATAATCATTGTCAAAGGTGATTTCGATTTCTTCGCGCTCTATTTTTTCTCCCTCGATGGTGATGGTGTGAATGGCTTTTGTGAGTCTTTCTATGAGGATGGTTCCGGTTTCCAATGTCCCGGCGTATTCTCCATCTATGTAGATTTGTGCGCCTTTGGCTTGTTCGTTGGCAGCTGTCAGTTTGAGATAGCAGGTGCCTTGTCTTTGATTGCTCTCTTGGGGCTGGGGAGCTGATCGTGTTTCTGTTTGTGGAGATTCAGTTTCATCATCCCCGGTTGTTTTACCGTTATAATTTGAAAAATAATTTCTTGTTCTATCCCTTAAGTATTCCAAGTCTTGATGATTACTGTATCGATAAAGTTCTTCTCTAATTCTTTTTTCCTCTTCTGAGTCTTGTTCAGCATTTTGATTAAGTATTTTTATATACAGTTCAAATTCCTTTTGAGAAATGCCATTTTTGATAACATAATTATTTGTCATTTCCAGAATTAACTGATTGATACTTATGCTTTTATCTTTCAATAATCTCAGATCTTTATTTACAATCATACTGATTGGGTTTTGCTGATTTTTTGTTGTTTGTTGAACCTTTTGCTGCACATATATACTCAATTCGTTGAGTGTGATATAGTCATCACCATCCAAATTAGCCTCTCCTTTAAGTCCTTCAAGAAGGTGGTGAGTATACCAGCCGCCTCGGTCTTCTCCCATTTCCTGTGAAGTTTCATCCGGTCCGGAAGAGAAAAGGAAGTTGATGCCTTTATTCTGAGAGATAGCTTCAAAGCCTTTATTTTCGATTCGTAGTATATCCAATTTTCTTTCTTTTGTTAAACCTCCTGCATAACAGGTGTCGAAAATCATTACTGTTTCTTTTGCTTTGATCGTTTCGCTCAAATTTTCAAAATTTTCACGGAAATTGTAGGCTGTATCACGGATATAATTTTTTCTGACATCAATTCCACAAAGATATGTATCCTGTTTACCTTGTTCATTGGCTTCCACTTCACTGTGACCACTAAAGTAAACAATAAGTCTGTCGTTTTCTCCCCCTTTCTTCAGGAATTCTTTCAAATTGATTTTAATATCTGTTAACACAGGATTTTCTATATAAGTAATTTTTTCTTCACTGGCCACTTCCAACTGGATAAGCGCTTCTTTCAGAAGCAATGCATCTTTTTTTGCAGCAGGTAATGGAATAATCCCATCATATCTATAATTTGCAGCTCCCATGATTAAGACATAAGTTTCGCCAAATATGCTTATAGTAAAAAAAAGCGTTATTAAGAGTGTGATGATGATGACTTTCTTTTCCATTCATGACACCTCGTTTTCTTTTTTACGGAAAGTTTGTTGCAGTTTGATTATAGCATATTGAAAGCAAGCGTTTGTAAAACAAAAAGTTGTTTTTTAGAAAGAAAAAACTTTAAAAAAACTATTCCTGCGGAAACAAGATCAGTAAAATGTAAAAATATTTACAGATAAAATGTTTAAAGGAGATGGTTCAATGAAAAAAATTCAAATCATCACATTTATCGTTTTGGTAATCTTTTGCGCATTGCCCCTTAGTTCCTGTATGGATCCGTTATCGGGAGGCGGAAGCGGTTCAACGGAGAGTGCAGCATCCGTTAAAGCCAGATTTAAAGATCTGATGAATGATTATCGGGTGGCAAACGGGAAGGATGAATTTATGGAGCATTGGGTATTCACTAAAATCGCCCAGGACTGGGTGGATTATCAGGCATCCATCGACCAGTATTTGGCCCATGACGGGTTTGCTGACAGAGTGCGTGAAGCTGAAAGACTCTTGGGAATGAGTATCGGCTATGTTGCTGAAAATTGTGCCATGAACAGTGGACACGCTGATCCTGCTTGGGTCGCTTATGATGGCCTTACTAACAGCAGTGGCCACAGAAAAAACATATTAATGATGACTGTTTGTGGAACGGGTGTGGCAAGAAGTAAAACCGGAAAGTATTATTTTTGTCAGTTTTTTGCCTTGTGAGAGAGTCGTTTGGACTAATCGACTGAGACGAGAATGCTGATCGTTCGGGTTAACCATATCCGTAAAAGGGGGTATTGAATAATTGATTGTGTGACTAACTTCATATCCAGCAAAAAACATGATGCAATAAATGTTAACGGTGGTATAATAAAGCAACAACAATGAGTGTGGTGATGTTTTTAATGAAAACAAAAATCCTATTGCTATTTGTTTTAATCCTATTTCTGTTCATAATGCCTGTGTGTGCTGAAACCTATGCCCTGATCATGGGAGCGGGAGACTACAAATACGACAACATCCCGAAACTGCCCGGGGCGATAGAAGATGCCCGAAGGATCAAACAAGCCCTGATTGAGACGGGGATGGTCAAAGAAGAACACATCACCTACATAGAAGATCCGGTATTCACGGAAATCAAATTTCAACTCGAAGACCTGTTTGAAAAAGGAGAAGCCCAAGACCGGCTGATCTTCTACTTTGCGGGACACTCGGAAGTGGGCATCAACGAAGAAGGCCAACAAGACACTTTTTTATGTGGCATATATGTGAGAAAAGACCGGCTGGAAGAAAGTGCATACAACTTCCGGGAACACTTCGAAGAAATCGGAAAAAAACTCAAGGCACAGCAAACCGTCATGATCTTCGACACCTGCTACGCCGGAGGCATCCGGCAAGCGAGGAAACTGGACATCAAAAGCATCGAAAAAGTAGGCTTTGAAGCCATGGCGCAAGCCAAAGGGGTGAACTTCCTATTCTCCTCGGGAGAAGAAGAAATCTCCCAAGAAATGGGAGAAGACCAAGGAGGCTGGTACACGCATTACTTACTGGAAGGACTGGAAGGAGCCGCCAACCTGGATGGAGATGACTACATCAACCTGGAAGAATTAAGTACCTATGTGCAGCAAAAAGTGAGCAAAAGCACGAGTGGGGCCCAAAACCCCATGAGCATCATCATAAAAGACATACCCCTAATCGAAGACGAAAGCAAAAGCTACCTGCAGGCGTATCAAAAGATCTCGAAACTGTATTTTGAAGAAAAAATTGACAGACAGAGATTTGACACCTTCGGAAAGATACTCATGCAGGAACCGGAAAAAGATAATGAAGAAGAACGAGCCATCCGACAAATCCTAAAAAACTACAACGCCTTGCCCACACTGGGTATTGACTATATCCTGACAATGACAGATAAATACTTTGAAACCTCACCCATCACCAAACAGATCAGAATCGAAACGACCCCGAGCAACGCCACCATATACATCAACGGCCAGTATCAAGGAACGAGCCCCCTAACAAAAGAACTGCCAGAAGGCACACACACAATCGAAGCGAGAAAAGACGGATACAAAACAAAAACAACCGCCAAAACCATTGGCACACAAACCAAAGACATGAGCCGAATCGAAACCATCACCCTCACATTGGAAAAAGAAACGGGAAGCCTATACATACAAAGCACACCGAGTGGGGCAAACATCTACCTCAACGGCAGCTACAAAGGAACGACAAACAAAACGACAGAAAACCTAGAACCGGGAACGTACAGCCTAAAACTGACAAAAGACGGCTACAAAGACAAAACGCAAAGCCTAACAATAGAAGCGGGAAAGCGAGAAAGCGCATATATCACACTAGAAAGTGCTGAATACCAACCCAGTGCACAAGCCCTCGAACAAGTCCTAGTGAAGGGTGGAACCTTCCAAATGGGAAACACGAGAGGAGACAGCGAAGGGGACAGCGACGAAAAGCCCGTGCACACGGTCAAACTGACGTATGACTACTACATAGGAAAATATGAAGTGACCTTCAACGAATACGACGCATACTGCGAGGACACGGGAAAAAGCAAAGAAGATGATGAAGGCTGGGGCCGCGGCAACAGACCCGTTATTTGGGTCAGTTGGAACGACGCCATCAGCTACTGCAACTGGCTAAGTGAAAGTGAAGGACTATCCAAAGCCTATGACATCAACGGCAACCTGTTAGACAAAAACGGCAGACAAACGAGAGATATCACACAAGTAGAAGGATACCGCTTACCGACAGAAGCGGAATGGGAAAATGCTGCGAGAGGGGGACACAAAAACACAAGTGATTACAAATACGCTGGTAGCAACACCATCGATGAAGTAGCCTGGTACCGGGACAACTCAAACTATAAAACCCACGAAGTGGGACAAAAGGCCCCCAACGAACTGGGGATATATGACATGAGCGGAAACGTATGGGAATGGTGCCATGATTGGTACGGAAGTTATACCAGCACCACCCAAACAAACCCCACAGGCCCCAACAGCGCTTCCGACCGTGTCTATCGCGGCGGGAGTTGGGGCGACTACGCCAGGCGCTGCCGGGTCGCCGATCGCATCTGCTTCGACCCCGATTACAGCGACATCGTCCTTGGCCTGCGCATCGCCAGGACCCAGGATTGAGTGTAATTTTAAAGAACAAAAATTACCTTGGAGTTTTTTTCAAAAACTCCACCCAACATTTCTGAATATGGAAAAACGGGATCGGTTTTCAAGACCGGCATTGCCACCATTCGGAGCCATTTGCGAAGCAGATGGCCAAAATTTGGGGTCAATTTGGAAAGAAGCATAGGTAACGTAAACTTTGCACTTTAAGCGTTCAAAAACCGATAGAGCTTTTTGGAAGTTTTATTGCGAATTAATTATAACGCTCTCACAAGATAGGAAGTATCATGGCATTTGGAAACACCCGATTATGCTATAATTAAACCGGTGGTGATACTTGTGAAAAAGCGAATCCCGTACGGCATTGGTGACTTTGAAAAAATTAGAAAAGAACATTTTTATTATGTGGACAAGACTCAAATAATAAAAGAACTGGAAAAGCATCAATACCCCTTTTTCATCCGCCCGAGGCGATTTGGAAAGTCCTTGCTGATCTCCACCCTGGAACACTACTATGACATCGAAAAAAAAGACGCTTTCGATGAACTTTTTAAGGGCTTGTGGATTCATGAGCATCCTACCGAAGAAAGGAATTCGTATCTCGTTCTCAGACTTGATTTTTCAGGAATAGAAACGGATAAAGGGAAAGAGTCCTTATTCAATTCCTTTCTGTGGAAAGTAAAAATGAAAGCTATTGAATTCGTCAACCGGTATGATGCTTATTATACTCAGGGAAGTATTCAAACCATCCAAAAAGTGGAAAATCCCTCATCTGTGATAGATGCTTTGTGTACATTGAAAACAGACAAACAGATTTATCTCCTCATCGATGAGTACGACAACTTTGCCAACGACCTCATCGGCGCCAACGAAGACAACCTGTATTACGACATCCTCAGTAAAACCGGATTCGTGAGAACCTTTTACGAAGCTATCAAATCAGGCGCTCAGGAAGGAGCCATCTCAAGAATATTCATGACAGGCGTCAGCCCAATTATGCTGGATGATTTGACATCGGGATTTAATATTGCCAAAAACATCACCCTGGAAAAGGCTTACAATACTGCCTTGGGATTTACACAAAAAGATGTTGAAGAAATGACAGAATACTATAATATTCTTTCCGGAAAAGAAAAAGAAGCGGCAATGAATGAAATGAAAAACTACTATAACGGGTATCTATTCAACAAAGACAGTATTGAAAGGCTTTACAACCCCGATATGGTCCTGCATTTCATGGACTCCTTCAAAGAAGGATACTACCCGGATGATATGATTGACATGAATGTGAGAACAGACTACGGCAAACTTCACCGGCTTGTTTCGGTCGATCGGATGCTATCGGAAAAAGGCGAAAAAAACGAAAGAATCTCAAGAATTGAAAAACTGTTAGAAGAAGAACAAATCCATACTCGAATCGTTCAAATGTTCTCCTTGGAACGGATCGGCTACAAAGAAAGCTTTATCTCCCTTATGTACTACATGGGCCTGTTAACCATCAAGGAGAAAGACATTGACGAAGTCATCCTGAAAATTCCCAATCTGGTTGTGAAAAAGCTCTTTTACGAATACATCCGAGAAAGATACGAAGACACTTTTGACGACTATATGGTCACCACAACCATCAAAGACCGGCTAAGAACCATGGTCAAAACCGGAGAAGCTGCCCCGTTTATTGAATACACCTACAACCAGGTCATCCAATACATCTCCAACCGGGACCTGATCAAACTGGAAGAAAAACACATCAAAATGATCCTGATGAGTTTCTTATCCATTACTCAAGCCTACATCCCTTACTCAGAATTGGAAATGAATAAAGGCTACGCAGATATCGTATTAGTTCCGGATACCCGGTATAACGTCCAAAACTCTCAAATATGGGAACTCAAGTACATCAAAGAAAACGAAGACCCAAAGGAAAAGATTGAACAAGCCAAGGAACAAATCAAACGATACGAACAAGACACAAAATTTCAACGCCTGGCAGCCGGAACAACCATCTTCAAAACGATCATCCTCGCCTACAAAGACCGGATCGAGATTTTGAAGCAATGAGAACTCGAAGTTTCAAAAGGGTACGTCCCCGTTGATTGTTATTTTCTTATTGGTCATTTGCTTCGCAAATGACCGGGAAAAGGTAAAAATGAAAAAAGGCAAAACCGGGATTTATATATCAATCCCGGGTCTTGGCAAGGCGGAAACCACCGTTGTAGTTGTAGCTGTCGCCGGGGTCGCAGTAGCTACGCTCGGCGACCCGGCAGGCCCAGGCAACGTAGTCCCAACTCCCGCCGCGTCTGACACGGTGGGAGGCGCTGTTAAGGTTAACGGGGTTCGCTTGCGGGCTTTTGCTGTAATAATTGCTGTCAAAGTAATCATGGCACAATTCATAGACGTTTCCGCTCATGTCATAGAGTCCCAGTTCGTTGGATGCCTTTTGTCCCACTTCGTGGGTTTTTCCGTTTGAGTTGTCTTTGTACCAGGCCACACTGTTTATTGTGTTGCTGCCTGAGTATTTGTAATCACTTGTGCTTTTGTGTCCCCCCCTCGCTGCATATTCCCATTCCGCATCTGTCGGTAACCGGTACCCTTCTACTTTTGTGATGTCTGTCGTTTTGTTTCCGTATTTGTCTAATAGGTTCCCGTTACTGTCATATCCTTTGGCTATCCCTTCTTGCTCGCTTAGCCAGTTGCAGTAGCCGATGGCGTCATACCAGCTGACTTTGATCACCGGGCGACTTCCTCTTCCCCATCCTCTGTCATTGGGTTTGCTTTTTCCCGTATCTTCACAGTAGGCGTCGTATTCGTTGAACGTGACTTCGTACTTGCCGATGTAGTAGTCATAGGTCAGTTTTACCGTGTGTACGGGCTTTTCATAACTGTCCCCTTCGCTGTCTCCTCTCGTATTCCCCATTTGGAAGGTTCCTCCCTTCACAAGGACCATTTCCGGCTTTGTATAAACTACCTTTGGCTTTTCAAACGTAAAATACACCGTCTTTAAATACTCATCATCCAAGTACACTTCCACTTTCCATTTTCCGGGATTTGATTTCATCGTATTTAAAACACTTTCTTTATTTTCAAATTCATATCCAATCCTTTTTTTGAATTCTCCATCCGTTCTGGCCTCGTATGTAAAAGCACTCCCGCTATGATACAGACTGCCATCCGGTTTGTACCATTTTCCGGATATGTCATGGGCATCCACCCAGTTGATAAATTCAAATGCGTAGGCCACGCCGGTGTCATTCTCATCGAATGTGGTTTTTTCATTGCCTTGCCAGTCGACCATAGACAGTTTTTGCAATTTGGGTGTTCTGTCTACTATTTCCAATGTAAGATTGAGTGTTTCTCTTTTTCCGGCTTTTATCGTGATATTCTGGCTTTTGTCATTGTAACCGGATTTTGTCAGTTTCAAACTATAAGAACCAACATCCAGTCCTTCAATCGTCTTTGGTGTCGTCCCTTTGTAAGAACCGTCAAGGTATATACTCGCTCCACTGGGACTACTTTGAATGTACAAGCTGCCAGGTTCTCTTTCCAGTGTGAGCGTGATGGTTTCAATTCGGCTCATGTCTTTGGTTTGTGTGCCAATGGTTTTGGTGGTTGTTTTTGTTTTGTAGCCGTCTTTTTTGGCTTCTATCGTGTGTGTACCTTCTTGAAGTTCTTTGTTGATGGGACTGGTGCCTATGTATTGACCGTTGATGTAAATAGCGGCGTTCTTGGGACTGGTCTCGATTCGGATTTGTTTGGTGATGGGTGGTTTTTCGAAGTATTCATCTGTTGCCATTAGGACATAGTCAATACCCAGGCTGGGCAGAGCATTGTAGTTCATTAGGATTTGTCGGATGGCGGCTTCTTCTTGGGTGTCTTCGTCTTCACTTTGGTTGAGGATCTTTCCGTATACCTGGAAGCGTTCAAATGCCAATGTGCCATCGATGACTTCTTTTGTCAGCATGCTGAGTATTTCTTCCGCCTTTTTTGTTTCATCCGTTGTGATTTTGATGTCCCCTTTGACGATGAGGCTCATGGGGTTTTGCCGGTTTTGTGTACTTTGACTGACTTTTTGCCGGACGTAGGTACTCAGTTCTTGTAAGGTGACATAGTCGTCTCCGTCAAGGTTTGCTTCTCCCTGTAAACCCTTTAACAAATAATGGGTGTACCAGCCACTTTCTTCATTTTCTCCGGATGTTTCATCCGGTCCTGAGGAAAACAGAAAGTTGATCCCTTTTCGGGCGGCGATGTCTTCAAAACCCACTTTTTCAATTTTAATGGGATCTAGTTTTCTTTCTGTTGTCAGACCGCCGGCATAGCAGCTGTCAAATACCATGATGGTTTGTCCGGCTTTGAGTTTTCCGGCAATGCGCTCAAAGTCTTCCCGGAAGTTGTAGGCGGTTCGCTGCAAAAAGTCTTTTCGCACATCGATCCCGCACAGGTAGGTGTCTGTTCTTCCGCTTTCATTGATACCGGTTTGTGAGTGTCCGGCAAAGTAGAAAATCAGCAGATCGTCTTTTTTTCCCTTTGTGATGAGTTTTTCCAGTTCGATTTCAATATCCGTTTTCACGGGGTTTTCAATGTATGTGATGTTTTCCTCATCCGCTATTTTCAGCTTGATGACGATGTCTTTCATTTTTCGAGCATCTTCTATGGCTCCGGGCAATCGGATAATGCTGTCGTGTTTGTAGTCTCCGGCTCCCATGATGAGTACATGCGTTTCTCCAAAGGTCGTCAAGGTTATGGCGATCATCATAAAAAGGAGTAATAAAAAGGCTTTTGATTTCATTATCCGCACCTCTTTTTTTCTTTTTTTGGTAGTTCTACTATTTTTTCGTTCTGGCAATACGAATCCCATGTCGATTACGGCTATTATTGGGACTAGTGTTAGTACGGTAAGCAATACGGGAGTACAGAGTATCATGATACCAAGTACCGCTACGTAAGACTCGGTATAAACCACTAACAGGGCCTATTGGATTTACTTGCGGTTCAGGTTTATAATCAATATACCAATCATAACACCATTCCCATACATTCCCGCTCATATCATATAATCCCAATTCATTGGGGTTTTTTTGTCCTATTATGTGACTTTCTTTATTTGAGTTACTTTTCACCCAAGCTACATTATCAATACGATTGCTCCCTGAATACTTATAGTCTGTTGAACCTTCATGCCCTCCACGTGCTGCATATTCCCATTCCGCTTCTGTCGGTAACCGATACCCTTCTACTTGTGTGATGTCTGTCGTTTGTCTTCCGTTTTTATCCAAGAGGTTACCTTTACTATCATAAGCTTTCGTCAGTCCTTCTTTTTCACTCAGCCAGTTGCAGTACCCAATCGCATCCCACCAATTAACAAAGATGACTGGATGCATTCCTCTTCCAAAACCATCATCCATTGGTTTTGTTTTTCCAATGGATTCACAGTATAAGTCATATTCGTCAAAGGTGACTTCATATTTACCAATATAATAGTCGTAAGTTAAATGCACGGTATGAACAGGAACTTCTTTGTTGCTTGCTTCACTATCATTTCTTGTATTCCCCATTTGAAAAGACCCACCCTTTACAAGTACCATTTCCGGAACATCCTCTCTAGTAGTATAAGAGCTAATAAGCATTTGCTCTTCTTCCATTCTTCGATCGACCCTTGTCGTTGAACCTGTTGTGACGGTGACATTTTCCCGGTAAGTTTCATACCCGCTTTTTTTCAGTTCTACTTCATATGTCCCGGGATCCGCTGTGAAGCTTTTGGGGGTTTGGCCGTATTGATTGCCTCCGATCCAAATTTCTGCTCCGCTGGGAGTGCTTTCAACGATCAGAGTTCCTTTTTGTATCCCCTGCTGGGTGGGTTTTCCCAGGTTGATGAGTTTTTCGCTATTGGATCGGTTGTTGTACACTTCCATGTATTGCCCGAACTTTGTGGCGTAAAACTGGGCATTTTTGGTCAGGTATTCTTCCAGTTCCCCGGCACTTAAGCTGTTATCCGTGTTAAAGTCTGCGTAGCCTTCGATGGCTTTTTTAAGATAGTATGCCGCTATCCCGTTATCAATTTGGATATTTCCCTCTTTAAATCCGTCATGGGATTCTTGGTTGGATGCACTGGAGAATAACAGAAAATCGACAGCGTTTTTCAATCCTTGTGTTCTGACCCATTGACTTTTGGTTTCATATCCCTGATTGCAGGCGTCAACGACAACAATTTTTTTGCCTTTGAACTTGCTGATGCTATCCTTTAAGTCCGCATGAGAGACCATTGCATTTCGTTTTTCCGGATCGGAATAGGCCGTAAGCATTCCTTTTTCAGTTTCCGTTGATCCTCCTGCACCGTGACCGGAGAAGAAAAACAAGAAGGTGTCGGAATATGAGGAATATTTTGCTATGAAATTGATTTGTTCCAGGATGGCTTCCCCACTGATGGTTTGTCCGGTTAGAAGAAAGGTGTCGAATCCGGCAATTTTTAAGACAGTTTCAAGATCCTCAGCGTCTTTCTCTGCATATTTCAAATCAGGCAGGTAGAGGTAATTGTTTAAACCCACCAATAATGAAACATTTTTCGGAAAGGCGGACAGGATGAATAAGGTTAATAAGAAGATGATGGTGATAATGGGTTTGTTTTTCATTGATGTCTCCTTGTTTTCGTTTCTATGTGGTTTTTGTTTCAGGTTGATTATAGCATATCAACCTGAAAAACTAGGGGATAGGGGCGCTGATACGTGGTCAAGAAAAACATTGACCTTGAAGTGTTTTCCCTATGGGAAAAACTTCGCACTTTTTAGCCTGTCCCCTCTCTCTTTTGCGGGCGGACACATTGAAGTGAACCCCTACAACGTGATCTCATCTCGTGATCAAACTAAAGTCTTTGCCATACAGTTTTGTTATGGGGTCCTGGGGGACTCCTAGGTATTTCATAGACAGGGCCGGAACAGTTTCGATCAGTTGTTGTGATAGTTCACCGAGTTCCAGCAAACGGTTGTTATTGGTGTCGGTGTTTTTGTCTTGAGCTGTTTGGATAAAGGCGTAGGTGAAAACACCGTGTTTCAGATCGCGGGATTCGTAGGAAGGCTGGTCTTCTGCTGAGCTTAAGAAGACGCCGATGCCGGAGTTTTTGGCGAGTTGTGTGCTGATTCTGTCGGTGTAGGCATGGGTTAAGGTTTCAAAGTCCACTGCTTTTGCGGCATGGCAGGCGTCGATGATGACGATGATGTTCTGGGCCGGTACGGAATTGATCAACCGTTCCAGTTCTTCTGTTGTGATGTTTGCGCTGTCATTCTTGCGAGATGTATTGTGCAAAGCGAGCGAGTAGATGCTGTTCAGGGTTCCTGTTTCCATAATAAAGCCATGACCGGAGAAGAAGAAAACTAAAGTATCTTGTGGTTTTGTTTTTGTTTTCAACATTTCAAACTGCTGGAAGATATTGGTTTTTAGGGCTTTGTTGTTGTTCAACAGATCGGTATGGACACTTTCGTAAAGATTGCCGGCTTTTTCAGTAAACAATTCAGAAATTTCCATAGCGTCTTTTTGGGCATATGCCAAGTTCATACTTGAATCCTGATAAACCGAAACACCGGATGCAATAATGTAAAGTTCCGGTTTCTGCTCATGAGGTTCACTCCCGGTAGCTTCGATTGCCAGGGTGATATCAAATGCCTTTTTTTCGGATTCCAATCCCTCTTTGTTCACAGCCAAAGCTTCAAGGGTGTTTTTTCCGGGTTTTAGCATAATCTCCCATTTTGTTTGCATCTCTTTTCCCGTTGTTGTCTGATCCATCAGGTTTATTTGCCGTTTACCGTTCAAATACAGTTTGATTTCCTCAATACCGCTGCTTTCATCCACGGCGGTAATGGTGATGATTTGTCTGCTTTGGTTGACTTGATGCATGGTGTTGGAAATCATGAATTCCACAATGGGCTTTCCTAGGATAGCTTGTGTCAGCCTAGGAGGCGTCAGATTGTAAAATGCCAGTTGTTGACTATCGGTTTGAAGATTTAAAATGGCATTGAGGGGGATCTGGGGATAATAAAAATCTCTGAAAAACCGACCAAAGTCAAAGAAATCCGCTGCTTCATTCCATTCTCGGTTCACATGCCAGCCTACCATCTTTTCAGCCTGCCCTGCGGCTGCAAAGTATCCCAGTGGTGTCCAGAGCACCCATTCATTTCCCGATAACACATGGTTGGGGATTAACAGATTGGCCAGCAGAACCCCATCCGAGCTCCGATACCAGGAGATGATACTATTCGTGTTCAGGGTGATGATTTTTTCTTCATCTTTGGTCAGGAGGATTTTTTGAATTTCCGAATCGGTATGAATCCACTGAAGAGTTCCTTCTTTGTTGTATTTTCGGATGCCACAAGATGTTCCCATGAGAAACTCCTGTCCGTTTTTGCTGATGGCAATACAATTGGAGCGCTCCCCGGCTTCAAGGGGGAGGGTATCGTAACTGAGTTTTGGCAGGGTGCTGTCATGCCAGTCCACCAGGTTCAGGTTCATGTGAAAGGTTCGGGCTTTAGTCAAGGTGTCTTCTCTTAGACCCGTTATTTGATCGGCGAGAAACAGTCTTTGGGCATCAAAGTAGAGGGTTTCACCGGTGGTTTTGTTTTTAAGCAGCACGATATTGCCATTCTCGGTGCATTTGAGCTCGTATGCGGCAAGGTCATCCCGAATAATGCTCTGCGCACTAAAAAGGGACGTGGTTTGGTTTGACATTGATTCAAAAGGTGGTTTTAAAGTCAGTGCCGGTCGCTCTGTGACCAGCAGGATATTGCCGTTGGCTAATATCTTGATTTCTTTGGGTTTCTGTTCACAAAGAGATTGAATCATCCTTTCAGAAGGGTTATTCAGATTCCATTTGACAACGGCATAACCCCCTTTAGGGTGTTTAATCTCTCCCGCAGCCAGCACAGCGTCCGAGGCGGGCGTCCAATCCAGTGATAAAATATCGCCTTGAAGAAAGGCGTTGTTGAAGGTTTTGACCCTTGTCAGAGTCGTTGCATCCAGGATCTCCACAAGGTTGTCCCCTTCACGACAGAAGGCGAGAAACTTGCCGTCGTGTGATAAACTCATGGTCCGGATGGGTTTTGTATTTTCTTGGTGATAGCTTTGACCAAGGGAATAACCGTTGGGGGTTTTCACAATCGTATAAATGAAACCCGCATCAGTGGATAGAAAAACCGTTTTTGTGAGTTCATTCGTTTGGATAGCGGTCACACTACCCATCAGCTGGGTGCTAAAAACGGGCCAGTTGACATTTTTTGAATAAACATGGACCAGTCCGTCCGAACAAACGATCAGGTCATCTTCGCCAAATGCGTAGCGAACCAGTTCGATAGGGTTGATAAAACCGCCAAGTGTTTGCACCATCGTTCCATCACGGATCGAAA
>Ga0272443_10002539_pt1 | contig 23137 bp, 22 predicted proteins | sample SSMAcet12_FD_193581 | JGI IMG/M metagenome (GOLD analysis project Ga0272443, IMG submission 193581) | Marine sediment archaeal communities from Little Sippewissett salt marsh, Falmouth, MA, United States - SSM-Acet-12 | ecosystem: Environmental > Aquatic > Marine > Wetlands > Sediment ...
CTATGAATGACTGTATCCTGTATGACTGTCTTTTTCTCGTCACCGATCTCAACAACACCTTCTCCTTCAAGCACATAGAACACGACATCAACAGGCGTAATATGGCGTCTGAGGCGTTCACCGGGCATCATCAGGATGTGCACGCCCAACGCGTTCTCGTGGTCATAGATCTTCTTGGTCTCAACCCCATGAGGGTTCTTACCGGGCTCGATATCTGCTAGTCTTGTAATCTCCATTTTATTCACCAAAAAGGTGGGGGTTAGCCCAATATTGCCTTCATATCCTCATCAACGGTTGTGATGGGCATGATGTTGAAGTTTTCAACAAGCACATTCAGCACGTTGGGGGTTATGAACGCGGGTAGGCTTGGACCCAGTCTGATGTCCTTGATGCCCAAGTAGAGTAAGCTCAACAGTATGGCTACTGCCTTCTGCTCATACCAGCTCAGAATCATGCTCAATGGCAAGTCATTCACTCCTACATCAAACGCCTTAGCTAAGGCGACAGCGATCTGAACCGCGCTATACGCATCATTACACTGACCAATATCCAGTAGCCGGGGAATACCCTCGATGTCACCAAGCTGCTTATCGAAGAACCTGAACTTTCCACAAGCAAGGGTCAAGACTACTGTGTCCTCTGGCGCCTTCTCCACGAACTCTGTATAGTAGTTTCGCCCTGTCTTGGCTCCATCACAGCCACCAACTAGGAAAAAGTGCCTGATCTTACCAGCCTTCACAGCATCAATCACTGCGCCTGCGACGTTCATCACAGCGTTGTGACCGAATCCAACCATCACTGAGCCCTTATCGGTGTCCTTACTGAACCCGGGCATCTCTAGTGCTTTCTCGATTACCGGTGTGAAATCCTTGTCCCGTATATGCTGGACTCCATCGTATCCGACTAAGCCTGTTGTGAATATGTTGTCCTGGTAGCTTTCGGCTGGTTTCTGGATGCAGTTGGTTGTCATCAGTATTGCGCCGGGGAACTCTTTGAACTCCCTTACCTGATTCTGCCAAGCAGTACCATAGTGTCCATAGAAGTGACTATACTTCTTCAGCTCAGGATAACCATGCGTTGGAAGCATCTCACCATGAGTATAGACATTGATACCCTTGCCCTCTGTCTGCTTCAACAACAGCTCAAGGTCATGGAGATCATGTCCAGAAACAACTATCGCTTTACCTTTCTTTGCTCCCAGAGGTACACTGGTAGGCACTGGGTGACCATAATGACCGGTATTTGCTGCGTCCAGTAGCTCCATTGCGCGGAGGTTGATCTCTCCACACTTGAGGACAACGCCCACCATCTCATCAACGGTGGCGTTGGGCTTCATTGATGCCACAAAGCCGTCATAGATGAAATCATAGACCTTCTGGTCTTCTTGTCCAAGGATCGCCGCGTGGTCAGCATAAGCCGCCACACCCTTCAACCCATAGATAAGTGTCTGCTGTAGACTGTGGACATCAGGGTCACGGTCAGGATCAGATAATACGCCCACCTCTGCACCCTGCTTCACCATCTCATCGATGGTGCTTGCTGGTACAAAGCCAGCTGCGCGGTTATCATAGCCCTCTGGTCCGCCTGCTTCCTTGATCTTCTTCTTCAAGGCTTCACGGTACTCCACAGCCTTTTTGATCAAGGGTGGGAACCTTTCCTTATCGAAGTTGACGTTGGTTAGTGTACTGAATGTAGCCTCCGCTGTGAAGCGGTTAAAGCTGGTATCTACTACTCCGTGGCGTCTTCCCTCCACGACCACATAGGATAAGCCTTTTACAGCGTACAATAATAGGTCTTGAAGAGCAGCCACTTCGGGACTCTTGCCACAGACTCCGAATCTGGTACAGCCGGTTCCACCGGCTGTTTGCTCACATTGATAACAAAACATTGTTTATTTTCCTTGAGATGCTTTGAGGGGGCAGTTGGCTCCGTTTCCACAGAATTTTTCTGCGTGGTTTTCAACCGCGTTTAGGATGGGGTCAAGGGTTTCGTGGTTCAGGTAGTATACGTTGTTTTTTCCTTCTCTTTTTCGTGTGACGAACTTGCAGCGTGTTAGTGGTCGTAGGTTGTGGCTTATCATGCTCTGTTCTTGTCCTATGGCGTCTACTAGTTCTGTGACGCTCATTGGTTGTTGGTGTAGGTTTTCGATTATTGCTAGTCTTGTTGGGTTTGCTAGGGTTGAGAAGAATCCGTAGCATAGTTCTGTTACTCCTTTTTTCATCCACTATTCCTCATGAAGCATTCTTCATATGAAGAATATGTCATGACGTTATAAGGTTTACGGCACTACAAATCATAAGGACAATCATCAACAGCTACACAATGCTTACCAGCATGATGCTCAACCAGTTCAAACAAAGGACCAATAAGCTCCCTATTCAAATGAACATACTTCTCCTTACCCCTGCGCTCTGATCCAATAAACCCACAGCGCTCAAGAAGCTTCAAGTTATGACTGATCATACTCTGCTCCTGATCAAGAAGCTCAGCCAAACCACTGACATTCATAGTACCGTCTTGAAGCCTCTCCAAAATAGCGAGGCGTGTTGGATTAGCCAACGTCGCAAAGAACCCGTAGCAGATTTCGTTTAATCCTTGTTTCATCTCCTTCCCCACACTCGAAGCAGATGCCGTAGAATGTATTGCGGTATTTAATAAGTGAAATGGTATTGTGAAAGTAATAATTGAAAAAAATTAAAAGTGAAGCGGGTTCAGCGAACCGTCGATGACCTTCATACCATTCATGTAAGGCTGCAAAGCATCCGGCACACGAATCGTGCCATCCTCCTGCTGATACTGCTCAATCAAGGCAACCATAGTCCTGCTGGTCGCGATAGCCGTATTATTCAAGGTATGCACAAAACCCTCTGGGGCTGCTCCTTCCTTGAGCCGGTACTTGACGTTAAGCCTACGTGCCTGATAATCAGTACAGTTGCTGTTGCTGCCTGTCTCACGGAACTCATCATCAGCCATCCAGCACTCAATATCATACTTCTTGGAGGCTATGCTACCCATATCACCAGTACAGACATTCACAACACGATAATGCAATCCAAGTCCCTCGTAGAGCAACTCACTGTTGCGTTGAAGCTCCTCGTGAAGCTCCCAGCTATCCTCAGGCTTGCTGAAGATGAACTGCTCTATTTTATGGAACTGGTGAACCCTGAATAGTCCCTTGGTGTAGCGTCCATGTTGACCGATCTCTCGTCTGAAGCATGGGCTGATTCCACATACCTTGATGGGTAAGTCTTCTGCTAGCAAGGTCTCGTTCATAAGCATTGAACCTACGCTATGCTCGCTTGTGGCGATCAAGTAGAGGTCCTCGTCCTTTATCTTGTACATGACTGACTCAAAGTCAGCGAGATCAGTAACACCCTCATAGGCTGCTCTTCTAAGCATGAACGGTGGCTCAATCAATGCATAACCACGCTTCAACAAAAAGTCAATAGCATACCGTTGAACCGCATGATCAAGCAACGCGAACTCGTTCCGTAGATAATAGAACCCAGCTCCCGCTGTCTTAGCCGCACGCTCAAAATCAGAGATACCTAATGCTTCTGTGATCTCTGCGTGGCTCTTTGGCTCAAAGCTAAACTCTGGTTTTGTTCCCCAGCGCCTGATCTCCACGTTATCATGATCATCCTCACCATAGGGAACCGACTCGTGAAGCATGTTGGGGAGTCTCATTAAACCGTCTCTGAGCCTCTCATCTGCGTTACTCATCTCTGACTCTAGCTCTTTGAGCTGAGAGGGAATACTGCTTGCCTCCTCTTTGAGGGATGAGGCGTCTCCCCCGCTCTTGATGACGCGTCCTATCTCGGAGGATATCTCGTTCCTCCTTCGACGCAATTCATTGACCCTGCCTGTTAGCTCCCGCCACTCTTTGTCTGTGGCTATCACATGGTCTAGGAGCTCAATCTTCGCTGGGTCGTGTCTTCTGGCTAGGTTTGCCCTTACTTCGTCGGGCTTTTCTCGGATGAGTTTTACGTCTAGCATCCTATTCCACGCAAGGGAACCCTACGACGATAAAGCATTTTAGGGTTATGAAGAAAAGCACCCATTTTCACCCGTCTCTCTGTGATTCAAACCGGTGCGTTTGCCTTTTAACCCAAAATCAAGGGGAAGTGTTTGATAACGCATGTCAACATACGAGATAGGAGCATTCGAGGCGTTGGAGTGGGCTTGGAATATTCTCAGAACACAGGAAACAGTTGAGCCTGATGCAACAAACAGGATCAGAGAAATGTTGTTCAAGCTGGGCTCAGGGAGCCCCGTTGATTTCAAGCAACAAATGAACGAGCTCAAGGCGCTCCAATAATATTTTAACCAGTTAACAGTTCCTCTTTAAGGCGGAGAAACTTGCAGTGAAAATCCAGCGTTTCAGTCTCATAGAGGGAGCTAAACAGGCAAAAGGCTTGGCAGTAGTGATTGATGTATTCAGAGCGTTCACCACAGCAGCCTACGTTATGGCAAACGGCGCTGAACGCATCTACCCTGTGGAGACTGTGGAGGAGGCTTTTGAACTGAAACGCAGTCACCATAACTGGATATTGATGGGGGAACGTGAAGGAAAACAGGTACCCGGCTTTGATTACGGTAATAGCCCGTATGATGTGAAGGATGTTGATTTCACAGGATACAGCGTCATACAGACCACAAGCGCAGGCACCAGAGGCTTGTTCAACGCATACCAAGCCGACGAGATACTACCCGGTAGTTTCGTCATGGCAGACGCCATAGTAGATTACATCAAGAAACGTGACCCCGAGACCCTGAGCATCGTAGCCATGGGTTGGGGCGGCAGGGCGAAATCCCCTGAAGACGAGTTGCTTGGAGTCTATATTGAGGAGAAGCTACTTGGAATTGAACCAGATTTTAACGAGATGAAAGCCGAGATACGGGCAGACCCACAGGGAGCCAAGTTCTTCGATAAGGCACAACCTCTCTTCAAGGAGGGGGATTTCCACTGCGCCATGGACATCAACAGGTTCGATTTCTGTCTACGATTAGTGAAAGCAGAGCAGCCCTACTTCGAGAAGGTAATCCGGTAGACATATACCGGTGTTTCTTTTCTGTATCTTATCTGAGATGAAGGTCTCAGACATTATGGTAAAGAACCCAGTGATCGTTGACCCCAACACAAGCTGCGGTAGAATCGCGAGACTCATGCGCGACCACAAGATAGGCTCAGTAATTCTAGCTACTGAAGGCAAGCCTGTAGGCATAGTCACTGAGCGTGACCTCGTGCATAGGGTTATGGCGCTGGAGAAGGACCCGGATATGTGTTATGCGCATCAGGTAAGCAGTAAGCCTGTGGTTGCTGTGGGTGTTCACGCTGATGTGGAGATGGTAGTTGACCTCATGAACGACTACAAGATCAGGCGCATTGTGATTGTTGATGAGAAGGACAAGATAATTGGAATCGTCACTACAGATGATCTCAGCAAAGCCCTCAGGGAAATGAGCGAGGAGTTAGCAGTAAAATACCATATAATAGCCCAGAGGCTACACAGCTAATCCTCGTTATATCTCAGATCACGCCAAATGGGTTCCTAAAATATTGATTGTTTTCCCATTCAATGAGAATACGTCACCTATGTCATTGGTGGGCGATTTTCACCGCTCTTTTTTGGTACTAGTAAAGAATAATATAATATCTTCAAGGAAAGGATGGATCTTTTCTCAGGTACTTGATGTCAATAGGGATATTGGTTTCAGTCGAATCGGAGTTGAATATGAATATGTATGGATTATGGAGATCCATCGTAGTATTGAAACTGGTTTTTGGGTTTAGGTTCCAAAAGTAATATCCGTTTCTATATGCCCATAAGCTACGGAGTTCACCCTCATATCTTTGATGTAGCTGGATTTGACATGTTGTGTTCTGAGGAGCAACAACATCAATATTTATCATATAGATACCAAAGAAATCGCCGCTTCTCTTTTCAACGTACATACTATAAATTTCATCGTATTCTGAGTCATGGAAGTCAATGTCCCATTGATAGTTGTTAAAAAACATAAGATAGCTGCGAAGACCAAGTATAACCACTATGGCAGATAAAGAGGCGAAAGAATACACAATCCAGGGATCGGATATGTCTTTATCTGGTATGAATTTGAGGGCTGAATCGATACCAGAGCACCAGCCAAAGTATCTTGAAGTCAATTTACGAAAGTTCATCGCCTAACCACATTTCTTTTATATTAAAGTGAATTTACTACTTCTTCACTGTGACTTTTTACGTAAAGCATTTAACCTTTACTGTTCGCTTAGAGAGCCTCTAAATGATAGTTAATGGATAGATGAAAGTCTATCCCATCGTTTACTGGGTGATTTTCTTAAGATGAAATAGCTTGTTGCGGTTATTATCCCCAGTATTACGGTGAGTACTGGGTAAGGTATACCTGTTTCTGGAGTTTCCAGTATCATGATGTCTATGGTATGTGAGCTATGACTGTACTTGACCAATATCACCCAGTGATCATCGTACTCAGTGTACTCGTAACTGGTTTCAACGCCATCAATAAAGACTTTTAACTGGTCTATACTCGCTGTAACGTTTTTTGGTATAGTTATCTCGGTCATGCCCGTGGTTCCTTCCTCTCCTGAGACTATGAAACTGTAAGAGTTATCAGTCATATTGATACGGGATATTGTCGAGTTCGATGTAATAGAAAGAACTTTATGGTTTTCTAGTTCCACGATAACTTCAGTCTGATTATTTCCAGCTATAACAGTGATCTCCCCCAGATCAGGGTAAACAATCACACTACTATTTCCCTGATTAGAAACCGTTTCCTCCTCAATCCATTCGATCTTAATGGGGATACCTTCAGAAAACACTGTTAGCCCATACAGAGTATCGATCACACCAGTCACTACATAGGACTCGTTTTTTGGAGTACTGGATGTAACGAAGGTTTGCCATCGCTGGTTTACATCAGACCATTCAAGGTCATGGTCTCCACAGAGGAGCATTCCATTATTATCATCGAACTGGGTGGCGTCACTTTGACACTGTGCCGTAAACCAAATGATTACAGGTTCAGTTAGTACAGCTTTTTCTGTGCTTGCTCCAGAGCCAGTGACCGTGATCCGGTCATTGACATAGATAACGGTATTAGATGTGAAGTAGGTAATATTGTGTTCTGGGTCTGTTATGTTCGCTACGGTTGCTGTGTGTTCTCCTAGTGAAGTGGATAAGGGATTCAGTTGGAGGCTTCCCTTGAAATCTTTGTCTGTCTCCGTATAAACACCGGTCCAGTCTATGACTGGCGTTTCACCTACGTTGATATGTGAGTCAAGTATCTCTAGGGTTATCTCAATACTAGTCCAAGTAATGGTCACCGGATCGATACTAATAGTATAACCAGTCATGGTTGAGGCGGTGATATTGGTTACACGTATGGTTTTTTGTTTAGCTTGATTTGATGAAAAGGTGAAGGTTGCCCATCCTTGACTGTTTGTAGAGCTTGATAAACTGTCTATGTGTACCGTACAATCTGCGTCTGAGCCATCCTCATTTGATACATGGATTTGTATTGTCGATATTTCCCCGAGGTTCATGTAATGAGGATTATAAGTTATCTGGTCAACATCTAGGATGTTTGAGGGAGGTATATATATCCCTATAAAGTGTGATCTCCAGTTTACAGAGACACTCTTCTCATTCATATTCACACTGGTGATACTCCGAGTGTTCCCTGAAGCAGTAACAACTTCATAGATTACTGTCTCAGGAGAGGATTTTGTATCAAATATATTCCAGATCCCTGCTCCTAGGTGGCTTGCTGTTAACCCGTTTATAGTTACATCGCCGTCTACAACTGGGTTGCTTGTGTCTTCATAGATGAGGGATACGTTTATCGTGACGACTTCATCAACGTATATCTGCGTGCTGGAAGCGGTGATGCTATCAACTATAATATCTGGCGGTATCCATGAGACCGCGGTGGATTGCCCGTTTATATCGACTGTATTGAGGTTTCGGGTATTGCCTGATGCGGTTACTGTGTCGTATGTTATTGTTTGCTCTGTGGCTTTGGTGTCGGTTATTCTCCATACTCCAGAGCCTTGATGAACAATGGATAATCCGTTGATGGTGACGGTTCCATCCGTTACAGGAGTACTATCGTATACATAGATGAGTGAGACATCGATATCCGTGGAGTAATCTAGGAACAATGTATTTTCTGAGGCGGTTATGCTTTGAACTTGTATTTGATCCCATATAGTTGTCGCTGATTGCCCATTCATATCTACTGTATTGATTCCTCGTGTGTTTCCAGCAGCTGTTATAGCATCATAGGTCACTAATTGGGCAAAGGGTTTGATGTCAGCAATTCTCCAAACACCTGAGCCTTGATGAAGTGCAAATAACCCATTGATAGTTACCATACCGTCAATCACTGGAGCGCCTGTATCCTCATAGATGAGAGATGCATCTACCGTGACAGCGACACCGAGATCGATGTAATCGTTTGACGCGGTCAGACTATCGACGATGATATCGGGTAGAACCCAGTTCACAGTTGTGGACTCGCTGTTCATATTGACTGTAGTGGTGCTTCTTGTGTTTCCTGAAGCTGTTACTGTATCATAGGTTACTGTTTGAACCGTGGACTTGGTTTCTGTTATTCTCCAGACTCCTGAACCTTGATGGGTGGCTGTTTCTCCGTTGATGGTTACTGTTCCATCTGTTAACTGGGTTTCATCGGATTCGTATACTAGTGTGGCGTCGATGTTGATTGAATAATCTATGAATTGAGTATTATCAGATGCTATGATGCTCTGGACTTTTACCTGATCCCATGTCACTGTATCTGATTTCCCGTTCATATCAACTGTATCAACACCACGCATATTGCCCGAAGCCTCAACAGTATCATAGGTTACTGTCTGAATCGAGGACTTGGTGTCTGTAATCCTCCAAACCCCTGAGCCTTGAGGGGACGCGGATATTCCATTGATGGTGACAGCTCCGTCCACTACTGGAGCACTTGTATCGCCGTAAATTATAGTTGCATCAACAGTTACCGAATCATCAAGTCCAAGATACTCTACGGAAGCTGTTACACTTTCAACAATGATATCTGGGAGCTTCCAAGTAACTGATGTTGACTTACTGTTCATGTCTACAGTTGCGATGTTTCTTGTGTTGGCGGATGCAGTTACTGATTCGTAGGTTATGGTTTCGGGTGATGATTTTGTCTCTGTGATCCTCCAGACTCCAGAGCCTTGGTGCGTCGCGGTTTCTCCGTTGATTGTAACTGGTCCATCGATGACTGGCGTATTATCTGATTCATACCAGAGTAGGGCATCGATTGTGGCGGACTCATCCACGTATAATGTGGTTTCAGAGGCGGTCACGCTTTGTACTGTTATCTGTTCCCATGTCACGGTGAAGGATTGAGTGTTATAGATGGAGGTGATGCCTCGGGAGTTACCTGACGCTGTCACAGTGTCATAGGTCACGGATTGAACAGATGCCCTTGACTCCCATATCCTCCATGATCCTCCTGCTACATATGTTGCAGATACACCATTGATGGTTACAGTGCCATCAACTACGGGGGTACCAAAGTCTTCATAGACAAGAGAAGTGGTAACCGCAACCAAGTCGTTTACATCCGCGTAGTCTTCTGATGGCGCGATGACATCAACGATGATGTTTGGAGCTCTCCATGTTACTTCTACCGATTGCCCATTCTGATTTACTGTATCGATGTTTCGTGTGTTGCCTGAAGCTGTCACTGTTTCGTAGTTTACTGTCTGAACTGAAGACTTGGTGTCGGTTATCCTCCAAACCCCCGATCCTTGATGAGACGCCGATAACCCGTTGATTGTTACTGTTCCATCAGTCACTTCTGCCTCATCGGATTCATAAACAAGCGTAGTATCGATGTTTGTGGAGTGCTCGACACATGGTGAGACTTCAGAAGCGATAATGCTTTGGATTTTAATTTGATCCCATGTCACAGTCGCTGATTGAGTGTTATAGATGGAAGTGATGCCTCGTGTGTTTCCAGATACAGTTACTGTATCATAGGTGACTGATTGGACTGTGGACTTGGTGTCTGTTATTCGCCATACTCCTGCCCCTTGATGGGTTGCTGATAACCCATTAATGGTTACAGTGCCATCAACAACTGGGTTGCTTGTGTCCTCATATGTAAGAGAAGCATCTACGGTTACATCACCGTCTAGCTCAAGATATTCAACAGATGCCGTCATACTATTCACAATGATATCTGGAGGCTGCCAAGTCACTTCCACTGATTGTCCATTCATGTCAACGTTTTCAATATCTCGCGTATTTCCAGATGCAGCCACAGAGCTATAGGTAACTGTTTGCGCGGAGGACTTGGTGTCTGTGATTCTCCAGACTCCTGCTCCTTGATGGCTAGCAACCAACCCATTTATAGTCACCGTACCGTCGGTTATTGGTTCATTATCGTAGGAATAGATGAGGGCAGCGTCGATGTTTGTTGAATAATCTATATATGGGTTGGTATCTGATGCAGTTATGCTCTGGACTTTTACCTGATCCCATGTGGTGGTCGCTGACTGTCCCTTCATATCAACAGTTGTTACTCCTCTGCTGTTATCGGATGCAGTTATAGTGTCGTAGGTTACTGATTGAGCAGAGGACTTTGAGTCTGTGACACTCCATGTGTTATCATAAACATAAACGCAATCACCTCCAGACGCTACAACATAAACTTTTCCAGTTGTATCTACAGCTACAGCGGTGGGAGAATCGATGCCATTTAATGTAGCAGTAATAGTGTCCGTAGATGTATCAATAATATAAACACGGTCATCATAACTACAAGGAACGTAAACGTTACCAGTAATAGGACTATAAGTTAATGGACTATTATCAAAGCCGTTTATATCTAATGTTTTTATGACGGTTGTTCCTTCAATAACACTAATAACATCTGAATTATAACTCGCTACATACATTTTTCCAGTAGAAGTATCCACCGCTAAGGTTCTAGGCGTCGCAACCACAGGTATTGTAGCAATCTCAGCGTGAGTGCTTAAATCCAATACACGAACCAAATACTCGTAATCAGGAACAGTATACAGTTTCCCTGCAGAGACATCAATATCTAAACGAAGTGTATGTTCATTAATGATATCTACAACGGTTCTTGAATCCAAGTCAATTACATCTATTCTACTAAAATAGTAGACGGATACATATCCTCGTCTAGCAACTGGGTCAACAGCCATATATCGGGGGCTCCAACCTACATCGATCCTCGTTGACACTACATCGGTGCTTGTGTCAATACAATATACATTACCTGAAGTTTCTTCGGCGCGTATAATGTACACAGTGCCTGTAGTTGAATCCACGCTGATCCCATAAGGTCGAAACCAGAGAGATATTGTCTTTACAACCGTATCTGTGTTAATATCAATAACAGATATACTATTACCATTCTTGTTAATAACGTAGGCTTTTCCCGTAGACGTATCTATGGCAATGCGATAGGGTTCGTCTCCTACATCTATTTTTAATCGATTTGAAGCAGTTAACCCGTTAATAGTTACAGAGCCATCCGTAACGGGTAGACCTGTGTCATCATAGTTTAGAACAGCTTCAAGGGTGACTGATTCACCCACATCAACAAGGCTATCTGAAGTCGTTAAGCTATCAACAACGATATCACCAAAAACAAAACCAACACAAACAATAGCAGAAACAATAAACAAAATGAATGTTATTTTTAATGTTTTTATAATACTCATTATCCAGATGATCCCTTATCTTTGAAACACTGAATTAGCTATTATATAACATTTAACTCAAACTAGAATAATTCCTATTTAGGAAAATAAATGAATCATCATAACCGAGAAACCGTAGTATAATTTAAAAAACACGCAGAAGCAGCGTTTTTGGTATACAAAAATGGGTTACAACTTGTTTATACTAAAGTTACACTACAAAATCCTATATGCAACCATATACCAGCATATAGTGTTCTAACAAGTGAGTGAGATCAGATGGTAGAGTTCTGTGACCGATGCGGCAGCTTCATGAAGCAAAGCCTCAACGGATACGAGTGCCCCCGATGCGGCTGGGAGAAAAAAGCCATGGTGATAGAGGTCAAAACAGGCCCAGACACCGAGGCAGAACCAGTCTACGTCATGTCAGGCACAGAGAACGCCAATAAGGTAACACGCAGATGCCCCATGTGCGGACACAACGAGGCATACCACAACATCACAGTAGCACTTGGTGAACACGCTGGGGTAAACACTGACCGCAGCGTTGAGCGTTTCCGCTGTGTAAAATGTGGACACAGCTGGATAGAAAACTAACGCGGCGCTACATGCACGTTAATTGGTATTCCTTCCTCGATACTCTTGCTTACTATGCAAAAGTCCTCGAATAACCCGAAGCATCTATCGTATTGGCTCTGGAACTCGTCTAGATTGATCTCGGGGCTGATCTCTACGTTTACCTCGGCTATCCTCCACCTGCCTTTATCGTTGCGCCTCATCTTGCCCTCCACCTTAGTCTCGATATCGCCGATCTCTGCTCGTGCCTTCTGGAGACAGAACATGAGGCTGGCTGTGAGGCAGTTGCCCATTGCCGCTGCTAGTACCTTTGATGCGTTGGGTCCTGTATCGCCGCCTAGGGGTTTTGGTTCATCCATGGTGAATGGTTCTACATCTTGTAGCCCAAAGTCTACTTTGAATACGAAGTCTTTCTCGCGTTTCATGGAAACCTTGAAGGTTTTCTCTTCATCGCTCATCTGAATCCTTAACTCTGTGTAAAGGAACAAGATAAAAACATCGCAAGACAGGGCTGCAAACTCATATAGAGGAGAGACGCGGTGGTTACTTTATGTCAGGTATGAGACGCAAGGATAAGGAGATCACTGAGAAAGTAGTCATTGAGGAGATATTCAGGCAGAATCAAGTAGGCAGACTAGGATTAGCGGTTGATAATGCACCATATGTTGTGCCTATGAACTTTGCCTACTTCAACGGCAATATCTATCTCCACAGCCACATGGATGGATCAAAGATGAGATATATCAAACAAAACCCAAGGGTCTGCTTTGAGGTCGATGACGGCGAGATAGTTACAGGGGAAAATCCATGTGACTTTAGCTGGAATTATAAGAGTGCTATTGCTTTCGGTGAGGCTAGGATACTGGAATCTGATGAGGAGCGTATCAATGCATTGAAGGTCATCAGCGACAAGTACAGCTTTGGTAAGAGTAAGCAAATCACCCCCGAGGTAATGGGGAAAAACAGTCATCTGATGCTAGTAGAGATAAAAATAGACAAGATGACTGGGAAACAGAGCCCAGCTCCAGCGAAAGATTAGCTTTTCCAGACCTTGTACCATCTTGAGTAGCTTCTTTTCTGCCACTCAGGGCGGTCCGTGGGGTATAGTTCACGGTACTTGTAGTTGATGACTTTCTCCTCTGATGCTCCGTCTTCTATCAAGCCCTTCATTATCCAACGTAGCTCCTTCATCCACTCTAGCTGTTTCTCGACCTCTTCAAGATCACAGAGGGGGCCATGTCCGGGTACTATTTTCTCAATATCCATCTCTAGCATACGCTGGAACGACTCGATCCACTGATCCGGGTTCGCTGAAGGGTCTCCAGCCCAGGGGAACCTGTTGACGAAGAGGAGATCACCCGCGAAGAGGACCTTATCGTCTGGTATGTAGACGACGCTGCTACAGTCTGTGTGTCCGGGCATGTGAATGAACTCTACGCCCTCAAGCGTCCAACTGTCTTTGAATGTGGTCTTGGGTAACACTATCTCCAAGCCCTCGAATAGCCACCACCGCTCAGGAGCATCCCGTTTGTAGGTCTCAAGCATCTTTTCTAGGTTGCCCGGAGCCCACTCGTTCTTGAGGTTTGTCTCCATCTTCTCATAGAGTCGTTTGTGGCTGATTATCTCAAGGTCCTTGAACACCATGTTACCGAAAACATGGTCACCGTGAACATGGGTCAATAATAGATGGGTTAATGGTTTGTCGGTTACTCGGGGTATGGCTTCTCTGAACTGTTTGGCTGAGCCCGGGTACTGGGCGTCAACCACCAAGGCGTGCTCAGGCAGCTCGATGATACCTACATTTCCACCTGTCTCGCCGTCCCAGTTGGCGTAGACCTTGTCTGATACCTTGTGGAGTCTCATAAAATCACTAGATATTGGTGGTTTTCTGGGTTGATAAGCGTATAGAAGAGATAGGTTTTTCAGATAAGCCTCAGTGTGCATGTTACCCATGAGTATCCAAGAGAAGATCAAGGCGATTGAAGACGAGATCGCCCGCACACAGGTCAACAAGGCGACCAACCGTCACCTTGGGGTACTCAAGGCAAGAATCGCAAGACTCAGAGAACAAGAAAGAGAACGCATCGAAAGGGGCAAGGGACAGGTCGGTGATGGTTATGCTGTCCGCAAGGATGGTGACGCCACGATTGTCTTGCTTGGTTTGCCCAGCGTCGGTAAAAGCACGCTGTTGAATCACTTAACAAACAGCAACAGCAAAGTAGGAGCCTATGATTTCACTACACTCACTGTTGTACCGGGGGTACTCAAGTATAGAGGCGCCCAGATTCAGGTACTGGATATTCCGGGTATCATCAGAGGCGCTAGTGAGGGCAAGGGTCTCGGTAAACGTATTTTGAGCACCACGCGTAGCGCTGATTTGCTGCTTGTGATTGTTGATGTGTTTAATCCCGGTATTCGTAAGGTCTTGCTTGATGAGATTCGTAATATTGGTATTCGTCCTGATGAGAATCCTCCTAACATACAGATAGAGAAGAGGGGCAGTGGAGGTATCATCATCACTGATCTCGTTGGTATGACTGAGATGGATGAGGAAGGCATGAAGGAGATACTCAGGGAGTACCGTTACCATAATAGCCGCGTGGTTGTCCGTGAGGACGTTGATTATGACAGGTTCGTTGATGTTCTCCTCAAGAACACAGTGTATATTCCGACTCTTACTGTTGTGAATAAGATCGATATGGTTGACGAGGAATGGGTCGAGAAATTAGGCGAGGACGCTGATTATGATTATGTCGCCATCAGCGCTGATAACGACATCAACCTAGAACAACTCAAAGAAAGGATGTTCGAAAGACTGGATCTCATCAGGCTCTACATGAGACCAAAAGGCGAGGACCCGGACTTTGATGAGCCGTTGATCATCAGAAATGGGAGCACCGTTGAGGACGTCGCGAATAAGATACATCGTGACCTCAAGAAGACTCTACGATTTACCCGTGTTTGGGGTAAGAGCGCCAAGTTTGGTGGTCAAAAAGTTGGTTTAAGCCATCAACCTATGGATGAAGATATAATTACGTTCTATTAGCTGACGTAGAAGCCTGCTTCTGGTCCAATCATTTCTTCTTGTACCATTGCGTTCATTGCGCATACTAGCTCTGGGTGAAGACGTGCTACATCTACTAAGCTGAGTATACCTAGTACGTTGAAGTCTTCTTCTACTTGTTCCAGTACGGGTAGTTTCTTGATCTGATTAATCAGCATGAGCTCTACTGCTCTTTCAAGCACTGTATCAGGACTGACTACAATAACGGGTTCGGACATAACGTCACAAACGGGTACTTCTGATGGATCAAGACCCGCACACACCACCCTCGTGACAATATCCCGCTCGGTGACGATGCCCCGTAAACCCTCTTCGGAGAAGACCAACAGGCTGCTTATACCGAATTTCGCCATTGCCCTCGCAGCGTTCTTAACGGACTCGTCAATGGTTGTTGTGATTACCCTCTCAGTCATAACATCATTAACTGTAAGCACTGTTTTCTCCACGTTTCAGGCTTCAATATCGATTAAAAGCGATTATGGATGCTTGTTAAGGGTTACTTTGTTTTATACACCTTGAGCTCAGAAGGCAGTTTCTCGCTCGCATAACGAAGAATCAACGCCGGAGACTCCGGTTTCCACTGAATCAAATACTCATGTATCTCCTGTGGGTACTCTCTTGATGCTTCCTTGAGCATCCAACCAACTCCCTTCTGCACCATATCATCCTCATCGGTCATCAAAGGCTCAGCGATACTGTAAACCTCATCAAGCATCAAACCCTTTCGAGCTATAGGAACCATGGTTACTGCTGCGGCTCGTCGTCTCCATCGGTTATCGCTGCTAGTCCATTTGATTAACTCCTCTGTGAGTTTTGGGTTGTCTTTGATGCATTCGCTTATCATGTGTGTTGTGAGGTGGTCTGTAATTGCCCAGTTGCTTAGATACTCTACCCATTGATCGAATAACGGGAAGTGCTCTGCCCGGATTTTTCGTCTGAACCGGTCAAGCATCTTTAGCCCCACCGATGCAGCGTCCAATACTCCAGTCTTCATTAATTTCTCTGTGAGGGCTAGTGCTGCCGGTAGGTCTTCTTTTACCTCTGGGTAGAACTGGTCGGCTATCGCTTTGTTCTGTTTCTGGGTCAAGCCATAGGTCTCTATGGATTCTTTGAAGTATCGTATTAGGTCTGCTTTGCGCTCTGGGTCGCCTTGTTTCTCTATCTCAGCCATGATCCGGTCTGCAAGCTCAGTCAAACGCCTCACCTATCTCAGCATAATCAATCTGGATAGCCTTTTCTTGTTTGGATAAGATGATGGTTTTTCGCCACGCTGGGTCTTCCTCTGGGTGGTCAAGCCTGTAGTGGGCGCCTCTGCTTTCCCTGCGCTCCATTGCTGCCCTGATGATGTACTCACATACGTCTAATGCCATCAACGCCTCCAATGCGTTCAATAGCTGTTTTCCGGGCTTCGCCAATATATTGCGTGCACTGTCTCGTAGCTCTCCCAGTCGCTCAAATGCCGCAACAAGCGAATAACTGTCTCTAATGACGCCCACGTTTTCCCACATGTTCTCACGTACAAGATCCATCAAAGTTGGTGGAGTATAACCTACGTCACGGAAGGTGAGTTTCTCGTATCTTTCAAGCTCAGGTTTAACAAGCTCCTCAATGTCCTCAAAGTCATGGGTTTCCGCGTATTCGACTGCACGCTGAGCTGCTCTTACGCCAAAGACAGTTACGTCTGTTAACGCGTTTCCACCGTGTCTGTTTGCACCGTGGACGCCGCCCATTACCTCTCCTGCAACGATTAATCCGGGTACATCTGTCTCGCCATATGTATTGGCGACTACTCCGCCCATGGTGAAGTGGCTTAAGGGTGCTATTCTGATGAGTTTCTCGTCCGCTCTGAGCGTTTCCCTGTAGTACTTGTTGTTCGCCATGCCATACCAGTCGTCTGGTTTCCCGTTTTTCACGACCTCACGTGCATCAAGCAATACAGCTCCTTCAAGTCCAAAACCGTCATGAACCTCACGCATCATGGCTCGTGATAATAGGTCTCGGCTCTTGGCGATGTATGGTCTCTCTGTGACGTGGTGTTTGGCGGGTATGTCCTCGCCTAGGGTGTTTACTATCTTGCCCTCCCAGACCACTTTACCGTCTACGAGTAGCGATGGTGCATCTGGTTCGGCTAGTGCTAGGGGGAAGAACTGGCAGAACTCCATGTCTCTTAGTCGTGCTCCTGCTTCATAGGCTAGGTAGTAGCCGTCTCCTGTGGTTCTTAGTGGGCAGTCTGTTCGTTTGAATAAGCCTCCTGCTCCGCCTGATGCTAGGAGTATGGTTTTTGTTTGGAATATGATGGGTTGGTCTTCTCGTCCATGATACCCTACGGCACCGACAACTGTGTCGTCTTTCTTGATCAGCTTGGTAATGATGGTGTTCTCGATGAACTCGACGCCAAGGTCCCTGAGGTACTTGACTTGTGGTAATGTGATGCCTTGTCCTAGCTTGGTCTCGGGTGCACCGACGTTGATGCCTCCACGGTGCTCATTTACCACGCAGCCATACTTGTCAAGCTCCAATACACGTTCTCCACCTTCCTCAACCAATACCTCGACAAGATTTGGATCGTTCAAGCCTTTACCGGTGCTGAGGGTGCGTTCCCTGTGTTCATCGACGGTCATACCGCCAACCGCTGCAAGGTAGCCGCTACCCGCTACTATTGTACAGTTGTTGTAGCCTGCTGGTGCTTTTGATACTAGGGTTACTTTTGCGCCTTGTTCGTGGGCGTGGATGGCGGCTCTGAGTCCGGCTCCTCCTGTGCCGATTATGAGTATGTCTGTCTTGACGTTGATGACCATAGGGAAAAGGGCGCAGTTAATGGTTTTAAACGGTGCCCTCAAGGCTTGGTCCATCAGGGGTCTTGTATACTCTGATGGGCTTCAGCCACTCTGGTTTCATCTCTGGGAAATCAGTTCTATAATGTGTTCCTCGGCTTTCCTCACGGCGTAGGGCGGATAACGTGGTTAGGGTTGATGCCAGTATCGCCATCTGGGTCTCGGCTGCCTGTTTCTGTTGGGTGATGTCTGCTTCGTTAAACCTGAGCTTACTCATCTCGGACAATCTATCCAATGCTGAGGACAGGCAATCTTTGCTGCGTACGATACCTACTTTATCCCACATCAGACCCCGTAGCTCTTTCAGTGTCTCAGCTGGGTCGGTCTCCGTGGTATAGGCTCCTTTGAACTCGTAGTTTATCTCTTGTCTTGGGTGTTTTGCCGCGTATTCTGCTGCTGATGCCCCGGCTCTTGCACCGAAGACCACGATCTCGGTTAATGCGTTGCCTCCAAGTCTGTTTGCGCCGTGTACTCCGCCTGTTACTTCTCCTGTGGCGTATAATCCGGGTACATTGGTGCTGCAGTCGGGTTGTATCTCGACTCCAGCCATGGTGAAATGACATGATGGCGCCACCTTGAACGGTTTCTCATCTGCACCTAAATCCAGTAACGCCTTACGTTGAGCGCTCCGTGCGATCAGCTTCTCTAACCCAACCTCGTTGATGACATCAGAGGCATCAAGAAGCACAGCGCCATCAACACCGCGTCCCTCCTGTACCTCGGTCATTATTGCTCTGCTCAGGTGGTCCCTTGCCATTGTGGTTAGTGGTCGCTGAGTGATTCCATGCTTCTCGACAATATCCTCACCGAGACTGTTACGCAGTGTTCCCTGGTCTACTATGTTTCCGTACATGGCGAAACTTGGGTAGCCTTTCTCTGCGACAGCCACTGGTGTAAACTGGATATACTCCATGTCTCGAAGGGTTGCACCAGCCATATACGCCAAAGCATACCCATCACCCGCAATATCCACTGGGCAATCAGTTCTACTGTAGACTCCGGCTGAGCCTCCTGCTGCTAGGATGGTTGCCCCTGCCTTGAATACTACTGGTTCGTCTCTTAGTCCTACGGCTCCGATGACTCGGTTGTTTTCCTTGGTTAGCTCTGTTATTGTGCACTTGTCTACGAGTTGTACGCCTCTTTCCTTGAGGTACTTGACCATAGGCAGTATGAATCCGAGTCCCCTTGCCTCTGGGTTATCTCCGCAGAGCACGTTACCGTATCTGGTCGTGATTGCTACACCGTATTTTCTAAGCTCAAGCAGCCGCTCAGCGCCTTCAGATACCAGTACATCTACGAGAGCTGGATCATTGAGGTGTTTTCCTCCTTCCATGGTGACTTGTCGGTGTTCTTCAACCGTGTATCCGTCCACTGCGGCTCTGAAACTACCGTTTGCGACTATTGTAGCATTCTTCATGCCTGTGGCTGCCTTGCTAACAATCAGTACGTTGGCACCTCGGGCTTCTGCCTCTATTGCTGCCCTAAGCCCAGCGCCTCCACTGCCTATAATGAGAACATCAGCTTCGTAGTAAGTGACCATAGGTAAGGGATAGTGACGGTTTGTTTAACGGTTACTCAGCCAAATAGACTCTTTCTAGACAGTATTCCTCGGCTGACTCACGCGTCAAGACTGCTTCAACCCTGAGCCTTGGATCAAACTCGTTGAGGGTTGCCTGAATACTGGGTAAAGTTAGATGTGTGCATAATCCGTTGAGGAACATGCCACAGTCCACTCCGACATCAAGGAACGCTTCAAAGAAGGGGCACCTGTTGATGAGGAAGGTTACGCTTTTTTCGTCTTGTTTGTGGACTCTGATCTCTGTTCCCGCGTCCTCCATGAAGCGCTTGTAGACTTCTGCGCCGATCTCAAGTGTTGTGAGGTCTTTGGGTAGTTTTCTTCGCATTTCTCGTGCGATAAGTACTCCTTGGCGTTTGCTGGCTTCCTCAAGGATTTCCAGTGCCTTGTCTGTGCCTAGAATTTCTATTACCTTCATCACATACAGGATATTCAGGTCGTATGCTCGTCTAACGCCGTCGAACATAATCAACACCAGCATCTAGCACAGTTTAAGGGTTTAGGAAACCAGTCAAATACAACCAAGACCAATCTGGATACAATGAAGGAAAAATCCATCCTAGATGCAGTTATCGCATTCACGGTGCTCCAACTGATACTAATAGTGCCTCAAGGGGTACGTGACCTAGTCAGGTGGGAGAACCGTGTACTAGGGGGAAGCTACCTTACAGGCTTATTATTGGTGGCTTTGCCTGTTTTCGTTATTGTTGTGCGTCGCTACGAGTTCAGATTGATGGGTGTATCTGTGGAAAACTGGCGTAGTAGCATCAACAACGGCTTCAGGGGGTGGATTTTTTTCATCTTTCCCCAGTTGATTCTAACATTCTTCAATGGTTGGGGTGTTCGATATCAAGAGTTTCCATCAGTTGCAGCGATTCTGAGTTTACTTGTACTGGCTGCGATTTTATTTATGAATCGAGGTATGTTTGGGCCTGCTTCAAATAGACGACTCGGAGTAATCGTTTTGGTATTATTGTCGCCTTTTCTGTTTAGCATCATCTATGATGCGTTTTCTTTGAGATTGGTGAAAGAGTACCTCTGGAATGTCTTGGTTGGTGGTTTTGCGGAGGAGTTCTTTTACAGAGGATATGTCCAGTCCAGCATTAACCAAGAATACCAAAGGGAATGGAAAATAGGAAAGACAAGCTTTGGACCCGGATTAATCATCTCAGCCGTACTCTATGGAGCCAGTAGAGGGCTTAGGGTTATGAAGCCTTGGAGTGGTGTCTATGATTTTGCTTGGGGTTGGGGTCTCTATGTCTTCACCATTGGATTGTTTTATGGTCTCATCAGGGAGGCATCAGGTGACATACTCGCATCAGGCACAGCCAACAGCATGATTGACGCCATCGGTGAAGCACTACTACGGATATTTGACTAGAAAAACCCCTGCACATGATCCAAAGCACCTTCCTCAACTGTGATAGAGACTCCTGTCTGGTCTGTTTTCACACAGTAGACTCCAGTCAAACAGATTATTTCTGGTATCTTGGATCGGATAAGTTTGATATCTTTGCCCGATATCATGATTCGTCGCAGGTTCTCCTTAAGGCTTATTGACTTCAACCCATGATGCGCCACAAGCTCGTGAAGGGTTTTCAACGCTATCAGGGCATCGTGAGTAAAACTGATCGTCAGTTTTCCCTCTGACGCTTCAATGCTGTGCACAACGCCTCCAATAGAGGTCAAATGATCCACGGCTTCTTGTACGACATGGCTTTTCTCGGCGCCATCACCTATGAGCGCCGCCTCATGGATACACTCATCGTCAATTGAGACATCTATACTCGGCAGATCTCCCCTAACCACGGTGCCTGTCTCGGTTAGAGCCTCGCCTCTTGAGATTAGTCTGATGTCCAGCTCCGGGTTCTTGTGTCTGAAAACCTTATCGTGGAGAACCTTGGAGCCGTTGCCGCTCAGGAGGTACGCGTCTCTTGTGCTGATCTCCCCTAGCTTCTCTGAGTCCTCCACAAGGTGAGGATCAGCCGAATAAACACCGCCCACATCCTTGACCAAGACTAGTTCATCAGCGTCAAGACACCTAGCAAGCACAGTTGCAGTTGTGTCTGTGCCTCCTCTTCCTAGAGTTGTAACCATTCCGTTGATGCTTCTGCCCACAAACCCAGACACCACAGGCGTAACACCACGGTTCAGCAAAGGCTTCAAGCTTAGAGCGACAGCTTTCCCACACTCCTCATTGATGGGCTCGGCGTCACCAAAGTTGTCATCAGTGATGATTGGCCACCCGGGGGAGTCAACTGTATACTCCTCGGCTTGGACTCCAATGAGTTCCAGGGCTGATGTGAATAGGCGTGTGGTTTGCTCCTCACCTAGTCTGATGATGTGATCCTGTACGCTTCTTGGAACGTTTGGGTGAATTGCTTTAGTAGTCTCGATGAGTTTATCGGTGGCTCCCTTGAGGGCGCTCACCACTACCACAACATGGTTTCCTTTGTCTAGCTCGGTTTTCACCTGAGCGGCAGCATCCCTGATGCCTGCTCCATCGTTTAGCACCGAGCCTCCATACTTGACGACTAGTAATTTACTCAATGCGTTGCCTCCACTGAAACAATCTCGGGAAGCACTCCCCCCGTAGCTACATGATCATCCCGAATAGCCAATACTCCATATGCCCCCTTAATCCGTAAAGCAGCCTCAACCCCAGAGAAGACATCTGAGCCTTCAATCCCCTTCACCTGATTAGCAGCATAGGTTGCCACAGCGTCAGCCAACCCAGCGTTTGTAGCGAATACGGTCACCGAGTCCGCGTCCCCCATGCTAAAAGCGTGGCTGTGTCGCCCTGAGCTGGTGGCTATGCCGCAGGGGAATGATGTAACGCGGAAGCCGATGCTCTCTGAGAGCGGGTTATCACCAGCCCCCACCGAGACGATTAGGGATCTATCCGAGTATAACGCGGCTTCTCCGCCGTTCTCAACCACTGCAACAGAAGCCCCCTCCTTCACTATAGCGTCAACCGCTAGATCAGCTATTACTCCAGCTACCGCTGCCATGGGTCCAACGTGGGCTCGACGTGATGTCTCCGCCATCAACTTAGCGACCAATGGTGCTTCATCCACAGTGACAGGGGTTAAACTGTACTCGAATTGGTGATCCTTGAGGATGTACTCGAATAGTAGTCTTCGCTGCTCCCTGATGCAGTCTAGGGCGGCGTCTATGGTCTCTGGTTTGTCTGTGATGATTACTCCTCGGGTCTTACCTATACTGTAAGGGTATCGGGTGAGACCTGTGGTTGTTACTTGGTTAAGTGTAGAGCCCTCCGTGGACAGGCGTCAAGACATAAGCCACAGGTTACGCCACTGCATTTCTCAGGGTCCAACCCA
>Ga0272443_10002540_pt1 | contig 23130 bp, 21 predicted proteins | sample SSMAcet12_FD_193581 | JGI IMG/M metagenome (GOLD analysis project Ga0272443, IMG submission 193581) | Marine sediment archaeal communities from Little Sippewissett salt marsh, Falmouth, MA, United States - SSM-Acet-12 | ecosystem: Environmental > Aquatic > Marine > Wetlands > Sediment ...
CAATCTATCTATTTGTACAGTTACAGTTGCTGGTGTTACCCCAAATTCTTTGGAAATATCCATTGGTTTAACAGATTTATGCTTTTTGATGAACAAGAGAGTTCTTATTTCTAAGAGGGAAAGTTTACATCCAGTACCATTGATACTTTTACTGTCAATTTCTCTCATGATGGATTCTATTTTTAGTAATTTTCTAATTATGGGTCTGCGTAATGCCATGTTCTTGTGTGGATTAATTTAAACGCGAATACATCGATTGTAACATATGAATATATCTTGTCAAGCTAAATTATTATGTTATGATATATTTGTTCTTATGAAAAAATCTTTACTGTTTTTACTAATAACAATTGGATTGTGTGTCTGTTTTTTTCTTATTTTAAACGGTTTAAATGGTAAGGATGTTAATAATGAAGAATTAAATTTAGAATCTACAAATATGGATTTTGAGGAATTAAAAATTACTACTCTTGTTGAGGGAGAAGGTGTCGAATCTAAAAATGGAGATACTTTGGTAGTACATTATAGTGGAACCTTAAAGGATAGTACTAAGTTTGACAGTTCATATGACAGAGGTGTTCCTTATAAATTTACATTGGGGATTGGAGGAGTTATTCAGGGTTGGGAAAAAGGTATGTTAGGAATGAAGGCTGGAGAGAAAAGGAAATTAGAGATTCCCTCTTCTTTAGGATATGGGGAGCTTGGTTCGGGGAGTGTTATTCCTGGGAATGCAGGTTTAATATTCGAAGTGGAGCTTCTAGAAATTAAATAGGGAGAGTATTCCGGAGAGGTTTTCTATCATTACCCATATTGCTAATATACAGAGAAGTATTCCTGCTATCAGGTGTAATATCCTTACATTATTATCCTTCCAGTCTTTAATATCTTCTATATTTTTAACGCCAAAGAAGATTATGAATGTTACAACTACCATTGGTAGTATAAAAATTACATTGTAGAGACCTAAATATGGGAGCATGGATAGAACATTTGTAGAACCTGTGGATATTAAACCTCCTAGGATGAAGTATGGACCAATTGTACAAGGGAGTAAGAATACAGTTACAAAGAGACCCAATATGAAAGCTCCTGCAGGAGAAGTAATTTTAGATATTAATTTTTGGACCTTTGGTCTTAGGTTCATTGGCATTTCTGTTCCTAAAGCCCCAGGTTTGTATGAAAAGTAGTCTTTTATTTCCAGTCCTCCTAATATTAATGCGAATATCCCCATTACCAAAGAGAGTATTGGTGTAACTACTGATTGAATATTTTTAAAGTTTTGAATTATGTCAAAGAACTTTACTATTAAAATCCCATAGATTAAATACATCACTAGTACAGCAGATACAAAGGATAGGCCTGTGAGTAATACAGCTTTTTTATTGCCTGGATTATATGTAGTAATTGCTATTAGCATCATCATGAGGATTGCAATAGCACAAGGGTTTACAGAGTCTGCAAGAGCTAGAGTTATTGTTTTCCCTAATGATACATTTACAGCAGAAGTTTCTGTGTTGTCTTTATTTTCAGATGTTTCTGCAAGTACTTCTTGTGTATCTCCATTCCATTGTAGTAACCATCCATCTATTAATGTTGCATTTTTAAATTCTACTTCTCCTCCAGATATCTCTATTTCTTCTGGTGTAACAGTCTCCCAATTGTTAGAGGTAACAACTTCTGCAGGGTTATCAGATGTTAAAAACTCTTTTATTGAAGAATTTGTTTTCTCGTTTATCTCAACAATTTCTTTTCTAATAGCTATTTTATCTTTACTCCAAATGTTTGGATACATTGATAGATCGTTAAGGGTAAAATCTTCCCATTTGACACAGTTACCATTTGGTAAACATAGGACACCCTTCTCTGTTTCTTCACATCTTACATCTATATTCCCATTAATCTGCCTGTCTCCAACCAGAATACTGTCTTTGTTGAATATGACTTGAGGAATCCCTAACCCTGCTCCGTAGTTACTATTAAATTCAAATATTACAGAAGCGTTTTGAGGGTTTTTGTATACTTCATATTCAATTACGATCATGTCGTTACACTCATTAACCTTTTCTTTTAGTAATCCTGGAGCTACATTAGAACAGTGAGGACATCCAATTCCTGTTAAATATGTAGCAACATGTAAATTTTCAATTGCATTAACCTTTTGGGATAAAAAAATCCCAGAGAGAAAAATTACAGATATTGTTATTATTGTTTTTAGTAGTTTTTTCATAATTTTTGCTTTTATTTCTAGTTCTGAAGTATATTTTATTGTCATATGTAATCTTTTTCAAGTTAAATCATAGAACTATCTACACAACAAAAAAATATTAAAGATGCAATTAAGGATTGGTTTTTGAACCAAAATAGTCAATATATTACACTTGGTGGGTTTGCAGGAACTGGAAAAACGACCTTAATTGGTCATATTTGTAATGAATTGAGGAAGGAGAAGAAGGATATTAAAATTGCTTTGTGTAGTTATACAGGTAAAGCTAGTAGGGTTTTGAGTCAGAGATTAAAGAAGGTTAAGAGTATTAAAGATTCTGATTATGTTGGGACTATTCATAGGTTGATATATCATCCTATTACTAATGATAGGGATGAGATTATTGGCTGGGAGAGGATTGAGAAGGATGAATTTAACTACGATATGATTATTGTCGATGAGGCCTCTATGTTGGATGAAGAGATATGGAATGATTTGTTGAGTTTTGATAAGCCTATTCTTGCTGTTGGAGATCATGGACAGTTACCTCCTGTTAAGGGTAGTTTTAACCTTATGGATAAACCTGTTTTGAGATTGGAAGAGATATATAGGCAGGAGAAGAACAATCCAATTATTAAAATTTCTGAAATTGCTAGGAAATATGGTACTATTCCTGTCTTTGATTTTTCTAATACTGTAAGGAAGTTAGATAAAAGAGATGTAGATACTGGTGAGTTTGTAGAGAACAAGTTGGAGGGTTTTACTTCTGACTGGATGGTTTTAACAGGTTATAACCATACTAGGATTAAGTTAAATAATGGTATAAGACAACTATTAGAATTTGACTCTTTAGAGCCTAGATCTGGAGATAGAGTTATTTGTTTAAAAAATAATCATACGGCTGGAATATATAATGGTATGGTTGGCGATGTTATTTCATGCTCTAAAGGTTTTTTAGAAGATGAGGAAAAAGCTAGTAAGTTTTACGACATGATTGTCCACTTCGACGGAGAAGATGAAGATTTTGTTGGAAAGGTATGTATAGATCAGTTTAATTCTAAAGAACAGATTACTAGTAATGATCCTGAAATGAATTTTTTTGACTTTGGATATGCTTTGACTGTTCATAAAGCACAGGGTGGACAGGCTCCAAAGGTTTTACTTTTTGAAGAAAGGTTTTCTCGTATGGATGACGATATGTGGAGGAGATGGTTGTATACTGGTGTTACCCGTGCAATGGAAGAATTGTATATAATAGGAGAATGACAATTAAAAAACCAAGAGAAGAAAAATTAATAAGAGAAGCTACAGATATCTCAATGAAGATTCTTTTTGAGCTTGGACAGAATGTTAGGAAAGGTGTTTTAACTGCAGATATAGATTCATTAGCAGATGAGCTTTGTAAAAAGTATAGAGTAAAACCAGCCTTTAAGGAAGTTCCTGGATATTCCAATGCTACTTGTATTTCTGTTAACGATGAGGTTCTTCATGGTATTCCTAACCAAAAGAGGCCTTTAGAGGTTGGAGATTTAGTCAAAATTGACTTCGGAATAATACACAAAGGGTATTACACAGACCATTGTTGGACATTTGCAGTAGAGAATGTTTCAAAAGAAGATATGAAACTCTTAAAAGCTAGTAAGGAAGCAACTGAAAATGCAGTACAACAAGCTATAGCAGGTAACTATACTGGAGATTTGGGATATCAAATGACTAAGACAGCTAGAAAATATGGTTTTAATACCGCAAAAGAGTATGTCGGTCATGGTATTGGTAAAACACTTCATGACTATCCAGATATTCCATCGTATGGAGAAAAAGGAACGGGAGATTTTTTGGAGAATGGTATGGTTGTTTGTGTTGAATGCCAGGTTATAGATGGGTCTGGAAAAACTTTTGTTACTTCAAATGGTTGGACTGTTAAATCTGTAGAAGGTGGAAAGGCAGGTATGTATGAATATATGGTACTTATTAGAGATGATGGTCCTGAAGTTTTAACTCCTATGTTTGACTGGCCAATTGTTATTAAATAACTTGAGATATTATCCCTATGTCTGAAAAAATCTTTGATGTTGCAATCATTGGTTCTGGTCCTGCTGGATATTCAGCAAGTATATATGCTAGTAGGTATAACCTTACTAATGTAATTTTTGGTAAATTACCTGGTGGAACTATTTCAGAAGCTCATAAGGTTTGTAACTACCCTGGTTTTGAAGAAATAACAGGCTTAGATCTTTCTCAGAAGTTTTTTAATCATGCAAAATCTTTTGGAGCGAAGATGGAGATGAAGAGTGTTACAGATATTAAAAAGGAGGGAGATATTTTTAATTTAGAAATAGATTCTGGGGATATATTTAAGTCTAAGGCTGTAATATTAGCTACAGGAACTAAAAGAAAGAAATTAGCAATTCCTGGTGAAGATGGATATCTAGGAAAAGGTGTTTCTTACTGTGCAACTTGTGATTCTAACTTTTTTAAAGAAAAGATTGTAGGTGTTGTAGGAGGTAGTAATGCTGCTACTACAGCTGCCCTACTTCTTTCTGAGGTTGCAAACAAGGTATACATTATTTACAGAAGAGATGCTTTAAGAGGAGACCAGAAGTGGGTAGATGCTGTTTTGAAAGAAGAGAAGATTGAGGTTGTATACAATACTTTGGTTGTTGGTTTAGAAGGAGACGGGAAGTTAGAGAGAGTAAAGCTTAGTAAAGAGTTTAATGGTAGTGACATTCTTGATTTAGATGGTCTATTTATTGAGATTGGTTCTGAACCTAATGCAGATTTACCTCAGAGGATTGGTATAGAGATGGACGACTCTGGTTATGTAAAGGTAGGTGAAGACCAGAGTACGAATATAGAAGGTATTTGGGCTGCTGGGGATATGACAACTAATTCAAATGGTTTTCAACAGGTAATTACAGCAACATCTGAGGGTGCTATAGCTGCTAATTCTGTTTATAAGTATTTAAAGGCTTAGGATTTTTTGCTATTAGTAAAATCTACCCATTCTTGAAGAATTTTGGTACTACTTATAATCTTGTCTTTCCCCACATTGGTAACTATTTTAATTCCATTCTCGACACAGGTATTCCACTCAGGAATACTTTCTATATCAGCTCTATCTCCACCTTTAGTAAAGTAATCTGGTTTAATAGCCGCAAGAGATTTCTTTTGGGTATTATCATCTCTATCTGATTCTAAAAATCTAACAGCTATATCAACACCTTTTAATGCATCTACTATTTCTAATCTTTCTTGATGAGGGAGAAAAGCTTTTCCTTTCTTCTTTTGAAGGAAATCATCACCATCAACAATTACTATCATTAAAACATCATTAACACCTTCTAACTCTTTTATTTCTCTTGATTCAACAATGCTTGATGTATGTCCAGCATGTAAAGGATCATAACCTCCACTTGTCATAACAACTTTTCCTTGGGGATATTTTTCTCTAAATTCTTTTACTGCGGTTACAGTTTCTTGAAGAGTTTTGATCATAATTATTTCTTTAAAACTTTATTGAATAATCTACCCTATTACCCTAGAGAAGTAAAGATTAACTATAGTTAATCCTGTAATAAAATTTCTTAAATTTAAGAAAAGCTTTGTATGAAAACATATAACTACTCTTTACACTTATCTATCTTTCTACAGGATATTGTACTATACAACCTGTTGAGCTAGTCTGTAGTCATACCCACAAGGGGTTGTATTATGAGATGTCCATATTGTGGTTCAGAAACAACTAAAGTTGTAGATAAAAGAGATAACTATGAAGATAGTTCAACTAGAAGACGTAGGGAGTGTCTTGAGTGTAATAAAAGGTTTACAACTTATGAGAGGATTGAAAAGGTAGATATTAGTATTGAGAAGAAGGATGGCTCTTTAGAAAATTTTGATAGAGAGAAGCTAATTAAAGGGATAGATAAGTCTGTAGGTTCAAATATTTCTATGGAAGAGATTAATGACTTCGCAGATGATGTAGAACGAAAGATTCTTAATAGTACAGAGATTGTATCTACAAAGGATATTGGTTTAATGGTTCTTAATTGGTTAAAGAGTAAGGATAAATTGTCATATATGAGATTTGCTTCTGTTTATAAAGATTTTAAGAGTTTAGAGGATTTTAAAAAAGAGTTAAACAATTTAACAACATCTTAATTTAATTACTGCCTAAATCATGAGCAAGATACCATTCAAGGTCAAGAAGAGAGACGGAAGAGTCGTAAAATATAACAAGGAGAGGATCGCTACTTCTATATTTAAAGCTGCAGAGAATGTTGGAGGAGATGACAGACAGAGAGCTAAGGAGATTGCAGATATTGTAGAAGAGAAACTTTTAGAAAAGTACAAGAGGAGAAAATATGTTAAAACTTCTGAAATAGCAGAGGTTGTCAAACTAACATTGTTAGATAATGATCATGGAAAGACTGCTATTTCATACTCCTTGTTTGTAGATCTTAAAAATAAGATTAAAAATATTAAATCTTTAATAGATGCTAATTCCTTGGTCGGTGACTATATTGGACAAGAAGACTGGAGAGTAAAAGAAAATAGTAATATGGCATATTCTTGGCAGGGTTTGAATAATCATATTTCTACAACTGTGCAAGCTAATTACTGGTTACATAGTATTTATCCGAAAAAGATCGCCAATGCCCATATAAAAGCAGATTTACATATTCATGACTTAGGAATGATTTCTACCTATTGCTGTGGTTGGAGTCTTGAGGATTTACTTCTTAAGGGTTTTACAGGTGTCCCAGGGAAGATTTCAGCTTCTCCACCTAAACATTTTGGTGTAGCTTTGGGTCAGTGTGTAAACTTTCTTTATACCTTGCAACATGAGGCTGCAGGAGCACAGGCTTTTTCCAGTTTTGATACATACCTCGCACCTTTTATTAGATATGACAAGCTTACATACAAGCAAGTAAAACAAAATATGCAGGAATTTCTTTACAATATGAATGTTCCTACTAGGGTAGGATGCCAAACTCCATTTACAAATATAACTATGGATCTTATCCCTACAGGTCAATTAGCTAAACAGAATGTAATTATTGGAGGTAAATTACAAAAAGAAAAATACGGAGATTTTCAAAAGGAAATGGATATTATCAATAAAGCTTTTGCGGAAGTGATGATAGAAGGAGATGCACAGGGTCGTCTTTTTTCATATCCTATTCCTACTTACAATATTACAAAAGATTTTGACTGGGATAGCAAGAAATATACCCCTATCTGGGAAATGACTGCAAAATATGGAATCCCCTACTTTGCCAATTTTGTAAATTCAGATATGAAACCAGATGATGCTAGGTCTATGTGTTGTAGATTGAGGATAGATCATAGAGAGTTAAAGAAGAGAGGTGGTGGTTTGTTTGGGGCGAATCCTTTAACAGGTAGTATTGGTGTTGTCACAATTAACCTTCCTAGAATTGGATATCAAGCAAAGGATAAAAAGGATTTCTTTAAGAGATTAGACTATTTAGCAGATTTAGCCAAACAGAGCTTACTAATTAAGCGTGAGCATATTGAGAAATATACTCGTATGGGACTATATCCTTACTCTAAATTCTACATGGAGGATATTCACAAGCGTTTTAAAGAGTACTGGAAGAACCATTTTAATACCATTGGAATATTAGGTCTTAATGAATCTCTTATTAACTTCCTTGGAGAAGGAAAAGATATTGTCTCAAAGGAAGGGAGAGAGTTTGGTTTGGAGATAATGGATCATCTTCGGGAGAAATTACAGGATTACCAAAAAGAAACGGGTCAGATGTTTAATCTTGAAGCTACACCGGGAGAAGGTACTACATATAGATTTGCAAAAGCAGATAAGAAGCAGTTTGGAGATATTATTACTGCTGCAGATATTGGTAAAAGAAAAGGAAAAAATGCAGATCCCTACTATACTAACTCTTCTCAATTACCTGTAGGGGCTACAGATGACGTATTCGAAGCTTTGGATCAGCAAGATGAATTTCAGACTAAATATACAGGTGGTACTGTTCTACATATCTTTTTGGGTGAGAAAATGCCTTCTGCGGAGAGTACTAAGAATTTAGTAAGGAAGATATCTGAAAATTATGAATTACCATATTTTTCAATTACACCTACTTTTAGTATATGTCCTAAGCATGGGTATATTGCAGGTGAGCATGAGTTTTGTCCTATTTGTGACCAAGAGAATGGTTACTCAGATGGAAAACCGTATGTAGCAATAGATTAAATAAATTTTAAATACTAGTGTGATGGTTAAAAGACAAAGATGTGAAGTGTATTCAAGGGTTGTTGGTTTTATTAGACCCATTAGACAATGGAACAAGGGTAAACAGTCTGAGTTTGCAGATAGAAAGATGTTTGGTTATTCAAAATAAGGGACTTTCAGTTCTAATATGATAATAGCAGGAATAGAAAAAACTTCTCTTTTGGACTATCCTGGAAAGGTGTCTACCATTGTTTTTACATATGGTTGTAATCTTAGGTGTCCATATTGCCATAATCCAGAGCTTGTTACAGAGCCTCCTTTGGATAGATATCCATATACCAAGGAGAGTTTCTTTGAATTTCTTAAAAAGAGAAAGAACAAATTAGATGGTGTCGTTATTACAGGTGGAGAACCTTTAATTAACAGAGATATTGGTCCATTTATACAAAGGATTAAAGATATGGGATTTCTTGTCAAGTTGGATACCAATGGTAGCTATCCTAAAAAGCTTAGATCTCTATTAAAAAGAAATCTCTTGGATTATATAGATATGGATGTTAAATACAAGAAGGAGTTATATACAAAGGGGGTTAATGGAGGAGTAAAGATTCCTAATATATCTGAGAGTATAGATATTATTATGAACTCTGGAATAGAATATTCATTTAGAACTACTTTTGTTAAATCTATACATACTGTAGAGAGTGTAGAAGATATTTGTAAGATGATTAAGGGTGCAGATACCTACTACATTCAAAACTTTAGGGCAGGGAAAACAATCGACCCTTCACTAGATTCTTCACTCTCTTTTAGCAGAAAAGAGTTAAAAGATATGAAGGGTCGTGCCTCTCACTATGTTAAAAAAGTAATCATTAGAGATTAATATCTCCAGGATTCTCTAAAACCTTAATTACTTTGCCATTTATCATGCTTTCAGAATCTTCATTTAGATATATTGGTTTATGTTTTATATTACTTGATTCGGGATACAGAATTACCATGTCTCCACTCTTCTTATATGTCTTTACTGTCGCAGAATTGTCTATAATTGCGACTACAACATCTCCATTGTTAATTTCTGCATCTTTCTGGACGATTAGGTAGCTTCCATTAGAAAGTAATTCTCCTCCTAAAACCTTCTTATCCATTGAATCTCCTTTAATTATTAATGAGAACAAATCTCTCTTCTTTTTGAGAAGATCTCTATGAACATTAATAACTCCCATATTCTCTTCTTCTGCAGAAACTAGAGGTGTACCAGCATTGGCATATCCTAAAACAGGTATACCAATTAAGTATTCATAGATAGGTTCCTCATCTTCTATTAAGTGTATACCTCTAGGTTCGCTAGTCCTCATGATATATCCCTTCCTTTCTAGCGCTATTAGATGGTTTACAACACCTCTCTTAGTAGAAATACTTAGTAATTCTTGTAACTCTGTTAAAGATGGAGCATATCCATTATCTAAATAGAAATCTCTAATAATCTTTAGGACTTTGTCCTGTTTAGATGTTAATAGTGGTTCCATCTTTTTAATTTTTTAAGTTATATATACTATGTATACTAGTATATATGGTATACATCATATGTCAATATCCTGTAGTTAGGGGTATACTTGTTTTGGATTAAAGAGATTAATATACTTTAATATATTAAACTTTTAATAAAAATATATGGAAGAAAAGAAAGCTAAAAAGGTATATACCTTAGAAGAGATTAGGTTTAATGAAGCTAATAAGACTAATTCCATATTAGCTTGTTTACCTGTTATTGGTTTCATATTACTTCTTACAGAAAAAGATGATCTTTTTGTTAGGTATATGGGAGCACAGTATACAATTGTATATATAGTAGAAGCTATTTTAGCAGCAATAATTCCTTATTGGGGATGGGGTCTTTCTTCATTAGTAGGAACTGTTGTTTTGGTTTTAATAATTGTAGGTATTGTTAAAACTTCTCAAGGAGAGAGATTTGATATTCCTCTAGTATCTGAATGGGCATTGAAATTAATGGCTGCTATATAATTGTTTGTGAAAAAACCTAATCTATACAACCTAGATTCAAAGATCTTTCTTTCTGAAGACTCTTTGAATTCTTTAAAAGAGGTTATGTCAAAGACCTCTCTTTCTAAGAGAAAACAAACTTGTCTTCTTAATTCATATATCTACTTTTTCAAATATTTAACAGATATTTATGGTCATAGTACTAGTTCTTTATCATTAGAGAATATACTTAAAGATAAAGCGTTAACATTAGATTCACATCATTTTTCTGGGGAAGCATCTGTTGATGTTATTGCAAGATCTCGAGATTTCATATCTATGGTAAAAACAAATTCTATATTTTCTTTGTTTTTTCTGAATATCTTTTCTACGTATTTTGTTAAAAGAGAAAGGAAGGGGACTTATTTATCTTTTACAGCAGATTCCGAGTATCCTCTTTCTTTCCTCGACGATTTTAAAGATATTGAAAGGGCTCTTTTTCCTAATAGATCTCTTGCGAGAGTTAAGAAGATGTTAAAGCTGGAAAAATTGCCTACAGAAGTTAATAATAAGGATCTAGATTGTGCATATTCAGAGTGGAAAAAAATCTTTATGAATAGAGAGTATTTTAGAACCTTAGAAAGGGAGAATCTATATATTGAAGCTATAAATATATTGAAAGAGTATTTTTCTAAAAATATACTGCCTAGTGTTAAATTTGAAAATCAAGAGAGTTCAGATATTTCGATAATTTCTAAGGGTTTGAATATATACTCACCACATTCACTTGAAGATGCTAAGTATCATGTACTTAGATCCATATACAACAAGCTAATTAAGGATAATATCATTCCTAGATATTATCTAGACAACCAAGAGAAATATTCTAAGAAGATTTGTAGTTATTCTCTTGATTTATTAAGAGAGGATGGTCCTTATCTTTCAAGGATAATAAAGATTGAGGAACAAGGTAATTATAGAGATTATTTTAACAAGGTAGAGAGCCAGTTTCCTGTTATCCTTTTCTTCAAATTTAAAGATGAAGAAAAAAAGAATTGGTTTAATAGTGTGACTAAGCATATGGATTTTGAAGTTAGAAGTAGAGATCCTATTTCTATAAAGAATATTTCCTTTGTATTAGTGCCTCTTAAAGAGATGCAAAAGGCAAGAGACATTGTAAAAGGGTTTGATATTCCTTTACTGCCCTTAGAGATAGTGGAAATGATTAGATTTATTTATAAAAAGAATATATCCTAGTCTTTTTTAATACATCTCTGTATGATACAATACTTTTGTTCATATTACGGGGAATAGTTCAGATGGCTAGAACGCCGCGTTTGGGACGCGGAGGTCGCAGGTTCAAGTCCTGTTTCCCCGACCATTAGTTTCATTTTCTTATTATGAAGAGAAAGATATTTTTAAAACCACCTAATTATTTTATGTTTTGTATACTTGTTAGTATCTTATTTGGTTTGTTTATACCCTTTTTCAATCTAATACCTCTGTCCTATTCTTTCTTAATTGGTATTCCTTTATTAATTTTTGGTATTTATATTGTTTTACATACCTACAGTATATTTAAGAATAACAACACACCTGAATCTTTTAAAGAGAGTGTTTGTGTTGTAGATGAAGGAATTTATAGATATTCTAGAAATCCTATGTATTTAGGTTTTTTAATTGCTTTAATTGGTGTTTCCTTTATATCTAGAAATATTTTATCTTTTATATCTCCTATATTCTTCTTTTTAGTTGTTCAATTTATGTTTATTCCTTTTGAAGAAGAGAAGATGAAGAAAGAAGTAGGGAAGAAGTATTTAGAGTATAAAGAGAAGGTTAGGAAGTGGATATAAGAAGAAGAGGTGTCCGTAAACACCTCCTCTAAAGTATGTAGCCTTGTATTAATCTATCCCTGGTTCCCAGTTTCCTTCACCTTTAGTTACTTTAATAAAGTAACCTTTCTTTAGTTCAATTGGGAAATCTAAACCATATACAGTATTATCTTCATCTCTTTGTAATGCTTCATACAATGCTCTGTTTTCTACCCATCTAGATACATTTACTGCTGTAAAGTCTGTATTTTGGTAATTAGTAATATCTGTTAATATACTTTCTGCCGTATATGATTTTACATTAGAACCATACAAACCTACTAAATTCCAACCAGGAGTAAATCTAATTGGTGCAGAGTCTGTAGAAGATTCATAGGTTACTTCGTTACCGTATAAGGTAATGTTTAAATCCCATTTGGTTTTTAATACATATCCTTCTCCAGGTATTATCTGGAAGTCATTTTGGTTATATGTACCACCATTAGAACCTACCATCTTCCATTTACCACTGTCATATTTGGAGATTGAGTAGAAGGAATTATCGTATTTGTAATTAAGAAGTTCTAATAACTCAGAGGCCATTTTAACGTCTCCTTCACTAATTACGAATGGGAAAGATACAAAGTTAAACCCTTGTTTTAAGGTATATACAAATCCTTCTTTTTCTGCTTGTAATGTTAATATTACAGCTTCATCTGTTAATACTTCTGTTAATTCATCTATCTCTCCATCTCCATTTTTATCTAGATATATTGTAAAATTCCCTTTATTGTAAGCATAATCTTCTTCAGAGACATTAATCATGTATGTATCTCCGTTGTATTCAAAACTGTATAGTCCAGGTTTAAATCCTTGGATCATACTTGTTTCTGTATCTAATATATACTTTTCTTGATTTTGAGTATTCGCAAGCACATTCGATTTCTCAATCCCTAAAATAGATGCAGAAGGCCTTTTCTCGTCAGCAGGACAAGTTACATTTGGGTCAATTAATAATTCATTTACCTTTGGGACGAAGCCTTTACAGTTCACTCCTGGATAACGAGGAGTATATTCACTATCACAATAATCATATTCTATATAAGAAGTATAAGTACAAAGACATTTATCATAATCATCAGTATCCATACACGTATAACCATTCTTTTTATTCGTTTTTATTTTTAAAGCATATTCTTGTGTTGTTTTTGTGTGTAATTTCCATTCGAAACCTCCTCCAATCATTGCACACTCATAGATTTTTCCATCTATTACAGTTCTATCCCAATTGTAGAAATTAGTACAATCCCCACCTGTCGTAATAGTGTCCTCCGCGGGAGATTGATTAAAGGCTTTTTTCCACTCTCCATTGGAACACTTATATACAACTTCATCTTGTATTGTTACTAAATTATGACCTGTTTCATCATTCTCATAACAACCTGTCCCTGCGATACTTTCACCATTGTTTGCATTTACAGCACCTCGTGTTCCAGTAGATGCTAGACACTCTTCTTCATTCAAGCTTGTATCTTGTATAAGATAATTTCCTATCAACATAGCCTTTGTTTCTGTTGTCCAAAAACCTCTACCCCTACCGACCCAGCAGGAAGAAATATTCCCACCTGCAGGAATCTCTTTTTCAGGATCAATTACAGGATCTTCGTTTGCTTTTACAGGATAACTGGTTATTTTATATTCTGGATCTCCCCACCTACCAGTAGGATCACACACTAAGCCATTCTGAGCAGTATGATTTGCACCATACCAACAACCATTAGTTGCACTCCAGCAATTTTTAGTTGTAGCTCCATTATTATTAGAACACAAAGCTCCACCTCCCCACAAGCTAGCAGCAGATTCGCTAAGTGCAACTTCCTCTTCTCCTGTTGCAAAGGCTTTTTTATCTGAATTACAATTACATGTTGTACCTGGAGCTATATCTATTGTCTCGCCATCACAAACACATCTACAATCAAGGTCGTTTACCCATCCACACTGACCACCTGCTCCACAAACATCACCCCTACAAGTTCCAACACCCTCTGTACTACTACCTCCATAGGCAGTTGTCCCAGGAGCTTGCCCTGTATTCTCTTTAATGTACGCTTCATAAGCTGCCTTTGCAGCCTCTTCCCCTGGTGGGAGTTTTGCATTAATTTTAGTCACCAGAGAACTGACCAAAGAATCATCTTCAGCTCCAAATGAATATCCTTGGAAATCTAAATCCGAATCATCTTCATCCTCTGGATCAACTAAATCAAAACTGTCTGATGGTGCAATATCTTCTAAATTCTTAATAATTGTCCATCTTCCAAAACCTACTCCTTCTACAGTGAAATATAAATTAACATCAGTTGTTTCTGCTGAACCTAATGCATCAAAGAAATTCTCTCCCTCGGATGTATTAGCACTAGTTAAATCAAGATACCAACCACCTTCATCATTCATTGTTGAAGATAAACTCTTAGACTCTATCTCAGAAACCTCATCTCTTAAATACGTGTACACTACAGCATCATTTGCTCTTAAGAAAACGGGACCTTCACTGTCCTCTTCATAATAATACCTAACAATCCCATAAGCAGGCATAGGTGTATCAATACTCTCTTGTTCTTTTAATGTAGTTAGTTTACTAACCTCTGTATCTACTGTATTAGCTTTTTCAAAAACCAAACCATCTCCTACAAGAAACTCATACCCTGTCTCTGGTTCTAAATTCCTAACAGTAACATGATGTGACCAATATTTACCTAGGCTAGTAACAACTATTTCTGTTTCAATATCTCCTGCTGTAATACCCTCTGACTCTGCAATATTCTCCTGTGTTTTCTCTGCAGCTAATAGCTCAGCAGTTGTATAATCTCTATCGTCAAAACCATTCCCTAAACCATATTTAGAAACCCATATAGGAAGTAAAGTCTTTTCTTCTTTAAAAACAACCATGCCAGGCTCTGCACTATCTGTAACCCAAGAAATTGTTGCAGATCTAGAAGTAACATTACTAACAATTACTCTGTATGGTGTAAAGGTATAGAATCTGTAACCAATATATCCAATACCTAATACAAACAAACCTAGGAGGCAGAAACCTAAAAACTTCTTCCATTTAAATCTCTTTTTAGGTTTTTCTTCTTTAGTAACAACCTTCTTAGGAGCAGTATCTACACTCTCCTTGTTAACTTCATTTGCTTCGTACATGATATAGCACATTAATATTAATTTTACCTATATACAAGGTATCATTTACTAATATCTAGTGCAAGAGAAATTACCACTTAACAGGATATCCCCTATAGACATTCCTAGCAATTGAATACATGTAGAAAAGCCAATATTTAAAAGGATTAATTACTAAATCCCTACAATGCATATATGTAACCTTAGTACCACCTAAACTCTCTTTAAAATTGTTTACACCCATCCAAGGATGCTTTGTACAACCATCAGGAACCATACCACCAAACAAATCTAATATCTCTAAACCTAATTCCTTTGCATATTTAATACTCTCCCATGCAAGTAAATATGTAATCCTAATCTTTTTCTCTCTAAACTCTGTATCTGACCCCGCCTGATATATACTCCCATACTTACCAAACTTAGTAAGAGTCCATATACTAATTGGTTTGTTTTTGTAATATCCAACTACCATGTAATGCATACCCATATCTACCTGAATCTTTAATTCTTTGAGCAATATCTCCATCGGTTTATCTGTAAAACCTTTTACTTTTCTAGTTTGTTTATGGAAATCTGCAAAGGTATTAAACATTGAGTCATCGTTAAATATCTTTACAGAAACATCTGGATTCTTCATTAACTTATTAATATTGTTCCTAGTAGAACTACTCATGTCATGTCTAAGTTCTTCTTCTGTCTTTGTAACATCTATATATTGTGAAATTAATGCATCCACATTATGTATTGGACTCTCTACAGCCTTAAGCTCTTTGTAAGCCTCTATAAGCGCATCATTTTGCATTTCTAATGGTGTAACCCTAACAGAAAAACAACCTAATTCTTTTCCTAAATCTTTTAAACCATTTAAAACCTCTAACCATATATCTTTGTTTTTAGAATATTTTTCAAGTAACAAAGGTGCATGTTTTAAATCTAATACCTCTCCAAATCTTGTTTTAGATATGGATCCTGTTAAGATTCCAATCTTTTCTCCATCCTTTTCAATATATTTTTGAATTTCTTTTTGACCTGTTTCTTTAAGATATTTAATTCTTGCAAAACTGTTCAAAAAAGAATATCTAGGTAAATTTTTAACAAAAATATCCCATTGGGCATTGTTTGTTGGATCTGTAAAAGTAAGCATTTTAATTGTGAGTGTTTTTAAAATTATCTACAATATCTTTAATATTTTTAGCTTCTTCTTCCCCTACTTCAATATTAGTTGGAAGATTGAGTATATTCTTTGAAAGTTTTTCAACTACAGGACAACTGCCAGATATATATCCAAAGTCTTCAACAGTGATACCTCTTGGGTATACAGGATTGTTATACCAATTCCCAATTATTACTTTTTCATTCCTTAGAGCTGTTCTAAGAGCTTCTGGTCTTTCACATTGTATTGGATATCTTAGATATATATCTTCTTTCCCATATATTTTAGAAATTTGTTCCCTATTGCTATTAAACTTCTGTAGCTTGTTTAATTGGTTTTTTAGTAATGGGTAGAAATATTTAGAAAGTTGTTTAATCTCTGGCTTGTTAAACAAGTCTTGGGGATTAGCAGCACTTTGTGTTAAACCAAATCTTCTTGTAAAGAGTATTAGGAATTTCCCAAAAGATATTTTAGACACCCCAAATGGTTTGTAGTATGTTTTTTTAATCTTTTCCCAGAGTAATATACTTTTCAATATCTTCTTAGATTCTTTTTCAGACATTTCTTCTAAAGGAATATTCTTTTCTGCCTCTTGGGTTGTTTTTAAGCTACCCAGTACCACACCTCCTGTCATACAAGATATTGGTTTATCTTGTGCAAAACTAAAGAATGCATAGTCGCCATATATCTTCATTTGAGGATCTAAGATATGGGCACAGTCTTCAATTAAAAAGATTTTGTTTTTTCTTGTTTGGTTTAATTCATCTATATATTGTTTGAATTCTTTCAGTTTTAGTTTTTTTCCAAACATATGTGTAACAATTATGGCTTTGGTTCTATTTGTAATCTTCTTTTTTACATCCTCAAAAGATACTGAATATGTATTAGGGTTAATATCTGCATATATTGGTTTAGCTTTATGCCACAATATTGGAAGTGGTACAGCCAAACATGTCATTGCTTGTAGTATTACTTCATCTCCTTCTTTAATATCTATACTCCTAAGTATTTCATACAACCCTGCTCTTCCTGTATTGAAAAAGTGTGCTTTCTTGTTAAATGTATTTTCAAAAAATTCAGTGACATACTTTTCAGAGTTAGAATATTCATCATCTGAGATATTGTTGTTAAGGATATTTTTTACAATATCTATGTCATCTTTTTCAAAATTTGGTGTAGAAGCTATGAATATTGGTTTCATTTGTTTTTTGCAGAAATTAAAAATATTACAGGAACTCTGTTAATTGGTGGTACTTTAGTTATTTGCCACTCTCTAATGGTTTGTGTTTTAACAAATTCCTTGTCATTGGTTAGATTAGAGGCTACACAGAGTCTTGTTGTTGGTTCACAGTGGTTAAGGAGATCTTTAAAGAGGTGAATGTTTCGGTATGGGGTTTCGATGAAGATTTGAGTTTCTCCAAATTTCTTTGAGATATTTTCTAAAACTTTTAACCTTTGAATTCTTTTATCTTTTCTTTTAGGTAAATATCCTTCAAAGGAGAATTTTTGACCGTTTAGACCAGACGCCATTAAGGCTAAAACAATGGAAGATGGTCCAACTAGAGGAATTACATGGATATTTTGTTTGTGAGCTAGTAGAACTAAAGGAGATCCTGGATCTGCTACTCCTGGGCATCCTGCATCTGAGAGTAATCCAATGTTGTATCCGTCATATATTGGTTGCAGGAGTTCTGGTATCTCTTTGTAGTTTGTATGTTCATCTAGTACCTGCATATCTAAACTTCTTAGGTTTAATCCTAGATCTCTTAGATGTCTTCTTGCTACTTTAGGTGTTTCTACAACAAAATATTTTAGTTCTTTTACAATTTCTAAATGGTTTGGATTAAGTTCATCTAAAAGGCTTTTCGTGCCTAGGGATGATGGAATTATGTATAGTTTGCCTCTTTTTTTTGCCATTAGTATGTTCTTTCAAAATTAGAATCTATATCTTCAAGCCTTAATTTCCATACTGCTGGTCTTCCATGTGGACAGCTATATGGGTTTTCACAGTCAATTAATTGGTTGTACAAACCTCTCATTTCTTCTACAGTTAATTTTTGTCCACTTCTAATACTTGAGTGACATGCCATTGTAGCTAATATGTCTTTTCTTCTTCTTTCAAAGTTCTTTTCTGTACTTTCCATATTTTCAGATATCTCCCATATTTCATTAAACATCTTTTCAAAATCTGACTGTACCAATTCAACAGGTAATGCAGATATTTCAATGGAATTCTTTTTAACATTTAATTCAAACCCTAGCTCTTCAAAGAACTTCTTTTGTTCTTTAATTAATTCAATTTCAGATATTCCTAATTGAACTACTTCAGGTACTAGTAGTTTTTGGATTTTAATATCTTTTTTACTTTGAAGAAGTTTCTCAAAAGTAATTCTTTCCGCCATTGCATGTTGGTCTGCAATCCAGAGGATGTTGTTTTGAAATTCAATTACAATATATTTGTTAAATATTTGGAATATGTTTTTAATATCTCCTCTCTCAGAATCTCCAAAAGGTTCTAAATCTTCTGCTTTAGATTGTAATATCTCTTTGGAGAAGTTTAAACCTTCTTTTACAGTAAAAGAAGATTCTCTGTTAAATCTAATGTCTCTAGATTTAGGCTGGTCATATTGTAACCCTAGAGATTGTCCGTGAACATTTCTGTCAATATTTTCTAATCCTGTTGGTTTGTTCTGTTTAAAATCTTGCTCGTCATCTACATTCCACTCTTCTTTTTTGTATTGGATATTTTTTGTTAGAGATGTTTTTACTGCATTGGTAATTGCTGAATATATTCGGTATGGATTTAAAAATCTTACTTCGTGTTTTTGAGGATGTACATTGACATCTACCAATTCTGGTTTTACTTGAATATTTACAGCAAAAGGTATTTTTTCACCATGGGGTATATATCTGTCAAACCCCTCATATATTGCTCTTGCAATTCCGTTATCCCATATATTTCTGTTGTTGACAAATATATATTGGTCTTTTGTTCTTTTAATATGTGAATTTGGATGTCCTACTAGACCAGATATTTGTATTCCATTCCCGTCAAAGAATATTGGTAGCATATCTTTAACCATTTCCTGCTTCCATATTTCTTCTAATCTTTCTTTTGTAATTTCTCCCTTGTTTCCTTTTTTAATTGCAGGGAGGTTAAATTTTTCTTTCCCATCTTTAATTAAAACAAAAGATATTTGAGGGTTAACGACAAAGTATGGGAGGAGGATATCCAATATCTTTTTGTATTCTGTTTGTGGTGTTTTTAAGAATTTTTTTCTAGCAGGTATATTTCCAAAGATGTTTTCAACAATTACTGTTGTACCAGATTCTTTGGCTGCTTTTTTAATTTTGTAATCTTCGGGGGTAGAAAACAATATTTCGTTAGCAGTTTCTTCCCCATATTTAGAAACCATTTTTACATTAGAAACCGCCAATATTGTTGACAATGCTTCTCCTCTAAAACCTAAACTCAGAAGGTCATTTAGATCTTCAATGTTAGATATTTTGCTTGTAGTATGTGCTTTAAATATTTCTGGAAGATCTTTTTGAGGTATTCCAGAGCCATTGTCTGTTACTTCTATGTAATCTATCCCTCCATTTTTTACTTTCACTGTTATTTCTGTAGCTTCTGCATCTATTGCATTATCTACCAACTCTTTTACTACAGATGCTGGTCTTTCTATTACCTCTCCTGCAGCTATTTTATTAATTACATCTTCAGAGAGTTTGTTTAATTTGTATTTGCTATTCATTTCTAAATTCTAACATATGTTGGTAGAATTAGGGGATGGAAAGATCTAAAAAACAATTCAAAATCTATGCTCCATATGCAATGTCTAAAGACCAAGAAAAGGTTGTAGATGAATTATCTAATGGAATTAAAGAAAAAGGAAACCAAACACTACTAGGTGTAACAGGTTCTGGAAAAACATTTGTAATGGCTAATATAATTGAGAAGGAAAATAGACCTACTCTAATACTCTCTCACAACAAAACACTAGCAGCCCAGCTATATGAAGAATTAAAAGAATTTTTCCCTGAAAATGCTGTTAAATACTTTGTTTCTTACTACGACTACTACCAACCAGAAGCATATATTCCGGCTAAAGACCTATACATTGAAAAAGAATCTGAAGTAAACGATGAGATTGAAAAATTAAGATTTAGTGCAATGAATTCTGCAACTACAAGAAGAGATACCATTGTAGTAGCCTCTGTATCCTGTATTTACAATATTGGAGATCCTAAAGGATATTCAAACAAAGCTATCACCTTTCAAGTAGGTCAAGAGATTGACATTTCTGACCTAGCTAGAAAGCTTGTATTTTTAAGATATGACAGAGAAGCATATGACTTTGTACCAGGTTCTTTTAGAATATCTGGGGATGTAATTGAAATATATCCAGCTTATGAAGATTTTTCAATTAGGTTAGAGATGTTTGGTAATGAAATTGAAAAGATTGTACAGGTAGAACCATTAACAAAAAACAAAATTTCAGATTTAGATGAATTTGTATTGTTTCCAGCAACATCCATAATTGTAGAAAATGAGACAATACATACTGCTACAGAGAGAATTCAAAAAGATTTAAAAATGAGAGTAGATTTTTTAAAGAATATTGGGAAGTTAGTTGAAGCACAAAGATTAGAACAGAAAACAAACTACGACTTAGAGATGATGCGTGAAATTGGATATTGCAAAAGTATGGAAAACTACTCCATATATTTTGACGGTAGAAACTCTGGAGAACCTCCATTCACTCTGTTAGATTACTTTCCAGATGACTACTTAATGTTTGTAGATGAGTCACATATTACAATTCCTCAGGTTGGAGGGATGTATAACGGAGATAAGGCAAGGAAGGATAATTTAATTGAGCATGGTTTTAGATTACCTACTGCTAGAGATAACAGGCCGTTAATGTTTGAGGAGTTTAGAAAGAAACAGGGTCAGACAATATATCTTTCTGCTACACCTAATGACTGGGAGATTAAGGATAGTAGGAATAGAGTATCTGAACTTCTTACAAGGCCTACTGGTTTGTTAGATCCAGAAATATCTGTAAGAAAGACAGAGAACCAAATAGATGATGTAATTAATGAAATTAGAAAGAATGTTGAAAAGAAACAGAGAGTTCTTGTAACAACTTTAACAAAGAAGATGGCAGAGGATCTTACTTCCTACCTTAAGGATGTAGATATTAAGGTTCAATATTTGCATTCAGATATAGATACGGTTGAGAGGGTAGATATCTTGAGAGATCTTAGATTAGGAGAATATGATGTTTTAGTTGGTATTAATCTTCTTAGAGAGGGTATAGATCTTCCGGAGGTATCTCTAGTAATCATCTTAGATGCAGATAAGGAGGGTTTTCTTAGGTCTAAGACTAGTCTTGTTCAAACAATTGGTAGAGCTGCAAGGCATGTAGAAGGTAGAGTAATTATGTATGCAGACAAAGTTACAGAGAGTATGAAGTATGCGATAGATGAGACTAACAGAAGGAGAGAGTACCAGGAGGAATATAACAAGGAGAATAATATTACTCCTACTAGTATTAAGAAAGATATTAGAGATAGATTAGTAGATAAAGAAGAAGAGATTAAAGAGCTTCGGACAAAGGATATTCCTAAAAAAGAAGTTAATAGATATATTAGGGAATTAAACCAAAAGATGTTACTTGCTGCAGATAACTTACAGTTTGAAAAAGCTGCAGAGTTAAGAGATGAGATTAAGAGGATTAAACTTGAGATGGGATTATGATACATTATTGTATCTAACCTTATTTACATTACTATGTATTTTTTCAACAGAAAAAAGATTGGTTTAGCTTTAGGTTGTGGTGGTGCTAAGGGTTTAGCACATATTGGTGTTTTAAAGATTTTAGAAGAAAAGAATTACAGGATACAGTGTATTGCTGGTTCTAGTGCTGGAGCTTTAATTGGTGGATTATATGCATATTTTAAAGATTCTAAAAAGGTTGAAGAGATATTTCAAGAACAGAACTTAGGTTCTATGCTTAAGATTGCAACAGATTTAAAGATTAAAAAGGGAGTAATTAGGGGTAAAAAGCTTAGAGACATGATTAACCAGTATGTTCAGGGTGTTAATATTGAGGATTTAGAGATTCCTTTTGCTGCAGTAGCTACAGATCTTTACTCTGGAAAAAAGGTTGTCATTAAAAATGGTCTTTTGAGTGAAGCAATTATGGCTAGTATTGCAATCCCTATTGTTTTTAATCCAGTAGAATACAAAGATACATTGTTAATGGATGGTGGTATTGTAGAGCCTGTACCTTACAAAACAGTTAAGGATATGGGTTGTAGAAGGATATTAGGTGTAGATCTTAGTAAGGACCAATTGGCGGGAGAGGATCCTAATGCTTTAGCAAGATTTTATGAAATTATGCTTAAAGAGGTTGCAGAGTACCAAGAGAGAGATGCTTGGAAAATTATTTCTCCTGAATTTAATGGTTCTGTATCTCTTTTTAAGTTTGCAGATGGGAAAGATATTATTGATAAGGGAGAAATGGAAGCGAGAAGGGTTTTGGGTTAATCGTAGGTTTTGTTTCCTCTATACTCTCTG
>Ga0272443_10002541_pt1 | contig 23119 bp, 15 predicted proteins | sample SSMAcet12_FD_193581 | JGI IMG/M metagenome (GOLD analysis project Ga0272443, IMG submission 193581) | Marine sediment archaeal communities from Little Sippewissett salt marsh, Falmouth, MA, United States - SSM-Acet-12 | ecosystem: Environmental > Aquatic > Marine > Wetlands > Sediment ...
CAGGGAGAGGCAGACAACTGCCGTGGGTATGGCGATCGGCAGGTCTATGAGTGATCTCAGGACCTGCCTTCCGAAAAACCTGTATCTCGTCATTATCCAGGCCATAAGGGTCCCCAGAAGGGCGTTCACGATGGTAGCCATGAGGGCGATGTAGAGGGAATTCCTGAAAGCTGTCATGGAACCCTCCTCGGTGACGGTCCCGAGGAAACCCGAAAGTCCATCCTCGAAGGCGAACCCGAAGACGGACGACAGCGGCAGCAGTACCAGGAACGCAAAAAGTGCTATCCCTAGCGATACGAGGGACCATTTGGTGAGAGAGGACAGGCCCGTTTCTCTGACTGGCTCACCCCCTGAGGTCACTGTAGAGGCCATCTATCAGGTCCGGGTGGGCCTGATCCCAGCCTCCCAGGAGTTCCACGGTAAAGCCGTGGTCTATCCGGGGAAACATGGCATTGTTGCGGTTTATCTCCTCGTCGATGGACCTGAAACCGTGCCCGGCCATGGCCTTCTGGGATTCCTCCTTGAAGAGGTAATCCACGAACTCATCGACAAGCTCTTTTTCATCATCGTTCACGTTCCTGTCAACTACAACTGCCTTGTGTTCGGAATAGATGGTGGGGCCCGGATAGACCATCTCGAACTCCTCTCCCATCTTGAGGGCCAAAAGCGCCTCGTTCTCGTAAGTGACGAGCACGTCTCCGTAACCCAGTGAGAACTGCGCAAGAGCCTTTCTGGCGGATGACTGCCAGGATATCACGTTCCCGATGAAACCCTCGAGGACCTCCTCTGCAAGTGTCGTGTTCGGGGAACCCTCCTCTATCTCGGAGAGCACCAGCTGAGAACCGTATACTGCGAAGATGGACCAGCATGCACCGCCCGATGTCAACGGGTCAGCGTGGACTATCTCCACGCCCGGCATGCTCAGGTCCGAAAAGGAGGTGATGTCCTTCGGGTTTCCCCTCCTCGTCAGTATCACCCAGGGGGACATGGATACTGTTCCATTGTGGGGAAGGTCCCTGTATCCTCCCTTGGTACATCCGTGCTCCTCCAGCTTGAGCGCATCCCATTCCGTGGAGAGTATCATCACCTCTGCGGGGGCACCCACCACCACCTGATTTGTTATCTTTCCCGAGCCGGCAAAGTAAGTCTCGAATGATACATCCCTGCCTGTCCTCTCCTTCCAGTAATCCTTGAACCCGGGTATTATTGACCCCTCCATCACCTCCCCTTTAACGCTGAATCCGTAGAGGGCGATCACATCGGAATCCCTCTTTTTCTCCCCGGTGAAGAACAGGAAGGTAGCCACTATCGCCACGAGTATCAGCATTATCACAACAACGGTCACTATGACCCTGACCACCTTCACACTGTCGACCTTATCATTTTCCATAATGCAATGTAATTACATATCATTATTTAAGTTTGGTTTCAAACCAATATGTCGCTAGTTCAATATAGATTGTCCTGATAACAAAATATATGCATACATCGGGGTCCTCCGGTTTTTCTTTATCAACGTGCCCGTTCCGGGGAGGAAACCCACCGTTTTATCTAACCTAGCCGTCCAGAGTACCAGAGATGTGCCTATCCTGACTTCACTTTCCTTACCAGAACCGATCCATCACTGAACAATATCCATCTGATCCTGTCGCCGTTCTTCAGGTCCAGTTTATCGGCTATCGTCTTCGGGACCGTGGTCCTTCTGCGGGAGCCCCGTATCGTAAGGGAGGTCTCCGTTATGAACCGAACCGAATCAATGTCTATTTCCATATATATCACAATAGTTTGGTCCTACACCAAAGAAGTGCTTATTGTTTATTTATAATTTTTTGGTCCTAATGCAAAGAATGGACATAAGTATTATATATCAGGTTTCATTCTTCATGAGAGATAATGCTTTCGCATTAAATATCATTAAGGTGATGGAATGCCCGAGACCAGAAAGCACACTACCGTTTCAATACCCACACAGCTCCACAGGAAGATAAAGGAGAGGATAGAGGGTACCGGATTCACCTCAGTCTCCGATTACGTGACCTTTGTTTTGAGGGAGGTCATTGCCAATCTGGAGGAGGAAAAAAAAGAGGAGGCATTCACCCCGGAAGAGGAGAGAAAGGTCAAGGAGAGGCTGAAAGCACTGGGATATCTGGATTGAAAAGGTTGGGATAACAATGGTTAACAGAGCTCACGGAGGAAGGCTCCAGAGAAGAACGGCAAACGAGAGGACCAGGGAGAGGATATTGTCAGAGGCGGAAGATTATCCCGTCCTGGAGATATCCGCATCGAACGCGGTGGACCTGGAGAACATAGCCACCGGGGTACTGTCCCCCCTGGATGGGTTCATGATGAGCGATCAGCTCCAATCGGTACTGGCCAACATGAGGCTGCCGGATGATATACCATGGACGATACCGGTGGTACTCGATATCAACGAGGATGTGAGGGCTTTCGACGAGGGGGACACCATACTTCTCTGCGAGGGGGGTGAAACACTGGGAAGGATGCACGTCGACGACATCTACTCCTACGATAAGAGGGAATACTGCAGGTCGGTGTTCGGGACCGAGGACCCCGATCACCCGGGAGTTGCATCCGTAAAGGAGATGGGCCATTTCCTGGTGGGGGGAGAGATAGACCTTCTGAAAGAGAGGGAGAACCCCTTCAGGGACTATTATCTGACACCCACCGAGACGAGGATCCTCTTCCGCGAGAGGGGATGGGACACGGTGGTCGCCTTCCAGACAAGGAACGTTGCGCACGTAGGCCATGAGTTCCTGCAGAAGACCGCAGCGGTCTTCGCGGACGGCCTTTTCGTAAACCCGGTGATAGGCAAAAAGAAGGTGGGGGATTTCAGGGATGATGTCATACTTCACTCCTACGACGTCCTGCTGAAGCACTACTATCCCAGGGAGATATCACACCTTTCCATCCTAAATTACGAGATGAAATACGCTGGACCGAAAGAGGCCATACACCACGCCATAATGAGAAAGAACTTCGGGTGCACACACATAATAATCGGCAGGGACCACGCGGGTGTGGGTAACTACTACGGGCCCTTCGAGGCCCAGGAGATTTTCAGGGAGTTCCCCGATCTGGGAATGGAGCCGGTGACCTTCCAGTTCTTCTTCCACTGCAGGAAATGCATGAACATAGTCAACTCCAAGATATGCCCCCACGGGCCGGAGGACCACGAATCCCTTTCCGGTACAAAGATGAGGGAGATGATCGTGAGCGGGGAGGCACCCCCGCCGCATCTCATGAGGCCGGAAGTGTTCGAAGCCATAAGGGAGTTCGAGAACCCCTTCGTGGAATGATAAATATGTACGTTATCCACCACTGGGACACGGACGGCATCTGCTCGGCGGCAAAGCTGATCGATATACACGAACCCGAGAACTACGGGAACATCACCCCGCCAATAGGGGAGTTCTCCTTCGACGACAGGATACGGGATGCGCTTAAGATGGACGATGAGATCTTCATAGTGGACCTGAACCTGCCCGGTGTAGCCGAGGAACTGGAAAGGGAGGTTACCTTCATCGACCACCACCATCAGCCCAGGATCGCAAACCGGCTTGTCACGCAGATAAACCCACTCTTATCCGGTGGGTCCCCTGAGGATTACCCCTCCGCCACGGCTGTCATATCGGAATTTTTCGGCTCATGGGACCTGTTATCGGTACTCGGCGCCGTGGGGGATGTGGGAAAGATGGCACTCGAGAACGGCAGGATCAGAATGGCCCTTGAAGGCTCACCTCTCGATATGGAGCAGGTATCCCGCCTGGTGGAATTGATTGATTCGAACTACATCTCAATGGACAGGTTGGGGGTGGAGAGCGCGGTTTCGGCGGTGCTCGAGGAGGACCCGTTGGAGCTTCTGGAGAATAGGGAATGGAACGATAAACTAGAGAAGGTAAAAAACTCCGTGGAGGAGGCGCTCTCCTCGATCACAGAACTCAATGGCTTCGCATATATAGAGATGAGAACGGGGCTGAACATAATCTCAAAGGTCGCAAGGAAGGCGACCTGGGAGCTTGGTTATCCGGGTGCCATAGTGGTGAACCGGGATTTCAACGGTAAGGCCCAGACGTATTTCAGGATCAGGGATAATCTTGAAGAAAGTATGGACCTGCCGTCGCTCATCGAAAAACTCCGCAGTATTGGTGTCAACGCCGGGGGAAAAAAAGTGGTCGTTGGTTCAGTTTACGAAAAGGAGCGCATGGACGAGGTACTTTCACTGATAAAGGATACAGCAGGTATAGACAGGGAGATATGACAGATGACCGACGCAAAGGGTTTCACCATATGGTTGACAGGGCCGAGCGGGGCGGGAAAGACCTACCTCGCCAGCGGCCTCAGGGAATGGTTCGAGAAAAACGGCCTGCCCATCGAGGTGTTCGACGGAGACACAGTGAGGAAAAGACTGTATCCGGACATCGGTTTTTCCGCCGAGGCCAGGAGGATGCACAACAGGGTCGTCATAAACCACGCAAGGTTGATGACAAAACACGGGGTGCCCAATATCGTGTCTTTGATCTCGCCCTTCCGTGACGTGCGGGAGAAGGCAAGGGAGGAGATAGGCAATTTCCTGGAGGTTTTTCTGGACTCCACAATGGAGGTCAGGGTGCAGAGGGACCCGAAAGGCCTCTATTCGAAGGCAATCAGGGGAGAGATCACCAACCTGACCGGATACGACGGTGTTTACGAGGAGCCCCTCGACCCCGAGGTGATTGTGAAAAGTCACGAGATGACGCTCGAGGAGGAGGTGGACGCCGTGGTAAGAAAGATGAAAGAGATGGGTTTTATCTGACCCGGGGCAGTGAGGGGTATGGATAGAAGAAGGATATCCAGGATGTTCATACCCTTTGCACTCCTTCTGCTTGTGATACTGTGGCCTTCCCCGGAGGGCCTGGAAAACGACGCCCAGATGATGTTCGGGGTTCTTGTCTTTGCAGCATCCCTCTTCGTACTGCAGCCCATACCTCTTGGCCTGGGTGGTATGATGGTCCTGCTCATGCCCCTCATTCTGGGGGTTTCCACGCCCGCCAAGGTCTTTTCAACATTCGGTAACTCCGCGGTTTTCTTCCTCATCGGTGCCTTCGTGATCGCTGCCGCCATAGAGAAGACATCACTCCACAAACGGGTCTCCCTCCTCTTTCTGCGAATATCGGGCAGGTCCCCCAGGATGTTCATCCTTGCCACGATGGTCACCGGAGCGACCCTCTCCATGATCATGCCCGAGCACGGGGTCATAGTGCTCATCATACCGGTACTTATGTTCATACTGGTGGGAATGGGGCTCATAGGGCTCGATTCCAATTTCGCAAGAGGTGTCATGATCGGTGCCGCCTACGGATGCTCCATAGGAAGCATTATTACTCCGCTAGGCGGGGCCAGGAACCCTCTCACAATAGCATTTCTGGATTCCCAGGGTGTGGGGATCTCATTCCTCGAATGGATGATCATGACGGGACCGATAGCTGTTGTTTCGATCCTGCTGGTCTGGCTCACCCTGATACTCGTGTTCCCACCTGAGATAGGCTCCCTTGAGCAGGGTCAGGAGCTGGTCAGGAAGGAGGTTGAGGAGCTTGAACCTCCCACCATTACCCACAGCGCCATTACAGTGGTCCTCCTGATCACAATAGTATGCTGGATGGTTCTACCCCAGTACTTCGGTGTAAACCTATCGGTAATAGCCCTTATCGGCGGGATAGCAATGGTCATGGTGGGTGGAATAAAATGGGAGGATATCGAGGGGAAGATCCCATGGGGGATCATACTTCTATACGGGGGTGCGATATCTATGGGGGTCCACCTTGCCGACAGCGGGGGTGCGGAGTGGCTGGCGGACCAGCTGCTCTCATTGACGGCCGGGTCGGTCCTTGTGACACTGGTCCTGCTGGTGCTTCTGACAAAGCTGCTCACCGAAGTGATGAGCAATACGGCAGCTGTCTCCATACTGCTTCCGATCGCCTACGGCGTATCGATCGGGGCAGGGCTTCCCCCGGAGCTGACCTGCATGCTGGTTGGGATATCCGGAGGTCTTGCGTTCATGTTCCTTATCTCCACACCGGGAAACCTTATATCCTATTCGACTGGTTACTTCGGCCAGAAGGACCTGATCAAGGTTGGTTTCGCTGCCAATCTGATCACCATACTGGTCGTGCTCGTGATGGCCTATACATACTGGAAGCTTTTGGGGGTGTGGTGATGATGGATATGAACGATCCATTTTTGACCACGAACGGGATGGACGAATACCATGTGCTCGGGTATGCATTCCCAAAAGGAGCAGGGGATCACATTCTTTCATCAGGGACCGCGCCCCAGAACTGGTTAAGGGGGTGGCGCTGACGTTCAATAACATACTGCTCCCACTGCCGCTTGAAGGTATACCCCGCGGTGCTGTAAGGAGAGCAGGTGAGCTGGCCGATTGCACGGGTGCGAAAGTGCATGTCATATACATAATCGAGGAGGAGGTGTTCAACGAGGTGTCCAAACAGGCACACCATGTGCTCACCGGTCCGGGAAGGATGCGTCTCTTTCATGACCTTAGGGAGGCCCACAGGAAGAACGCGAAAGAGATGATACTGCCTGAGGTCACACAGATCCTGGGTGTAAAGCCCGCATCGTTCTCAGTGAAGGAAGGTGCCTATCATGATATAGTCCTCTCATCCGTCGATGGGCTGAAAGCGGACCTCGTCATTATGGAGTACAGGGCCTATTCCCTCATAAACTACAGGATAATGGACCGGTCCCCGGTTCCCGTCTGGATAGAGAGGAATGAGGGGAAATTGAAAAGGATAGGTCTCTTCTGCACAAACCTGGCTCCAAATGTCAGGGCCCCCCGAGCCGGGGTGGAACTGGCTGAAATGTCCGGGGCAGAACTGAGCCCCTATTTCGTTCAGGACCCAGCGGGTTACATCGATGTGGAAGAGCCCGATGATGTGGCAAAGAGGTTCTCCCTGACATGGAAGAAAGTGGAAGAGGGAAAGTTCGATGACATCATATACAAGAGGTCCAAAAAGATGGATTTCGACCTTATAATTATCGGGAGGGTGAAAAAGCGTGGGTACTTCCATCTCAGGTCGAAGTTCGCCAAGAAGACAAGGTGCTCGGTGCTACTGGTTAATTAAAAAAGCTTGATGAGGTAAAGGATCAGGAGATGGAAAAGTCATGGTTGATTATCACGGCTGATGGGAACAAATAGTAATCGAAGATTAAACGTATGAAACGAATCTGGAGGAATGGAGATGGCTGATGCGGATATGAAGACGGTGAAGATACCGAAGAAGACCTACAGGAGAATAAAAAAGAGGATAGCGGATACGGGGTTCACCTCCGTCTCCGAGTACGTTGGGTATGTCCTCAACGAGGTGCTGGACAACCTTGAGGAGGAGGAGCATGAGGAGAACTTCTCCAAAGAGGAGGAAGAGAAGGTAAAGGAGAGACTGCGGGCCCTTGGATACCTGGATTGAGGAGGGTTTTGTTACCCCGCATTCCATTGATCCAATATAAAAACATTCCATATTAAAAAGTAGAGGTGGCAGGGCACCCACATGTATACTATTAGGTGGGTCCTTATGATCCAATTTAACATTACTGGGTGAGGTGTTTACCAGATCCTCCATCATCCATAATGTGTAATTGTCCCCCGGAAATATATATATTCGAAAATTAAAATACCCGGAGGAATATCAATGGAAGGGGTAAAGGGAAGTAAAGGTGGTGAGATTGGGTCTGTTCTCAGGTAATGTGGAAAGAAGAAAATATAACAACCGGGTCTGCCCAAGATGTGACAGCCCGTTAACTAGCGTGGTTGATACGGCGTATATCACAGACTCAATAGCGGAAGTAGATATCGGTATAGGATTCCTGGAGAAGAACAGGCAAAAGATCAAGGCTGGTTTCATAGTTCAACTGTTTGGATACCAGTGCAGTGAAAACCATATCTTCGCAGATAGGATATCCCTGAAATACATTGCTCTTAGCTGTCCCAATCCGAAATGCAACTCATTTCTTATACCCTGGCCCCATGATGGTAAGATGGGGCTTATCTGTTTCAGGCATGGGAATGGGTGTTATGTCAAAATTAAAAAGATGCCACAGATCCCAACCAAGTTGAGAAGTAAGATAGAAGAGAAGATACTCGAGAGGGATTGGGATATGAGTTTTTTTACCAGAAGTAGCTACTACAACTGGTATAAACTCATAACTGATCTAAAAACTATCACCCTTGCATACAATGCAATGATACCTCAGAATGATTATGAATATTATAATACAGAGAAAGTGGAACAGAGATCCCAGGGTGGAGATATCTATGAGGATGCTATGATGAGCTTTGCCTCGGAGAGTAATAACGAATACGACCAGGGTTATTCTGAAAATGAAGATAGAGGCTTACAATTATCAGAATACCCGGAATACATAAACGGTAATGAATGGAGAAAACACACAGGTACAACCCCTGATCAACAGAATGTTTCTGAACAATCAGGTTCAGTTTTGGGACATAATGAATTCATAATTGATCAAGAGGAGAAAAATATCGATCAGGACCGTACCATTGAGATAGATAGAAGTAACCTTGATTTATCAAAAAAATACGAAAAAATCAAAAAGATCGGCGTAGGTGGATTTGCGGAAGTGTACACAGTGAAAGATAAAAAAGGCGATCTATTTGCAATGAAAACACCTCATTTGGATGTTATTGGTAAAAAAGAGGAAAAGGCGCTTCGCACCTTCACCAGGGAATGCCAGAACTGGTCGGAACTTGTCGCACACGAGGAGTTCAAGGATGGTATCGTGGAGGTTATCGAGTACGGTACGGAACCCAGCTCCTATATCGTGATGGAGTACATGGAGGGTGGGTCCCTCAGGGATAATCTGAAGACAATGTCATTCGATGAGAAGGTTGAATGCCTTCTCTCCCTTTTTAGGACATTCCACAAGGTACACCACTACGGTGTCATCCACAGGGACATCAAGCCTGAGAATATACTTAAGGATGGGTGGGGCCAGTGGAAGATCGCGGATTGGGGACTCTCAAAGGTCCTCCTCAAGAGCGAGGGCACAACCACGGTCACGGGGACCATCAAGGCAACCCTAGCATACGCATCTCCTGAACAGGTGGACCCCAATGAGTTCGGGAAGGTGGACTGGAGGACCGATATTTACCAGCTGGGAGCAATGGCCTATGAGATGTTTACGGGGAGGAAACCCTTTGAGGGGTCCCCCACAGGTATAATGTTCTCTATCGTATCCAAGGAACCTCGGCCCCCCAATGAGATTGAGGGGAGCATCCCGAAGGATATCTCCGACATGATAATGAAGGCGATGAGCAAGGACAAGGAGGAGAGGTGGCAGGGCACCCACGATATGTACAGGATACTGAAAGGTGTAGGGATAGGTATCCCAAAATAACCCCGATTTATTGCTGAAAAATAATATATACTCATCTCAGACATCCACTTGCGGGGGAAATACTGTGAGATGGATCGTACCTGCGGCATTGATCTTTACTGCCTTGCTTGTTTTGACTACAATCCAGGCACTCCCTGTTTCTGGTGAGAAGGAACATCCTATGTTCGTAATAGTCACAATCGAGGAGGACAGAAAATACATGGAGAACGAGAAGATAGTGGTCGAGGTCCATGTCTTTTACAAGGGTAACAGACTGGATGCTCTGAAGGAACCCGGGATATATGTGGAATGGACAGATGTGTTCCTGGATGACGATCACTCCGATCTCATTGGACATGCCAACAGGATGGGGGAGGGGCTCTACTCCCTCGAGATACCGGTAGAGGAGGATTACGTCAGGAACGGAGGAGGGGAAATTACCCTGAGGGCGAACGTCCCCTACGAGGAGACTTCCGACGGCTATCTGAACATGACCGAGAGGATGGAGATAGAGATAGAGTTTGACCCGATCATTGAACCTTACGAGGTTCAATTGGAGGTGGATTATTCGGATTATCCCTTCCTTCCCGGGGAGGCAGTCCCTTTCACTGTCTATTCAATAGAGGGTGGAGAGCTTGTCATCCCCAACGAACTCGATGTGGAACTGACCTTCGAGGACTTCTCGGGTAAGATGAGGGACTGGGACTGGGACATGAGCGAGCTGGAGATGGAAAAAGATGGCGTCTTCAAGGGGGAATGGACCGTTGATGACATAATCATAGAGAGCACTCAAGTTACCATAACCGCAAGCGCTTCCGATAACTATGATGCAACCGACGTTGAGAGGTTCAACGTTGATTTCTACTCGGTATGGCTTCACACCCTCGAACAGAACGACAGGAGACTGGAGTTCGAGATAGGTGTATGCGACATGGAGGGGGACGTTGTTGTGGATGCCGAGGTGGACCTGAATTATCAGTACCACATCAACAGCACATCCCATGGGAAAGACAATTTCAAGAAATATACACAGGAGAACGGGTTCACGTATCCCATAACCGTAAATTTCGACGATGGCGACCAGAACTTCTACGTATATCTTTCCGGGACCGTGGAAGCGGATTATCTCTTCAGCGGCAGGACCAAACCGGTGGAGGTGACCCAGAAATTCGCAAATAGAGTGAGGATCACGAGGACCATGGACGTTGAGGAGGACGAGGAGCCCGATGCCTGGGGCATCGATTATCTGGACGTGTCAAATGAAGATCTTGTTCACCCCGGGGCTGCCGTGAGCAGGGACTTCGAGATATTCAACGACGGCGAGGAGTGGACGGAGGAAGCTGCCGATGGGGAGAACGTTCCCTACGAGAACTACTACTACATCTTCGATCGGGAGGAGGTCTACGATCACGGAAAGGCGGATATACACGACAATGAGTTCTCGGTGGCGTTCGGTTCCCCCACCGATAACAGGGTGCTTACCGGGGCTTTCGAATCGAGCGTATCCACCAGGAATTCCGAGATACTCGAGAAGAACCACTTGGTCGAATCACAGCACCCGTATGAGAACGGTACCAATCAGACGTGGGACATCACCATAACGGATGCGACCCAGATAAGGGCGCATCTTCAGTGGTACGACATACCTTACAGCACCGGGATGAACTACCAGGATATCGAAAAGACACATATCATCGAAACGGAGCACCCCTACGAGAACGATACGGAACAGGTATGGTACATAGAAGAAGAAGGTGCACAGAGGATAAGGGTGCACTTCGAGGTCATCGATACCGAGTATGATTACGATGAGGTAAATGTGGGAAGACTTTGGAATACCGACACATTCTCCGGCAGCTACGAACCGTTCTGGACCGATTGGTTCTATTATGACAATATATCCGTCGAATTCAATTCCGATGGTTCGGAGAACGGTTGGGGTTTCAGGATAGACAAGATAGAATATTCGGTACCAGACGGGGATGACGGCGACAAACTACTGATATTCAATTCGAGCGGAGGTGAAATAGACAATATCCGTGGAAACGACACCGGCGAGTGGACCGCATGGTCCTACGGGGATACGATCAGTGTCAGACTTCTATCCAACGGATCGGTCAGCGGTCAGGGGTTCAAAATTGATAAAGTGGAATACAGAAAGAGGATAACGAGATACGATCAGGACAATGAGCTCCTTCACGTTATAGACAGAGGGGCCCTGGAGGATTACCAGAACACGGACATCAAGGTATCCGCCACTTTCGGTGTTGGATATGTCAACAAGGTCGAGGTGGAGGTCACGGGTACTGACACTGAAGAGGAGAAGGAGGACCTTGACATGGATGCCTTCTGGGGGGTGGGTGATGTAAATGATCCGGATGATATCTCCCAGGAATGGATAGGACTTGGTGGACCCGGTCAGCACGTAGTTTTGAACAGGGGTTACGAGGAGGAGAAATGGACGGGTTACTTCCTGATACCATCCTTCTTCGAGACAGGCGAGGACCTCACGCTCTTCGCTGGTAGCTCCGAATCGTTCGGGAACCAGAACATGATCAGTGCCGGTACAGTGAACGAGAGGTCGACCGAAAGCATAGAGGAAAAAGAAAAGCTGGCAGATGACAGTTATCTTCTCATATTCGGGTCCCTCTGTCTAATATTGGTCATCATCGCTCTACTGATCCTCATCGTTATCGCGTTGAAGGCCTCAGCTTCAAAGAAGAAAAAGGGAAAGAAGGGTGGAAAGAAAAAGGGTAAAAAGGGAAAGAAGAAGGATAGCGGCTGGGAAGAATGATAGTATATGGTATAGTGTTTACACGGTAATATCAGTAAACAGGATAACATACATCAGACTGGTTGTAGAGATGTAACTAGCCTTTTTCTGATTATTAGAGTATTGCTTCATTTTTTAGATTGTAGGAAGAAAAACACATTTATTATAAAAGAGGAAGTTAATTTGAAATATATTAAATCCGTTATTCCAATACAACCTTTGGGGGAATAGGATGTGAAACGGATACTATCCTTAACCATCTTCGTTTTTGTATTTTTTTTGCCCTTAGTACCAATATTTGAACCACTCTCTTCCATTCACTCTGGACCCACGGGTAATAATATTGGTCACTCAGAACCGATCATACAATCAATTGATTATGAGAATGGGACCATTGGAACTCAATACAATTCTTATTTTATACCGAACTTAGGCCAACTGAATAATAAAGATATATTATTCTATGATCGATCGGGTTCGATATTTTTTTCCTCAGACGGTTTCGGATTGTCATCCAAAGAGATAATAGAAGTACCGATTGACAAATCACCTTTTGAACAAACACCATATCACATTAAGGGTTCGATGATCACCTATACGATGCAGAATAAAAAAGACATTCTTCCCAGAGGCTCTGAAAGAGTTGATTGTTATTCCAATTTCCTCGTTGGAAATAAAAGTGATGAGTGGATCACTTCGGTCCCCTCCTATAGAATGATAATCTATGAGAACGTATGGGATAGAATAGATATAAAGTACAAAATTAGGGAAAGCTCATTGAAATATGATATCATTCTGAAACCTGGCGCTAACCCAAGCGATATAGGATTTATAATAAATGGCCAGGACGGGATGAGAATATGTGACAATGGCGACCTTGAGATCACATCTGGAGGAAGGACTTTCCTTGAAACAGCACCATTAATATTTTATGCGGATGAACCCAACGAAAGGATAAAAGGTGGATTTGTAATCCATGACGAATGGTTAGTTGGTTATTGGCTGGACGAATATGATGAAAGTCGTACCGTAATAATCGATCCATTGGTAATGTCGACCTTTATCGGAGGTTCCTTGACCGATACTCCAAAAGCTATGGATGTGGATAATTCTGGCAATGTGTATGTGACCGGATATACAATATCTACCGACTTCCCGGTCCACCCGGGTTCATTTGATCAGACATACGGAGGCAATCAGGATGTTTTTATATTCAAGCTTAGTTCCGATTACACTACATTGGATTATTGTACGTATATCGGAGGTGCGAAAGAAGACACGGGTAACGATATCGTAGTGGACACTTCAGGTTACGCTTTTATAACAGGCCATACAACCTCGACCGATTTCCCATTTACTGACGGGTCTTACGATACTACGTGGGGGGATCCTTATGACGATACAACTTCGGGGGAGGATTGCTTTGTGATCAAATTGGATAACGACGGATCTTCACTAACATACGGGACATTTCTTGGTGGGGGTTGGAAATCTTCAGACGGTACTACTGCATATCCAAACCAGTATGGCAAGGCGATCGATATTGATCCTTCCGGTAATGCCTATGTAGTTGGAGAAACCTACTCAAAATATTTTCCTGTAGACTCACCAGCACCCTCAGGGGCTTTTGATACCACATATGAAAGTGGTACCTTGCCCATTAGGGATTGTTTCTTGACCAAGTTCAATTCGGATGGTTCTGACATCATATATTCAACATATTTTGGGGGTGGTAAAAGTGGAAATTGGGCCATAAGTGGTGATGACCAGGCTTACGAGATAATAGTAGATAAAGAGGGGTATGCTTACGCAGCCGGTCGCACAGCTTCCAACGATTTTCCTACAGAGAACGCAGCTTATGGTTCATTAAAAGGAGATGGAGGGAGCTATGACGGTTTTGTTCTCAAGATGAACAAACTGGGTAGTGGCCTTGTCTTTTCCACTTATATCGGGGGAGGTTCATTTGATTACTTAAGAGACCTTTGCGTTGACGGCTCGGGGTATTCATATATTACAGGGTATACTAATTCAGATGATTATCCAACAACATCCGGTGCCTATAAAGAAAACCCAGGATCGTTACATGAAATATTTGTTACGAAGTTGAACATAAGTGGTGATAAAATAATTTATTCTACCTTCATCACCAGAGGGGAAGCGAACGCTATCAAAGATGATGGAAAAGGGAATGTCTACGTCGCTACCTCAGGAGACAAGGATTTCCCCGTGACAAATCGATCATATAGTTGGAAGGTTAATGGCGGATCTGATGCAGTCCTTTTCGCGCTGAACTATACCGGAGGAAACTTGACTTACGGTACTTTCATCGGAGGTTCAGCGGGGGAGGTCGGAAATGATCTATATCTACATCCTTCGGGCGATGTTTATCTTATGGGTACATCAAGCTCCAGCGATTTCCCGGTAACAACAGGAGCAGTCGACAACCGTTCTAAAGGCTCCGGGGTATTCATATCGAGATTGAATCTGACACTGAAACCATCGGAACCTGCCAATCTTACTGTAGGTTCCGGTGATTCTTACGTAAAACTGAACTGGGATCCACCCCTATACGATGACGGGCATGCTGTAACCAAATACAAAGTATATAGGGGAACGAATGAATCGGTCTTATCTCTAATTTTTGAACTGAACTCGACTTCTACCGAGATCAACGATACCGGACTGACAAATGGTAGGACCCATTATTATTACGTAACAGCAATAAGCGATATCGGGGAAGGTCCTGAAACAAATATGGTTAACGCTACCCCCCTTAAAATTCCATCCAAACCTGTCAACCTTTCTTCAGACTGGGGGGATACCTGGATCAACCTTACTTGGAAACCTCCGGAGGACAACGGAGGGGCTGAGATATCAAATTACAGTATCTTCAGAGGGATAAACGAAGGGACCTTGGTCAGATCGGCTACGATCGGCAACAGAACATGGTACAAGGACACGGGTCTGATAAACGGTAAATATTATGTGTACGCAATCACCGCCCATAATTCGGTGGGTGAGGGCCCCCTCTCCAATAGCACATCCGATATACCGAAGAGAATTCCATCCGAACCACTTGACCTCTCCATAGATTGGGATGATCAACAATTAAGCCTTTCCTGGTCACCACCTCTTAACAATGGAGGGGCCCAGATAGACTCTTACATGATATACAAAAGAATAGGTGAGACCGAACTTAACCCTATTCAGTTCGGAAACGTAACTCGATACAACGATACCGAGGTTAGTAACGGCATCGAATATACTTACTCCATAAGTGCTATGAACATAGCCGGGGAGGGACCAAGGTCTAGCGAGGAGAGTTCAATCCCAAAACGGGTACCCGACCTCCCAAGGAATTTAAAAGCCTACTCGGGTGATGGATACATCACCATTGACTGGCTACCGCCCCTAATAGATGGCGGGTCCACTATAACTGGATATGTAATCTACTCGAGTATTGACGATAAGAATTATACCAAATTAGTAAGCCTCGGTGTTACCAATAAGTACAACGATACAGGTTTAATTAACGGGCAGACCTACTATTACAGGTTATCCGCGGTGAACTTCGTAGGAGAGGGTGATACGTCATCCCCCGTATCTGAAGTGCCGAGTACCATACCTGGAACTCCAGAAAACCTAAGGGTAATGGAATTGGACCGGGCCCTTAACCTGTCCTGGGACCCTCCATTTGACGACGGAGGTGCAGATATAATCAATTACTGGGTGGAGATAAAAGGACCTGATATGGTAACCGGTTCTTTGGTATCAGGTGGGACCCACCACAGATTCACAGGACTGACGAACGGTATTGAATATACATCAAGAGTAAGGGCTGTGAACATGCGAGGTGAGGGTCCATTTTCCTTCTCGATCAATGGTACACCGTTCAGCAGACCCTCCAAGATAACCAACTTTCAACTGGAACTGGGTGAGGGATATGTTCTTTTGACCTGGGAGCCGCCCATGGACGAGGGCACATACCCCATACTCGGGTACAGGATATTCAGAGGTGTGGAGATAAACAATCTAACGATATTATTCAATAGCACAACAGAACTGAATTTCAATGATACCGAGGTCGATCCAAATACGACCTACCAATATCAAATCTGTGCGCACAATAGAGGTGGAAATGGCATTCCATCAGAGATTAGAACTGTAAGGACACCACCCTTTGAGGAACCGATAGGAGATGATGACGATGATGAAGGGCCAGAAGGAAATTCCCCGCCTGAGAGCCTCAATATCGAGACCAACTCCAACAGATTGAAGAAGGGAGAGATATTAACGCTTACCGCTTCGGCATACGATCCCGATGGGGACGATTTGTCATTTTCATGGTCGCTAGATACTGATCCCGATTGGTACGCAACGGGCAACCCCATTGAGGTAGAGGGGCTAAACCCAGGAGATCATACTTTTTCTCTCTTTGTATCTGATGGCCATAACAACTCTACTTCCCAGATTAAGATTAAAGTGGAGGATAACGAACAAGGTGGAACGGGATCAAACATTCTGTTTATTTTAATAGGAATCATGGTCATTTTAATTATTTTATTTCTGTTGCTGTTCTTCATACTTAAGTCCAGACGTGGTGAGGAGGTTTTCGAGTTCGATGAGGAGATCGAAGGTGGTATCGAACCTCCGGATGTGGAAGATACTACAGATACGGACCCAGAGGAAGAGACGATGGAAATGGAAGATGAGGCTACCCTCGTAATGGGATCAGAGATTGATATTATTGAGGAACCCACAAAGGAAATGGACATGGCAGCACCCCCCGGGATCCATAAGGGGCTTCCCAACAAACTGGAAGATTACGAGATGGATGAGCATATACAGAGTGGCGCCTTCGCAGATGTATTCCTTGCTAGAAGTGTAAACGGGGACGAGGTAGCTGTTAAAATACCGAGAAGTGCAGTTATCGATGATATGGACCAGAAGGTGAAGAAGAAGTTCATAAAAGAAGCAAAGAACTGGAAGAAAATATACGAACTTACAAACGCAAGGGAAGGAATAGTAGGGATATACGGTTACGGTCTAAAACCTAAACCCTACATCATAATGGAATACATGAGCAAAGGTAACTTGAGGTCCCATATGAAGGACCTTACCTTCGATGAAAAACTGGAGTGCTTTACAAAGGTATGCAGGACGATAGCAAAGGTTCATAAACATGAGATAATCCACAGGGATATCAAACCGGAGAACATACTGCTTTCCGATGAGAGCGAATGGAAGATAGGGGATTGGGGACTGAGTAAGATACTTCTGGAATCAAGCGGGTCCATAACACAAGCTGGAACAATTAAGGGAACCATCTCCTACTGTGCTCCGGAACAGATACAACCAGAGGAGTTCGGTAAACCCGACAGGAGTACCGATATTTACCAGTTAGGTGTGCTTGCTTATGAGTTGTTCACGGGGGAGAGGCCTTTCAAAGGAGAACCCGCCAAGGTTATGTTCGATATAATCAGGGAGAATCCTGTACATCCTTCAGAGGTGGACCCGGAGGTGCCGGTTTACCTTGGTGATGCTGTAATGAGAGCTATGCTAAAAAGAAAAAGAGACAGATTCAGGTCCGCATTGGACCTAATCAAAGCCGTCAAGGGGGAATTCTAGATGAGTTCGAAAAGAACCATTATCTCTTTGGTCACGATAGGTATCCTTTTTTACTTACCCGCCTCGAATCTTTATGAAATCAACCAAAGCAACTCAGAGCCAGCAATTTACTGGACATCGGTGAATAACCTCGTTGACCTTCTGATGTATAATGTATCCAGTCCAGAAGAACAGGAACAAAAACACTTCATTAGGAATATGGGTCAGCTGGATGATGATTCGATCAGGTACTACTCCTCGGAAGGGTCCCTATTGATCACTGATGATTCAATATATCTGATACAAAAGGAACCGGTGGTTAAGAAAACAAAATATCTTCAAGCGAATAATAATTGCACGCCATACCTCTCTGAGGATATCGAGGACGAGGTTATCCGAGAATATCGAGTCAACAAATTGAGGTATACATTTCCCGGTTCGAAAGGGTTGTACCCTTTTGGAATTGAAAGATATGAAAAATACTACAACTTTTTCTATGGGAGAGATCCCGATTGTTGGATAACAGATGTGCCCTGTTTTAAAAGGGTGAAGATGGAAAATATCTGGCCTGGGGTGGATATGGTATACAAGTATTGTGCTGGGCGATTGAAATATGAATTCATTCTGGATGAAGGAATAGACCCTTCTGTGGTCCAAATAAGGACAGAAGGTGAAAGGCGCATTGATATCCTCTCGAATACATCAATATCAATCACAACCCCAATTGGAAAGGTAATTGATAGCGAACTGGCGGTAAGCTATTTTGATGAACCCTCTTCCAGGATAGAGAGTTCTTTCAGATTGATAGACAAGGACACATACGGATTCAAGCTGGGAACACACGATATTTCAAGGAAGATAATGATAGATCCGGTAATATGGGGTTCCTACTTGGGGGGTGATGATTATGACGAGGTATGGGCTGTGGAAACAGGACCTAACGGCAATTTATACATGACAGGCTGCACGGAATCCGATGATTTTCTGAATACAACAGGTGCTTACTGCCAGGAAAAATGTTACTGGTCCTGGGACATATTTGTTACTAAGACCACCCCAAACGGCCAGTCTGCTCTTTATTCCACTTTCATAGGTGGACATGATGAGGATGAAGGTCGGGATATCGCAGTTGACAGCAGTGGGAATGCATATGTGACAGGATATACAGAATCGGATGATGACCCTGAACTGACACAATTTCCGACCACTCCCGGGAATATCAGCACCTTCAATGACAGTGACGATATCGTCGTCTTCAAACTGAGCAGCAGTGGAAATTCTCTATTGTATTCCACCTGTTTGGGAGGAGAGGATAACGATAGGGGTTTTGGTATAACTGTTGATGATATGGGATACGCATATCTGACTGGTTACACGGATTCCTGGGGTTTCCAGACAAAACCCAGCTCATATATGGACACATGCGGGGAGTATGATCTCCCTATGGCATTTGTATCCAAGATAAATACGGATGGGACGGGTTTAGAATATTCCACTTTCATCGGGACCAGTAGACACGAAGCTGGACATGACATCGTATTGGATGCATCTAAAAATATATATGTAATAGGTCGTACCGATAGCACTGAGTTCGATATCAGGGGTTCAGCGTATCAATCTGTATTGAAGGGTAGCTATGATATTTTCATTGTCAAGTTGAAAGCAGACGGAAGTGACATAATATATTCCACCTACATCGGAGGATCAGGTAACGAATTTTACGATTGGCGCTATCCTGTTATGGGGATTGATATGGATAGTTCAGGAAACATAATTGGAATGGGTTATACACTATCCAACGATTTTCCGAATACCACTGGTGTACACGACGAATCTTACAACGGAAATGGCGACATTGTACTTTTTAAATTGAATCCCACTCTATCAAATTTAATATTTTCTACCTACCTAGGTGGTCAGGATTCCGATCTTGGTTTGGGAATGGACATAGACAACTCGAATAACATATACATAGCAGGTTCCACACCTTCGATCGACTTCCCAACGACTGAAAGATGCTTCCGTAACCAGAGCAGTGGTATGGAGGCTACCATATCGAAATTTTCAGCATCAGGAAGTTTGCTTTACTCAACTTTCGTCGGAGGATCAGGTGATGATTTTGGTTACGATATTAAATGTGTCCCAAATGACGAAGTAATACTTGTAGGAAAGACCTATTTGGATGATTTTCCAACAACGAATGAAACCATACAGCCTCAACCGGGGGACGTCCATGCCCATTACAGCGACGGTTTCTTCATCAGGTTCAATTTCGATACACCACCTTCGGCTCCAACGAACCCTATGATCGAAAGGGGATACCAATACCTAAACATATCATGGGACCCACCCGAGGACAGCGGAGGGAGACCGGTAACCGGTTACAAGGTCTACCGTGGTAGTGAGCCAGATTCATTTGGATTCTCCATAGAACTACCACTTTTTGATCACTACAACTCCACGGGATTGAAGAACGGAAAACTGCTTTATCTCAAAGTAGCAGCCATTAACTCCGTTGGAGAGGGTACGCCCACGGATGTATTTGGAATCGCACCGGGTGCTCCTCCCACCCCTCCAATCGACCTGTCCCACGAATTCGGGGACGAATACATACAGATCGAATGGAATGAGCCACTGGACGATGGTGGTTTCAAAATCGAGGGGTACAAGGTTTACCGGGGGCCAGCAGAGGACAACTTGCAGTTCATCGCAAATGTGACCGATTCGATGGAATTCAATTCCACAGGACTTCAGAATGGGCAGAGCTATTACTTGACCGTTTCATCCTACAATGAAGCTGGGGAAGGGAGAAAGACCGGACCGATATTGTGCGTCCCAATGATAAAACCCGGTATTCCCACCCATCCAAGATCGGCATCCGGTGACGACTTTGTGAATGTCTCATGGTCACCACCTTTGGACAACGGAGGGAGTGACATAACAGGATTTATTCTCCATAAATGGGAAAAGGGTACCCTTTTCCCTCCTATTGAAGTATCCCCCGACCTTTTATTCTACAACGATACATCGGTGATTAATGGTCTAAATTATGAATATCGGATCGCCGCACAGAATGGAGTGGGAAGGGGCCCTTTCACAGGGTCAATATCTGACAGACCACTTGGAGTGCCCACCGTCCCCCGTTTTATAACATACGGGTTTGGAGATGGATACGTTGAGATAAGCTGGCAGGAACCTGCTGATACCGGAGGCTCTCCAATCGTGGGTTATAATGTATACAGGGGGACGCATATCGACCAGTTATGCTCAGTGTATCAGCTCGGGACCGTGACCACATTAAAAGACACGGGATTGACCAATGGAATCAATTATTACTATTTGATCTGTGGTGTGAACGAAAAGGGGGAAGGGTTACATTCCGCAATATTCAATGTGACTCCAATGTCACTACCGGACGAACCGGATGACCTCAATTTAGATGTAGGAACAGATTGGATAAATGTGTCCTGGTCAGAACCTCGGAATAATGGTGGTTCTCCTATAGTCCATTTTATTATCGAGATCATGACCTTTGAAGGAAAAAGGACAGTTAAAGTGGTTGATAGAAGCTTTTTCAATGATACGGGACTGATCAAAGGCGTTGAATATAATTATAAGGTGGCATCCTACAACAGAATTGGCTCTAGCGGTTTTACTGAAGGGTTGACCGGAGTTCCCAGATCGATACCCTCTATTGTTATAGACGTGGAATTACTTGAGGGAGATAATTCCATTACTATAACCTGGAGTGAGCCGAAGGACAAGGGGGGTTTCGATAATTTATCTTACCGTGTTTACCGTGACACGGACCCAATGAGGATGACCTTCTATGTGCTGGTTTCCGGTGCCATCGAATTAATTGACCTTGAAGTGGAAAACGGAGTAACATATTACTACAGGATCTCATCGGTGAACGGTATGGGTGAGGGACCCTTTTCGAACATGGTGACAGCTACCCCCGGAAAAAATAGTGGTGAGGAACAGTTTACCAATACATACAATATTGAATGGGATGGGTACGATGGAACCGGTTTCATACAATATGAGGTGTATGCCTGTTTTGAAGAAAAATCCAGGCTTTCAGAGAACAGCTCGTTGATCACCATAATAAGGGATATCGAAATAACGAGCTTCGATTATAGATGTAATAAAAGCGGCAGGCTGTTCTACAAGATCAGAACTCTAACAACAGAAGGATACGTTGACGATATAACCGGTAATGAGAACTCGGAAAAACAGAATGATGATGTTGGAAGTAACCTACCGCTTATAATTGTTATTACGACGTTATTTTTAATATTACTAATAATTGGTATATTATTACTCTTACTCCTCATCAGAAGAAAGAGACATGACAATAAAAGAACCATCGATAAAAAAGAGGTCGCCGAGACTAAAGGGCCTAAAGGCACTGAGATAATCCCTGGATATTACACAGTAAAACGAATCGGGGGGGGTGGTTTTTCAGATGTATATCTAGCCAAGGACGAATGGGATGAGAATGTTGCTTTGAAATTACCTCAGACATTACATTCAGAGGAGGAACAGTTAAAACTGGAAAAAAGGTTTGTGAATGAGGCAAAAAAATGGACCAGGATTAATTCCAAACCTGCAATCAGGAAGGGGATCGTAGGGATATTTGAATATGGGACGGATCCAAAACCCTTTATCTCAATGGAATATGTGGAGGGGGGAAACCTGCGAAGGAATATGAAAAATTTGCCCCCTGAAGAAAAGATTGACTGTATAATCTCTGTTGGAGAAACCCTACACAAGGTACACAAGATGAACCTTATCCACAGGGATATTAAACCTGAGAACATCCTCCTGGACCGAGATGATAATTGGAAGATAGCCGATTGGGGGCTCTCGAAATTATTATCTGATAGTAGCGGTACCATGACCCAAGCTGGCCAGATCAAAGGGACGATCTCCTACGCTGCTCCCGAGCAGATAAATCCCTCAAAGTTCGGTCGGGTTGATAAGAGGACCGATATTTATCAAATGGGTGTTCTGGCATACGAACTACTAACCGGAAAAAAACCGTTTGTTGGAACACCAGCCAAGATCATGTTCGATATTGTGACAAAAAGACCAAAAGAACCAATATCCCTAAAGAAGGATATTCCAATAGATATCAATGATATGATCATTAAGGCCTTGGAAAAAGAGAAAAAGGATAGACCAGATACCATAAAGGAGTTCTTGAAACCTTTTAAAGATAGATAAGGTGATCTGATGAAGTGGAACGCGAAGGACCTGCACGAGTGGGAGGTCGTGGAAAGCAGCGGTTGGAGAAAACTGGAGAACTTCGGTACGTTCCAGGACAGG
>Ga0272443_10002542_pt1 | contig 23115 bp, 19 predicted proteins | sample SSMAcet12_FD_193581 | JGI IMG/M metagenome (GOLD analysis project Ga0272443, IMG submission 193581) | Marine sediment archaeal communities from Little Sippewissett salt marsh, Falmouth, MA, United States - SSM-Acet-12 | ecosystem: Environmental > Aquatic > Marine > Wetlands > Sediment ...
TGAAACGCCGGAACCGGTGGTTCCAAAAGACGTTCGCGAGGAGGTCGAGCAGGCGCGACGGCGATTGGCCGACGAGTTCGGCGAGGATTTGTCGCTCGAACTTGTGGGCCGGCGATATGCATGGATCGCTGAGATCGTCGATGCCTGCCTGACGCGGAGCGAGGAGCGGCGGGTGACGCTCACCGATCGGCTCGATCGTGCGTTGACTCATCATGTGTGGGGCTACGTGTTTTTCGCAGCGCTGATGGCTGTGATGTTCTACAGCGTCTTCGCCCTGGCTGACCCCCTGGCGGGTGGAATCGAGAAAGGTATCGGTTACCTCCAGGGAGCGGTCACCAAAACGCTTCCGGCCGGCGTGCTGAGCGACCTGCTCGTTCACGGTGTCTTGGACGGTGTCGGCGCGGTGGTCGTTTTCTTTCCGCAGATCGCGATTTTGTTTTTGTTTATCTCGCTACTTGAAGATTCCGGCTACATGGCGCGCGGAGCGTTTCTGATGAACCGGTTCATGAGCCGCGTGGGGCTCCACGGAAAAAGTTTCATTCCGCTTCTGTCGGCTCATGCCTGCGCGGTGCCGGCCATTCTCGCGACGCGCACGATCGAGTCGCCCCGGGAACGCCTCGCGACGATTCTCGTGCTGCCGTTCATAAGCTGCAGCGCGCGGCTGCCGGTTTACCTGCTGCTCATCGCGGCCTGCCTGCCGATGAGCCGGACCAGCCGGGCGGGCGTACTCATCAGTCTTTATCTATTGGGAATCGTGATGGCCTTCGCCGTGGCCTGGCTGATGCGGCGGACGTTGCTGCGCGGCAGGACGCCGGGCTTCATTATCGAGTTGCCGCCTTACCGCATGCCGCGGCTGCGGTCGGTCCTCATGGTCGTGTGGGACCGGTGTTGGCAGTTTCTGGCCCGTGCGGGAACGATCATCCTGGCCGTCACCATCCTCCTGTGGGTGCTGATGAGTTATCCGAAGGACCCTGAACGAGCAGAGCGATTCGCTGCGGAGCGCGCGAGGGTCGCGGCCGGCGAGGTGACGGACCCGGCTGCGGGGCTGGCGGCTCTCGATGAGCGGGAGCGGGCCGAGATGCTGCGCCACAGTTACGCAGGGCGGCTCGGGCGGTTCATCGAGCCGGTCATTCGACCGTTGGGGTACAACTGGGAGATCGGGGTGGGCCTGGTCGCCAGCTTTGCGGCCCGCGAGGTCTTTGTCAGCACGATGGGGATCGTTTACAGCGTCGGGGAGGAGGCGGGCGAAAGCTCCCAATCACTTCATGACCAACTCCGGGCAGCCACTTGGCCGGATGGCACCCGGCTTTTTACGCCCCTGGTCGCCGTCGGGCTGCTCGTGTTCTACGCGCTCGCCTGCCAGTGCGTCGCGACGCTTGCTGTCGTCAAACAGGAGACGGGCAGCTGGCTCTGGCCCGCGATGATGTTCGTCTACATGACCGCCTTGGCCTACATCGCCGCGTTGCTGGTCTACCAGGTGGGCATGGCCGCGGGGCTGTAAAGGTATCCTGTCATGCGCGACGGTGACGCTCCGGGCTCTCCACAAAGTTTTCCGGTGCATTGCCACTCACACACCCCGTGCTCTGGAATCGCAAGCGAGGAATGCATCAGGGGGCGGGTGCGTTGGCCGGGAGGAGCGTCGCGCGGATTTCGAGCTGCGCGCCGCTCAGCGACTCGACCGGCCCCCATCCGGGCGGCACGTAAAAGAACACGCGCCGCTGTCGGCTGTGAATCACGATTCCCGCGCCGCGCGGGCGGGGCCCCAGTCTGTCGTTTTCCGTTGGGGCGATCTCCGTCGCCCAGCGGACGATCGTGCCGGGGCGGAGTTCGACTGCTTGCAGGACTTCCGCAACCGCCCAGCGGCCCGTCGGGTCATCGGCGACCACTTGGCCGACTTCTGCCCAGTGCGGCCAGGGTGGGTCGACTCGCTCGGCCCACTCCCAGGGCAGGACCTTGTCGGTTTCCGCGTCGAGCATGTGGACCGTGGCGCCGAAGTGGTAGAACTTGACGGTGGTGACTTCCAGCTCGGCGACGACTCGCCTGCGGGTGGGGTCATCGGAAAGCGGCCGACGGACGACCCAGCGTTCACCGACCTGCACGCCGTCGCTTTCACCGGCCGCCACGAGGCAGTAGTCGTCGCCGGCGACTTTGAAGATAGCTGCCCCCAGCGGGAAACCGCTTGCCTCCGGGCCGGGCCGAACGACCGCGACATCACCGATCTTCGGGGTTTGCACGCTGGCCGCCTCGATGAGTCGGGCCGCGCTGAGCGGGTCACCGGCCTGCTCGATGACGGCGGCCCCGACGTAGCGGTCGGTTCGGTAGAGATCCACCATCCGGCCGACCTGCAGGCCGTCCCGCGCGGTCCCGATCAGAGTCAGCAAGGGGCCGTCAGCGCTGGGTCGAACGTCCAGGACAGCCGAGCTCAGTCGTCCCTGGCGCTGATCGCCGGGGCTGGGCCACAGTTCGATCGTGTCACCCGTTTCGGCCAACGCGTTGCTGACCAGCGGCCGCAGTGAGACGAGTGCGTGTTTGTTCTCGAGCAGTTCGACCGTTCCGCGTGCGATCGGCAGGCCGATCCGGCGCACGAGGACGCCGTCACTGTCGCGCAGGCCGAGGTCGATCCAGGCGGTTTTTCGGCCGGGAGCCGGTCGGCGGATCGTGCCCTGCAGCGAGACGGACTCGGGCAGAAAGTCGCGGAGTCGGCTGAAATGGGCGGGGTCCAGGACGACGGCTGACTGGTTTTCGAGGGGTTGCCTGACCGGACGGCGGCTCTGCCCGACGCAGCGGTCAGGGGTTACCATCAGGATCTCGCCGTCGGCCGCCACACCCTCGGAGCTGAAGACCCAGAACTGCGCGCCGACGCGCAGGCCGGCGTCTTGGCCGGCTGCCAATGCCACCAGGTTCCCCTCGGCTTCCGTGGTCAGGACATGTGTCGGGACGAGCACGGAGGCCAGGACCGGTTCGGACGGATCAGCCGGCACCGGCCCCGCCCCTGCTGCGAGCAAAAGGGTCAGCCCCATCGACGTGCGAATGGAAAGGTCATTCATCGCAGCGCCTCGGCTTTCAGAAGCGACGTTACCTTGTCGGCTACCTGTGCGGGCGTCAGATCACGCAAGCAGCGATGCGCATAAGGACAGTCAGCCAGACGTTTCAGATAGCATGGCGAGCAGTCCCAATCGAGCCGCATCACGTCGTCGAGCCGCTGGTAGGGGCCCGTGCGGTGCGGGCTGGTCGGCCCGTAGAGCGCGACGAGAGGCTTGTTCAGCGCGACGGCCAGGTGCATCGGCCCGGTGTCGTTCATGACGACGGCCGACGCACGGTCCACCAGGGCCACCATTTGCGGGATCGTCGTTCGGCCGGCCAGGTTGGCTACCTTCTCGCCGCTGGCGGCCGCCACCGTGTGTGCGAGGTCTGCCTCGTCCGGTGCGCCGGCCAGGACGACAGCGGTGTCGAGGTTGCTTTTCAGGAGGCGCACGAGTTCGGCGAAATGCTCGACCGGCCAGCGTTTCGTCTCCCAGCGCGTGCCCGGGGCGATGAGCACGTAGCGCGTTTCCGGTCCGATGTTCTCCCCGGCTAACACGGCGTCGATTTCGGCCCGCGCTTCGGGGCGGACGGGCAGCTCGAAAGTGATCGGTACGTCGGCAAAGTCGAGCGGGTCGGCCAAAAGATAGTAGCGGTCCACCGCGTGCATATCGCGATCGGGCACCCGTACGCGGTCCGAATAGAAGAGCCACGCGAATTCGCGGGTTCGCGCGAACCCGACCCGCGTGCGGGCGCCGCTGGCCCGGGCGAGAAACCCGCTGCGGAACAATCCCTGGAGATCGACGACGAGGTCGAATTGCCGGGCACGCAGATCGCGTACGAAACGAACAAAATCGCGCGTGACGCTCCAACTGCGGCCGAGCCGTCCGAAGCGTTTGCGGTCGAAGGGGATCACTTCGTTAAGGTCGGGATGGCCGACGAGCAGGTCCGCGCAAGCCGTGGAGACGAGCCATGCGATGTGCGCGTCGCGGTAGCGGCGGCGGAGGCCGGCCAATACCGGCAGCGCGTGGATCACGTCGCCGAAGGAGCTCGGCTTGATGATGAGTATGCGCTTGTAGTGACGCATTGGCACGAAAAGGCTACCCGTCGGCCGTTTCGGTCTCAAAGGCGACCTTGATAGCGCCGGTGCGGTGGCGGTTGGCCATCGTCCACAGCGCCCGGCGGTAATCACTCAATTGGAAACGATGCGTCAGCAGGCCGGCAAGATCGAGTTGGCCGGCGGTGACCATCTCGAAGATGATTTCGTAGGTGTGCATCGACCGGCCCCGGTAGTTCTCGATCGCCCGCCCGTTGGAGCCCACGAGGGTCAGCTCGTCGAGCCAGAGAGGCGCGGTGTCGACCAGGCTGATCTGCGACGTCCCGACCTCGACGACGACCCCGCCGGCCCGCGCGTACTTCATCGCGTCCGTCAAACTTTGGCCGCTGCCTACGCAGTCGTAGACGCGATCGACGCCGCCCACAAGCGCGTGGTGGCCGAACTTCGAGTGCGCGATCCGGCCGCCGACCTGCTTGGCGAGTTTACCATAGCGGACGGACTGCGGCTCGCCCCGCGCGACGACGAGAACATCGTCGGCCCCGAACCGGTGCATGAGTTCGCCCTGCTGCGCGTGACGCACGATCGCCATCAGGCGGCAGCGCACGTTCAGCGCGCGGATCGAAGCGGCCACCCCCATGCCCACGAGCCCGCCGCCCAGCACGAGGACCGTCTCATTATCGAGCGGCGTGTGGGCCAGGATGGCGTGCAGGGCACCGGCGAACGGGTCGGTTAAGACGGCCTGTGCGTTTTCGATGGCGTCTGGCACGCGGTAGAGCTGCGTCTGGTGCGCGACGAAAGAGGGCGCCCACGTGCCGCCCGTGAAATTGTTCCAGCCGATCATCGAGCCGACCGGCAACGGGCCGGTGCGGAAATTGCGGCAAAGGGTAAACCGGCCGGCTGCACAGGCCTCGCAGGGAGGCGTGATCTCGCGGGGCCCACAGGACAGGGACGGCTCGACGACGACCCGGTCGCCCGGTTGCCAGCCCTCCACCTCCGGGCCGATCTCATCGACGATGCTGACGTTTTCGTGGCCCAAGACGGCTGGGAAGCTGGAGATTGTCTGGAGGATCGAGGCCGGATGGTGCCGCTGCATGATGGCGGCCAGGTCGGTGCCGCAGATTCCGCCGAGGATGGGGCGCAGGCGGACCCAACGCGGAGAGGGCAGCGGGGGGACCGGGACGGACCGCATTTTCAGCGGTGCGATGCGCGACCAGAAGACCTGTGGCCGGAACCGCCCGGCCGCCTTGCAGACGATCCAACGGGCCGGGCCGGTCTCGTAGACGAGCGCGCGCATCGTGGCGGGGGGTGTGCCGATCCGCATGGCTGGATCATAGCCGTGCGCCCCAGCCATTCCAAGAAGGCCGCTGCCGGACGGGGCATTCTGGCGAGGAAAGGCTTTCGGACGTCGGAGGAACGACGGCGCATGGAATCGTGAATAGAAAAACGTAAGATGCCGTTATTCTGAATCGGTGACGTGATTGCATGAAAAAGCTTGAGAGGGGGCTGTTTTGCAGGTTGTATTGTGCATGATGGGTATTGTGGAGGATTTCCCTGTCCGGTAAGCCACGAGGCCTGTGTGATTTCACGTTGTCGATACGCAGGCATTTTTCAGTTCGGTGCAGCTGGTCTGCTCACATGGTTTCAACAGAAAGGAAGCCGGAGATGAAGTTGTTTCAGGTTTTCTCAGCGGTGTTTGCGGTGTCGTGCTGGGTGTCCGCGGCGATGGCTGCCGGTCCGTGCTGCGGGAGGCTGGCCGCGGCGGAGCAAGCGGTTCAGACGCAGCGGCCCGGTTGTGCTGGGGCCGGTACGCCGGCGTGCCCCCGGACCGGCCGGTCCGACTGCCCGGTTGTCGGCGCGAAAGGCTGCCCCCTCAAGGACGGTTGGCCGATGACGCTGGCGGCCTGGACGTTTCACAAGGAGACGCTGTTCGATGCGATCGACAACGCTCAAAAGCTGGGGATCCGTTACATCGAGTTGATCCCGTCGCACGTTGTCAGTCCCGAGATGGGCGATAGCAGGTTCGACGTAAATGCTTCGGTCGCGCTGATCGCGAAGATCAAAACGAAGATGGAACGGGCCGGCGTGCGGCCGCTGGCGATGTACACGAACGGGTTGAACTCCGATGAAGCGCAGTGCCGCCGGGTGTTCGACTTCGCCAAGGTGATGGGGATCATTACGATCAACGGCGAGCCGCCCATGGATGCCCTGCCGCTGGTCGACAAGCTCGCCAACGAGTACGGTATTAACGTGGCCGTCCACAACCACCCCCGGCCGAGCACGTACTGGAATCCCGAGATCGTGCTGGAGGCGATCAAGGATTGCAGTCCGCGGATTGGTGTGTGCGCCGATACCGGCCATTGGATCCGTAGCGGGCTGGACCCGGTCGAGTGTCTGAAAAAGCTCGAGGGCCGGGTTTACTGGGTTCACTTCAAGGATCTCAACGAGGTATCGCGCGAGGCCCACGACGTGGTTTGGGGTACAGGCGAAGCTGATGCGGGTGGGATACTGGCCGAGCTGAAACGGCAGAATTATGTCGGCGGTATCGCCATCGAGTACGAGCACAACTGGGGCCATGCGATGCCGGAACTTGGCCAGTGCGTCGCGTTCTACCGCAGGACGGTGGATGCGCTGTTCGGGGCCGTGCAGGAGCCTTGATGCGGGGTGGTATGGGTGCGTTGTCGGCCGGTGCGGGGCGGTTACAATGCGGCTTTGCGTGTTCGGAGGGTGTTGACCATCAGCAGAAAGGATCCAGGCGATGAAGCTTAGTCATGTTCTTTTTCTGTCAGCCGTGGTTGTGACAAGTTGGGCGGTGTTCGCGACGGCCCAGACAGCCGGGACGAATCGGCCCGCGTGCGCTCTGGCCGGTACGCCGGAATGTCCCCGGACCGGTCAGGCTGCATGCCCGGTCGTCGGTGTGAAAGGATGTGCCATGGAACAGGGCTGGCCGCTGGCGATTCAGGCGTGGACGTTTCACAAGGAGACGCTGTTCGAGGCAATCGACAACGCCAAGGAGCTGGGTATCCACTACATCGAAATATTTCCCGGTCAGGTGGTCAGTCCCGAGATGAGCGACGTCAAGTTCGACGAGAACGCCTCGGTTGCGCTGATCGCGAAGGTCAAGACGAGGCTGGAGCAGGCCGGTGTGCGGCCGCTCGCCTTGGGCGTGATCGGGCTGAGCGCTGATGAGGAGCAGTGTCGGCGGGTGTTTGATTTCGCCAAGGTCATGGGCATCACCACGATTTCCTCCGAGCCGCCGGTCGAGGCGTTGCCGTTGATCGACAAACTGGCCAATGAGTACGGAATCAACATGGCCATCCACAACCACCCCAAGCCGTCGCGCTACTGGGACGCGGATGTTGTCCTGGAAGCGATCAAGGATTGCAGCCCGCGCATCGGCGTGTGTGCCGACACGGGCCACTGGATACGCAGCGGCCTGAACCCGATCGAGTGCCTGAGAAAGCTCGAAGGCCGAATTCTCTGGTCGCACTTCAAGGACCTCAACGAGAAATCGCCCCAGGCGCACGACGTGGTTTGGGGCACGGGTGTGGCCGACGCGCGGGGGATGCTGGCCGAGCTCAAACGGCAGAACTATGTCGGTGGGATCTCCATCGAATACGAGTACAACTGGGGCAAGGCGATGCCGGAGATCCGCCGGTGCGTCGAATTCTATCGCAAGACGATGGCTGAACTGTTCGAACGTGCACAGCGTCAGTGAGCTTTTACGCGCAGGCCAGCGGTTCTGTGCGCGTCATGCCGCATGTACGTGCAAGCCGTGCGCGGGGCGGGCCTGCTTGGTTTTTCGGGCCGGTTTGCTATGATGGTGAAAACGGCCGGCGGTCTTGCGAGGCTGCCGGGCGCTCCGGAATCAGGGTGGATCGACCCCCGCCAGCCTCGGACTTACATGCAGCCAACTTTTGTCCCGGTCCGCGGGTTCACCGGGCCGGGTCGTCTGAGTGCGGGCCCAGAGCATACCCCCGGTCTTTTCGCGTTTTGTGAAGGAAAAAGGTCGGCATAAGCGATGGCGGACGCATCTGTGGACAAACCGTTGTGGGGCTGCAGGCACTGCCACATGCACCACGCCTGCCCCATGGCCGACGAGGTAGGTTCTCAAAACATCGACCTCGGACCGGACAGCCAGGGGGCACCTTTCGTGGTGTCCACGATCCTGGTGTTTCTTATGCCTCTCGCTGCAGGTATCGCGGGCGCTGCCTTGGCGGGCCACGTGGGTGGGATGTCGACCGGAGGGGGCATAAGCGGCCACCAGGGGTTGGGGTTGCTTGCCGGTCTGGTGGCCGGCGTCGCAGCGGCCAAGGGCTTTGTCGCGCTGCGGCTTCGCAGGCGCCGCCTGACAGATTCGGTTGGAGAAGATTCATGATCGCTTCGTTGCTTGACAGCGTGCGGGGGCTGAAAAGTTTTCCGCGCGGCGTGCATCCGCCGCACCGCAAGAAGTACGCCGAGGCGGCCCCCATCGCGATGTTCATGCCCACAGGGCAACTGCTCGTCCCGTTCGTGCAGCACATCGGTGCGCCGTGCGAGCCGATCGTCAAGCCGCGCCAGCAGGTGGCTTTCGGGGAAATGATCGCCGACGCATCCACGCCTATGGCTGCCCCGATCCACGCCCCGCTCGCAGGTACGACGGCCGTCGGGACGATGGCCTTGCTGACCAATGGGCGACGCGTGCCGGCCATCCCGATCACGCCGGCGACCGAGGGCGAGATTCTGCCGCCGGATTTTCTGGCCCGATTCCTGGGGGGTGCGTACGAGCAGTTCGAGCCGTCCGGCGTCGAGCCCGAGGAGATTTGTCAGAAGATCCGCGCGTGTGGTGTCGTGGGATTGGGCGGGGCGACGTTCCCGACGCACATCAAGCTGAAACGCAACCCGGACAAGCCGATCGACACGCTCATCGTCAACGGCTGCGAATGCGAACCCTATCTGACCTCGGACCATCGGCTCATGGTCGAGTCGCCGTTGCCGGTCGTGGTCGGCGGCCAACTGGCAGCCCACGCCTGCGGGGCGAGCCGCGTCATCATCGCCATCGAGGCGAACAAGCCAGACGCCATCGAGGCCGTCCGGAAGGCGGCGGCGGGCCGGCCCGGAATCGAGGTGGCCGTCTGTGCGACGAAGTACCCCATGGGTGGCGAGCGGCAGCTCGTGCCGGCCGTCCTGGGTCGGACCATCCCGAGCGCCCCGCGTGGCCTGCCGCTGGACGTGGGCGTCGTCATGGTGAACTGTGCGACGGCCCACAGCATCGCCCGCGCGGTCGTCCAGGACGCACCGCTGACGCACCGCGTGGTCACGGTGACGGGCGGGGGCGTCGTGCGGCCGGGCAACTGGCTCGTGCCGTTGGGCACGCGCCTCGGCGAGCTGCTCGAACGGGCGGGGGGCGGCCTGACCGAGGACGCGGTCAAGGTGCTCGGCGGCGGGCCGATGATGGGGCCGACCGTGCCGAACCTCGACGTGCCCGTCGTCAAGGGCACCGGCGGGATCACCGTGATGACCGAGGCGGAAACGGCGCATTGGCAGGAGACGCCGTGCATACGATGTTCGCGTTGCGTGGACAACTGCCCTCTCCACCTGTCACCGACGCTCATCGCTCATGCCGTCAAGTTCCGCGATTGGGATTTGGCCGCCCGCTATGACATGAACGCCTGCTGCGAGTGCGGGTGCTGTGCGTACGTGTGCCCGGCGCATATTCCTTTGGCCCAGTACATTCGGGCAGGCAAGAACCAGGCCCGGCTGATGGTGGCCCAGGGTAAATAAGTGGTGTAGATGTGATAGGGATCCGGCTGGTCACCGCGACCTGAAGGAGTTGAGTTTCCGATGAGTCAAGCGACGGCAGATTCGGGACCGGGCGGTACAGCGGCTTCGGCGCCGCAGGGGCGGGAATTGCTTGTCAGTGCTGCACCGCACCTGGCCGCCGGCCGCTCGACACGATGGATCATGTTCCAGGTTGTGGGAGCGTTGGTGCCGTTGCTCGTGATGGGTACGGTTTTTTACGGGTCCCGCGCGATTTTTTTGACAGCTTTCACCGTGGGTGCCTGCCTGGCGACCGAGGCGATCGCCAACGCCATCCGCGGTCGCGGACAAGCGTCGCTGGGAGACGGGTCAGCCATCGTGACCGGTATGATCCTGGCCTTTTCGTTGCCGCCGGGTTTGAACTTCTACATGGCGGTCATCGGCGGGGCGGTTGCAATCGCTCTGGCCAAGGCAATTTTTGGCGGCCTGGGGCAGAACCTGTTCAACCCGGCGATGGTGGGCCGGGCGTTTCTGATGATCTGTTTTCCGGCTGCGATGGGCGTATGGAGCGAGCCGGCCACCGTATTCGAAAGCCTGTCTGAGGTTCAGGCGAACGGGGTATCGATGGACACGGCCGAAGGCGGGGGCGTGGATGGCATGACCATGGCGACCCCCCTCCAGGCCGACGCCAGTTACCTCCCGACCCTCAGGGCGCTGTTCGTTGGCCAGGTCGGCGGTTCCCTCGGGGAGACCAGCGCGTTGGCCGCCTTGCTCGGCGGTCTCTATCTCGTTTTCCGAGGCGTGGCCGACTGGCGGCTCGTTGCCAGTACGCTGGCCGGCGCGGTGATCGTCGCGTTCATCGCGCATTGGGCGGCCCCGCAGTCGTACGAAGGGCCTGTGTTCCATCTGTTGGCCGGTGCTTTGATGTTCGGGGCGTTCTTCATCGCCACGGACTATGTCGGCGCGCCGATCACGCCGGCGGGCCGGTGGATTTTCGGTCTCGGCGTCGGTGTACTCGTCATGATCATTCGCCTGTTCGGCGCGTACCCGGAAGGGTTTATGTTTGCGATTCTCGTCATGAACGCCCTGACGCCGGTTATCGAACGCGTCACCATTCCCACGCCGTTCGGCGGTCACGTGGTCACGAGCTGAGCAGGCCGGGGCAGGATGGTAGAAAGCACAGTTCGTGGCGAACGGGCACGAGGCAAGATGAAGGGCCGACGGAACGAGCAAGAGGTGCAACGGTGAAAAAGTTCGTCGAGGAATCGTGGCTCGTACTCGTGATGGGGATCGGCTTCGCGCTGCTGCTGGCCGGCACGCAGACCGCTCTGCAGGGGCGCATCAGCGAAAACCGGATGCGGGCCACCCGCGAGGCGATCGCCGAGGTGGTTCCCGGCGTCGTTTCGACCGAGGTAAGCGAGATCGAGGGGTACGTGGTCTTCACGTGCCGTGACGAGCAGGGCGATCTGCTCGGTTGGGCGATCGAGGGTTCTGGCACGGGTTTCGTCGACAGGATCAGGCTTGTGGTCGGCCTGAGCGCTGACCGGGAGCGGATCACCGGCGTTAAGGTTACCGACAATCTCGAAACGCCCGGCCTGGGCAATAAGATCGCCGAGCCCGAATGGGCGAGCCAGTTCGAGGGGCTCCATGCAAGCCGGGACGTTGAGATCACGAAGGGGCCGGCCGACACGGCCGACAACGAGGTCCAGGGAATCACCGGCGCGACGTGGTCGAGCCGCTACACGGCCGACATCGTCAACGCGATCCTTGAGAAGGTTCGGCCGCACCTCGAGCAGCCCTGAGATGGGGGCGGTTCGCAAGGCGGCGGGAGCGAAAAGTCCGAAGTTTACACGACAGTCCGCGGAACACGACGTTTCCGGAAGAACCGGCAGGCGGGAGTAGCGATACATGGCCGACATACAAACCTCTAATCTTCAACAGTTCCGGGAGGGGCTTCTGGACAACAACCCGGTTCTCGTTCAGCTGCTCGGCATGTGCCCGACGCTGGCGGTTACCAATACACTCGAGAACGCCCTCGTGATGGGCGCCGCTGCCACGTTCGTCGTGGTCATGTCGAACCTGGTGACCAGCCTTCTGCGGCATCAGATCAAGCCGCACGTGCGGATCCTCATCTTCACGCTGACGATCGCCACGTTCGTGACGATCGCCGACATGTTTCTCAAGGCACGGATGTTCGAGGTCAGCCGGAAGCTCGGCCCCTTCGTGCCGCTGATCATCGTCAACTGCATGATCATCTGCCGAGCCGAGGTCGTGGCGATCAAAAATGGTCTCTGGCGGTCGCTGGCCGACGCGTTTGGCATCGGCCTGGGGTTCACGATGGCCCTGAGCATCCTGGGCGTCGTGCGCGAGGTGCTCGGATCCGGCACGCTGCTCAATTACCCGGTCACGCCGGCTTCCTTCGAGCCGCATCTGTGGATCATCATGGTCCTGCCGCCCGGTGCGTTCCTGACACTGGGGATCGTCATCGGGATCGTCAACTATCTGCGGCAGCGCGACCGGAAAGGGGGTGCCGCGTGACGCTTGGCATCGGAGCGATGTTGGGAATCTTTCTTTCCGTCGCCCTGGTCAACAACCTCGTGTTGGCCGGCTTCCTGGGCATCTGCCCGTTCCTGGGCGTGTCGCGGAAGATCGACATGGCCTTCGGGATGGGCTGCGCCGTCACGTTCGTCATGACGATCTCGGGGATCGTCACGTGGCTCATCGTCCACGTCGTCCTCGTGCCGATCGGCACCGCCTTGGGCGACCCCGAGGCGCTGTTCTTCCTCAAGTACGTGGCCTTCATCATGGTCATCGCCTCGATGGTGCAGCTTGTCGAGATGTACGTGCGCAAGTTCTTCCCGCCGCTGTACACGGCCTTCGGTGTTTTTCTGCCGCTGATCACGACTAACTGCGCGATCCTCGGGGCGTGCCTTTTGATCGATATGAAACCGGAGTACCAGAACCTGCTCAGCGCGACGATATTCGCTTTCGGCGGGGGGATCGGGTTCATGCTGGCGATCACGCTGATGGCCGGTGTTCGCGAACATATTCGCTTCAGCGACGTACCAGAATGTCTGAGGGGGCCGGCCATCACCCTCCTTGTGGCCGGGATTCTTGCGCTGGCGTTCATGGGTTTTGCCGGGATCGGAAAGTAGGCAGCGCACCGTTTTCGGGGCGCAGGGAGAGCGGAAGCGCATGTAAAACCAGAGGCGGGCTTTTCTCTGCCGCCTTGCAACGTGGAGCCGAAGAGATGACGGTCATTCTCGCTGCGATCGTCCTTTTTGCGTTGACCCTGCTGTTCGCCGGCATGCTGGGCATCGCCAAGGAGAAGCTTAAAGTTCAGGAGGACCCGCGCGTCCCGCAGATCATGGAGGCGCTGCCGAACGCCAACTGCGGTGCCTGCGGTTTTGCCGGCTGCGCCGACTTCGCCCGTGCGCTCGTCGAGCAGCGCGCCCCGTGCGACGGGTGCCCGGTCGGCGGGTCGGGCGTCGCGGACCGGATTGCTGAGGTTCTCGGAATCGAGGTCACCCGGAGCTTTCCCTACCGTCCCGTCATCCACTGTGGCGCCCATACGAAAGATAAAAAGGGGATCGTCGCCTACGACGGTGTGCGAACCTGTTCCGAGGCCAACGTAATCGGCGTGACACAGGCGTGCGTCTACGGCTGCCTGGGCTTTGGCGATTGCGTGGCTGCCTGCAACTTCGACGCGATGCGCATGGACGAAGGTCTGCCGGTCATCGACTACGAAAAGTGCACCGGCTGCGGCGCGTGCGTCAAGGCCTGCCCCCGCCGGATCATCGAGCTGATTCCCTTCAAGCAGGACCGCATGCTCGTGATCGCCTGTTCGAACAAGGAGCCGGGCCGGCTCGTCAAGCAGGTTTGCGACGTGGGCTGCATCGGCTGCAAGATGTGCCAGAAGATGCTGGCCGACGTCTTCGAGATCAAGGACAATCTGGCCTACCTCAATTACGAGCAGTACACCGGTCAGGAGGACTTCGCGCCGGTTGTCGCCAAGTGCCCGGCCGACGTGATGGTCTATTTCGGCAAACCCAAGCCCGAATACACCGAGATGCTGGCCGACACGGAAAGTGTCGGGGCTTCGCCGCCCGGCAACACGCTCTGACGACGCGTCCGACGCATTCCGCGCCGCGACCGTGAAGGATCGGCTCTTCAAAAAGCTCGCCCGTTCGCATGGATTCCGTGAAGGTTATGGTCCGGATCAGGAAGGCGTCGCGCTGCACACATGCCCGGGAGGCTTTACAGAACAGCGTGATGTTGTCACGATTGTGTTTTCTTGCGGCTGCGGAGCTGCGAGAATGCGGTACAATCGGGTCGCTGCGGAGATGGCATGACATGGCTTCGTTGACGGGATCCACATCCGGCGCGCTTGACAGGGTATCCGCCAGTCGCCTTTGGCGTACGCGGTTGCTGACGACGGCGGCCTGTGCGGCGCTCGCCGGCGGGATGGGCTGTGCCGATCGCACGATCCGCCCCAGCCGCGGCTTGCTGCCAGACCCGCCATTGAGCTATTCGGACGGCGACTGGGTCCAGGTGCTCAAAACGTACGTGCGGGACGGTCTGGTGAATTACGATGCGCTCGAGGCCGACCCCGAGGTTCTCAGGCGATACTACGCGCTGCTGTCGGAAACGGGTCCCTCGCGCGCGCCCGAGGCCTTCGAGAGCCGGTCGGATCGCGTCGCGTACTGGATCAACGCTTACAACGCACTTGTGCTCCTGGCCGTCCTGGAACACTACCCCGTCTCGACGATGTACGATTTGTCGTTACCGCGGCTCGAGTACGAATACCGGTACATCGTCGACGGTCACGAGTGCAACCTGGCCTGGATCGAAGAGCGGATGCTGGCCGACAGCGGCGGGGATGTTCGGGTGCTGCTGGCTACCAGTCGTGCGGCGATGGGCACGCCACGTCTGGCGGAGCAGCCCTATCGCAGTGAGACGCTCGACGGACAGCTGACCGACGCAGCCGCCCGCGGCCTGGATAACCCGAATCTGTGCCGGGTGGACCACGGGAGCCAGTCTATCCTCGTGTGGCAGAAAATCCTGAATGAGGAAGAGGCTTTTCTGTCCTACTGGCGGTCTCGCCACGGAACGTCGACAGGCCTTTTGTTCAATGTCCTGCTTGACCTGGCTTCGCCGACGCGCCGGCGCCAGCTCGAGAACGTCGTCGGATTCCAGGTTGGGGAGCTTCCGTTCGATCGCCGACTGAATGAGTACCGTCCGGGCTCGCGCCGCTCCGCCGCGCCGTAGACGTGCCCGACGTTCGGCGTGAAGTAGTGCGCGCTTCCTGCGTTCGTGAACGCCCTTTGTAAGGGGGATTGTCCGACGCCCCCGCAATTTGATTGAGGTGATTTTTTTAGATGAAATCGCTTGATCCGTCCGTCATCGAATACGTCCGGTCCCAGTCTTTCAGCGATCGTTACGCGGCCTACCTTCGCAACACGCTGCTCGAGCTGGCGGCCATCAATACGGCGCCCTCGCACGATCTGCCTGCGACGGCGAGGAATGAAAAAAACCTTTTCGATCACATCGAGCGCGAGATCCGCGAGATCAGCGACGGGGCGGTTGTCTGTCAGCGCGTGCCGATCGACCCGGCCATTGCCGACGATGGAGCCTATGCGCCACCGGGCTATGCGGCCGACCGGGAGGGGCAAGTTCCGTCGGTTGAAGCGCTCTACGCGGACCGCTCGAACATGATCGTCACCGTGCCGGGCGAGCAGTCCGACGCCCCGCTGGCTGCGATCCTTCACGCCCACGTGGATGTCGTGTCGCCCTGGTATGCACCGCGGTCGGCCGGCGACCGCGTGTTCGGCCGGGGTGTGTGCGACAACAAGGCCCACCTGGCGATCCTTATCGCCCAGATCAAGCTGGCCTTCGAGATGGCCGGCGAATTGGGAATCAAGCCGCCGCGCGGCTTCGTGCTGCACCTGCCCATCGACGAGGAGATCGGCGGGAACGGATCGCTGGCGCTCGTGCGGGATCCGCGGTTCGCCGGCCTGCCGGTGCTCCTGCTCGAACCGACCGACCTGGTTCCGTATAGCGCGCACCGGGGGGCTGTCTATTACCGGTGCAAGCTGTCGGCCGGCGAGAATCCGAACCACACAGCCCTCGAACTGTTCCCGTTCGTCGTCATCGAACTGGAAAAGCTTGGCCGCACGATCCAGCAGGAGACCAAGGGGCCGCTGTTTTCACCGAACCAGATCCAGACGAATCATGGCGTCCTGGGTCCGTATGGCCGACATCCGGGTAACGTGTGCGACCATGTCGCCGTCGAGCTCATCGTCGAGTCGAACGCCAACCCCCAGCGCATCGGCATGAAGCTCATCGAGCTTATGGAGGAGGCCGTCTCGAACTACATCCGGCTCTACGGGGATCTCGTGCGGCAGATCGACCCGGCTACCGGCAAACCCAAACTCCGGCAGCACTTCGACCTACAGATCAGACCGACGGCCCGCACGCAGAACTTTCTTCTCGAGGTGTGGGGCCGGGCCGGCCACATGGGGGCGGTCGCCCAATGCGATAACGCGATCACCAAGGCGGCCTTTTTGCTGGGCAGCCTGCTCCGTATGGCGCCGAAGTTCCCCCAGGTGCAGGCCCGAGGCGTCTTGCCCGGCACGGACGTGGACAACCGGCAGATCGTTCTGGAGGGCGGACAGGGGTTCAGTCCGTCGCATCACCTCGCTGACATTCAGGAGCGGATGCGTCAGGCGGCCGTCAAGGGGGTTCAAAAGAGCTGCGCGTTGCGCGGCCGGCCGTTCGACCCGGCCATGGTCGAGATGACATTTGATCGGCTCCACAGCGAACCGTACGTCAGCTCACCGGACATTGCCCCGATGGAGGCGATCAAGTCGGCGTTCCAGGCACTGGGGGAGTCCTGGCCCACACCTGCCGCCTGGTCGAGCAGTTGCGATGCGCGGATTTATCACCGTGCGGGTCATCCGGTAGCCATCTTCGGTGCCGGTCAGCTCGAAGTCTGCCACAGCGACATGGAATACATCGATATCCCCCAGATGCAGCGGGCGTTGGCCGTCACCACGCTGGCGACATTCGCGCTGGCGACGTCTTGAGGCCGACGCCATGCTGAATATGGCGGCATCCCCCAGGCCGATGGGCGCGCAATCGAAAGGGACTCGAAGTGCTTACGTGTCGGGTTCGTCGTCCTCGGCCGGGCCGCCGCCGATCCAGCCCTTGCGGTAAAACAACGCGGTCATCCCCGCCGCCGCGACCGCCATGAATCCGAGCAGCAGCGGATACGCGTAGCGGACGGACAGTTCGGGCATGTACTTGAAGTTCATTCCGTAGATACCGGCGATGAATGTCAGCGGGATGAAGATGGTCGCCATGATGGTCAATGTCTTCATGACCTCGTTTTGCCGATTGGCCACGATCGTCAGGTAAACCTCCATGAGGCTGACGGCCAGTTCCCGGCACATCTCAAGAGAGTCGATGAGCTGGATGCAGTGATCGTAGCAATCCTGAAGGTGGGTCTGGATCTTTTTGGAAAAGAAGGGGCTTCCGTCGCGAAGCAGACCATTGATAACTTCCCGCAGGGGCCAGATCACTCTCCGCAGCGCGAGCAGTTCCCGTTTGAGCCGATAGATCCGGCGCAGGCCCTGCGGTTTCTGCTCCTCGACCATGGCAACCTCGAGTGTCGAAAGCGTGTCGCCGAAAGCTTCCAGGACGGGGTAATACCCGTCGATAACCGAATCGAGCAGGGCATAGGCGAGATACTCGGCTCCGGACCCGCGAATGATCGGCCCGCCCTGGCGGATACGCGTTCGGATGGGGTCGAAGACATCGCCGTAACGCTCTTGAAAAGTCAGTACGAAGTTTCGGCCGACGAGAATGCTGACCTGTTCCTGATCGAGCTGGTCCTCAGCCTGTAAGCGGGCCATCCAGCAGATGAGGCAACTGTAATCCGGCGTGGTCTCGATCTTCGGCCGCTGGGGCACATTGACGATGTCCTCGAGAATCAGGGGATGGATCTGGAACTGAGCGGCGATCGACTTGAGAACGGCCTCGTCGCCGAGACCCTGTACGTCGATCCAGGTGACAGATCCGTCGCGGAGGAAGTCTTTCAGCGACGCCACCTCCGCGACGTCGTGCTCCTCGCACAGTTTCGGCGAGTAGATCATCACGTGGATGCGGGGCGCGGCCGCCCGTGCCGCGATGGCCAGCGTTCCGGGTTGGGAACCGGGAGGCGGGTTCTGTTTGCGGAACATGCGAGGGCTCCGTCAAGTGGCGTCGCAAATCTTCCGTCACCCTACGGCAGGACCGCGGAAGCGTAAACCCCTCGTTCTTTTTTGGAGGGTATCCGAAACGTTAATCCGATTCGCGCGCGAGGTTGCGGTTCCAGGCTGGGACGCGCACGACGAGGTCCATCCTGCCGTCGGGCACGCACAGGCACGCGAGGCGCGAGTGGGGGGTCAGGCCGGCCGCTTCGTCGAGCCGGTCCTCCTCGGCCTCGGTCGGTTCGCCGCAGCTTTCGTAGCCGGTTTCGATGATGACGTGGCAGGTCGCGCAGGCCCCGAACCCGCCGCAGGCGTGTTCGATCGCGATGCCGTGGTGCAGCGCGACGTCCAGAATGCTGCCCGGCAGGCCGTGGTGACCGTACGGCAGGTCCGACGGGTTTACCTCGAGGATTTGCTCCGTCGGAAGAAACGTGATCCGGTAGGGTCGATCAGGCCGGCGGTCAACGCCTTTGCGTTCCGATGGCGGCGCGGTACCCACGGTCAGCTCTCCCGGGCTTGGTTACCCTGCCGAAGAGTGGCGGTGATGGCCATCTCGGCCAGTTTCAATGTTGTGCGGTCGAAAGCGTTCAGCGCGTCGTAGAGGGCGTCGGCGTCGTCGGTTTTCTCGGCCAATGCACGGAGGTCGGCTATGGCGGCGGTGATCTCGGCCCGCTTCGATTCGCCCAATGCGTCGCCCACCTGTTCGAGCATCCGTTCGGCTTTGTGCGTGTCGAACGCGACCTGGTTGCGCAGGTCGATGAGCCGATGGGCGGTCATGTCCTCCCGCGCGTGGGCATAGGCTTCCAGTTCCATCCGCTGGACCTCCTCGGTTGTCAGCCCGTGCGTCGGAACGATCTGGATGCTCGCCTGTCGGCCGCTGCGCTCCTCGACGGCCGATACGTTCAGGATGCCGTTTTCATCGACCAGGAAGCTGACGGCGATCTTGGGCATACCGGCCGGCATTGGCGGGATGCCCCGCAATTCGAACTCGCCGAGCGAACGGCAGTCACGCACGAGCTCGCGCTCGCCCTGGAGTACGTTGATCTTCACGTTCGTCTGTCCGTCCACGAACGTGCTGAACCGCTCGGTCACCTGGCAGGGGATCCGCGAGTTGCGCAGGATGAGCTTGCTCATGGCGCCGCCGAGCGTCTCGATGCCGAGCGAAAGCGGGATCACGTCCAGCAGCAGCGTGTCGCGCCGCCGGCCGGCCAAAACGGCCGCCTGCACCGCTGCCCCCAGCGCGACGACCTCCTCAGGATTCAGGGCCGTATAGGGCACCCGTCCGAAGAAATCCTCCACCTTCCGACGGACCAGCGGGATGCGCGTGCTGCCGCCGACCAGGATGACCCGGTCGATGGCTTCCGGGGTGAGGCCTGCGTCCTCGACGGCCCGCCGGCATGCGGCCAGCGTCGTGTCGACCTGCGGTCCGATGAGCGACTCGAACAGCTGGCGCGTCAGCGTTCGCCGATAGCTGCGGCCGTGGCCCAGGTCGATCTCCAGGGCGGCCTGCCTCTCGCTGCTGAGGCGCATTTTGACGTGCTCGGCCAGGCTCCGCAGCGCCTGCCGGGTGGCCGGCGATTCGATGGACAGCTCGAACTGCGTTTCGATCTCGTTCTGGACCAGACCGATGATCGAACGGTCGAAGTCGTCGCCTCCCAGGCAGGAGTTGCCGTGCGTGCTGAGGACTTCGTAGACGCCGCCGGAAATTCGCAGGATCGACACATCGAAGGTTCCACCGCCCAGGTCGTAGACGGCCACGACCGACTCGTGCGCGCGGCGCTCGCCGGTTAACCCCGAAAGTTCACCCGCGCCCCCCCTCTCAGCCAGCGGCAGGGCGGTCGTGGCGGGGCGGTCCGCGCCCGCCTCGCTACCGCGCGCGTTGTCGTCCTGTTCGCGCACGCCGAGCCCGTACGCCAGGGCGGCGGCCGTCGGCTCGTTGATGATCCGCACGACTTCCAGGCCAGCGATCCGGCCGGCATCGCGCGTTGCCTGACGCTGGGCGTCGTCGAAGTAGGCCGGCACGGTGATGACGGCTTTGCGAATGTCGCCGCCCAGTTGTTGGCAGGCACGTTCCCGCAGTGCGCGGAGGACAAGCGCACTGATCTCCGGCGGCGTCAGGAGCCTCCCGTTGATCTCGACGGCCGCCACGTCGCGCTGTTGCGCCGACGTACTGCCGACCTCGGATGCCCGCTTGACCACGCGGAAGGGCAGATGGGCCAGTTCGCCGCTGGCGGTCAGTTCGTCGAAGCCGCGTCCCATGAGCCTTTTGATCGAAAAGATCGACGACAACGGATTTTCGACGGCGTGTTGCTTGGCCTGCTCGCCGACCGTGACGGCCCCGTTCGGGTCGAAGGTCAAAAAAGAGGGCAGGCAGCCCTGGCCGGCCTCGTCCCGCAGCACACGTGGGCCGGTGTCGTCGCAGACGGCCACCAGGGAGTTGGTCGTTCCCAGATCGATGCCGATCACGATGTCCTGCAAAGCACTCATCGGTTCTCTTATTGTGTCGGGTCATCCGGCCGGGCGGCCGAGATCTGTTCGAGCAGGCTGTCCCAGTACTTGACCGCGTTCAACTGCTGACGGAGTTCGCGGCACGTTTCAGGTTGGCTGTCGCCGCCGGCCAGCACCCGTGCGAGATGCGCGATCCTGTCCATGGCCGCGGCCCGGCTGGCGCGCGTCTGGCTGCCGAGTTCGGCAAGCACCTCGGTACGCCCCTCCTCGCGCGCTTCGTCGATCTGCTCGCGGAGCGTCAGGATACGGCCCAACAGATCTTCCGGTACGCTTTTATCCTCGCAGCAGTTCGCCCCGCCGGCCAGACGCAGCAGGTACTCGGCCCGGTTCACCGGATGACGCAGCACCTCGTAGGCCTGGTTGAATCGGGCGCTGAGCATGAGTGATCGCCGACGGTCCGGTTCGTCGGCCGCCCCGGTCAGGTCCGGATGGATGAGCCGGCTCAACTGAAGGTATTTCCGGTGCAGGGCGTCCAGGTCGATGTCGAAGCCCGGCGCGACCCCGAAAAGCTCGAAGCAGTTGAACGCGTCGGCCGGCAGCTCCGTCAGCGCACCGCAACTCGAACAGGCGATGGGTGAATCCATCGGCTTGTCGCACTGCTCGCATCGCGTGGGATAACTGGGTCTTGTGGAGGAATCCACGGTTGTCAGCCTCCTGTCGGTTTTCTTTTCAACCGTCCACGGTGCGGTAAGCCCGTTATATTAACGCGTCTGGCCAATACATTCGAGAACGGGCTATTGTAGCAGCCGTCCACCCGTGGCGGGCTATCTCGGCAAGGTCCGGCCTCGGGGCGCTTTAAAGCATCAAGAAATCGGCGTTTACTTGGCGCTGACCGGCTGGGCGTGGACGTGGTCGAGCATCCGTTGAAGGGCGACCAGCGCATCGCGGCGGGTGTCCAGGTCCACGGAGATGCGGTTGACGACCCGGCCGGCGGCCAGCTCGTCCAGGCACCAGAGCAGGTGCTTCAGGTCGATGCGGAACATCGTCGAGCAGAGGCACTGTGGGCCGGATAGCGGGCGGATGACCTTGCGGCCCGCGTGCATCCGGGCGGCCCGGTTGACCAGGTGGATCTCCGTGCCGACGGCCCAGTGCGAGCCCTCCGGTGCCTCGTTGAGCACCTTGAGGATGTATTCCGTGCTGCCGGCCAGGTCCGCCTTCTGAACGACGGACCAGTCGCACTCGGGATGAACAACGATTTTGCATTCCGGGTCGGTCCGCCGGATCGCGTCGCACTGGGCGGCCGTGAAGAACATGTGGACGCTGCAGTGACCCTTCCAGAGGATGAATTTCGCGTTGCGGATCTGATCGGGGGTCAGGCCACCGTGCAGGGTTTGAGGGTCGTAAATGACCATGCTGTCGAGCGGGTGGCCCATCGCATAAGCCGTGTTGCGCCCGAGGTGCTGGTCCGGCAGGAAGAGCACCTTGTCGCCCTGTCCGATCGCCCACTCGAGGATGCTCCGGGCGTTGGAGCTCGTGCAGCACGCTCCCCCGTGCCGGCCGCAGAAGGCCTTGACGGACGCAGCACTGTTGACGTAGGTGATCGGAATAATCGTGGCGTCCGTGGCGGCTGTCAGTTCCTCCCAGGCCTCCTCGACGTCGAGGGGGTCGGCCATGTCGGCCATGGAGCAGCCGGCGGACAGGTCCGGCAGGATCACCTGGACGCGGTCGTCTGTCAGGATGTCGGCCGACTCGGCCATGAAGTGCACGCCACAGAACACGACGAACTCCGCCTGCTTCTGTGCGGCGGCCTGCTGACTGAGTTTCAGGCTGTCGCCGGTGAAGTCGGCCCAGGCGATGACCTCGTCCTGCTGGTAGTGGTGGCCCAGGATGACGAGGCGCTGGCCGAAAGCTTTCTTGTGCGCGCGGATTCGCTTGCCCATGTCCGCTTCGGACATCAGGTCGTAGCGTGGCGGCAGGGGAGGTTGATAGAGGTTCGGCATCGTCTCGATCTCATCCTGGCGGCCGCCGGAGGGCTGCACCCCCCGCCAGTCAGGGGCGGAGCTGTGCCCCGGCGGAACCCGCTGCCCGACGGCTCCACTTTACCCAGTATAGTTTTTTGTGCTAACCTCGCCAACGAAAGGGTACAATCGCCTACGTTTCTGCGTGTGTCGGGCCCTCGTGGCCGGGAGGAAACTCATGATCAAGGTTCGTACGTGGCATGCTCCGACAGTGCGGTTTGCGGGGGTAGTCGCTCTCCTGGTCGGGACTGCTTGCGCAGGCGCGCAGCCGGTCGCGAAAGCGCCCCTCGACCCGCCCAATCTCGTCATCATCTTCACGGACGACCAGGGTTATGCCGACGTCGGGTGTTTCGGTGCGGTCGGTTTCAAGACACCGCACCTGGATCGGATGGCGACGGAGGGCATGCGGTTCACTGATTTTTATTCGGCCGCTTCCTCCTGTACGCCCGCCCGTGCCGCGTTGATGACCGGCTGCTACCCGCAACGGGTTTCCATGCCCGACGTCATCGGTTCGGGGGCCCGTGTCGGCCTGAACCCCGACGAGACGACCCTGGCTGAGTTGCTGAAATCGCGCGGGTATGCGACG
>Ga0272443_10002543_pt1 | contig 23110 bp, 18 predicted proteins | sample SSMAcet12_FD_193581 | JGI IMG/M metagenome (GOLD analysis project Ga0272443, IMG submission 193581) | Marine sediment archaeal communities from Little Sippewissett salt marsh, Falmouth, MA, United States - SSM-Acet-12 | ecosystem: Environmental > Aquatic > Marine > Wetlands > Sediment ...
ATACCTCGCAGCTATTTGGGTCACAAGTGCTCACGCAGTTGCCCTCTCCGTCACATACCTCGCAGCTATTTGGGTCACAAGTGCTTACGCAGTTACCCTCGCCGTCACATACCTCGCAGCTATTTGGGTCACAAGTGCTCACGCAGTTGCCTTCGCCGTCACATACTTCGCAGCTATTTGGGTCACAAGTGTACAAACAGTTACCCTCGCCGTCGCATAATTCACAGCTATTCGGATCACAAGTATACACACAGTTACCATTGCCGTCACAGGTTTCACAATTAGACGCATTGCAGGTACTTACGCAGTTACCATTGCCGTCACACACCTCGCAGTTATTCGGGTCACAAGTGTACTCACAGTTACCTTCGCCGTCGCAGGCTTGACAATTCGCCGAATTGCAGGTAGAAACACAACTACCAAAACCATTACAGACTTCACAATTATCCGGATTGCAGGTAGAGACACAATTGCCCGAACCATCGCAGGCTTGACAATTAGCCGAATTGCATTTAGAAACACAACTGCCTCCGCTGCAGATTTGACAATTAGCCGAACTGCAGGTAGAGACACAATTGCCCGAACCATCGCAGGTTTGACAATTAGCCGAATTGCATCTTGAAACACAACTGTTATCGACGCAGGTTTCACAATTATTCGAACTGCATTTAGAACCACATTTGCCCGCGCTGCAGGTTCTACAATTTTTAGAAGTGTCACAACAGGAACCATTGCAACATACACCGGAGCCACAGTAAGATACACATTGATAGTTAGTATCACTATTACAACGTTCACAGGGCGGGCATTCCGGTGGACAACAGGCTTTCATTGGGGTTAACAGGCCAAACCAAAATAAAATGATAAAAGGCGAATAAAACGATTTTTTTATAATCAATTTTCCCATATTATCAAACTCCATTTATTTATTACAGATTTCAACTCTCATACGAGTTCTCGGATATCCTTAAATATTCAATCCATAACTGTAGTCAATTCAGCCAGTTTGGCTTTAATACGGTTAATTTGGGGGTGGTCAGGGCAATATTCAATAAATTCTTCACACACCTCGATGACCAGGGCCGTTTCACCTATGGCTTCGTAGGCCTGGATCAGGTTTTCCAGGACCCAGCAGGTCCTTCCGTCATCGGGGAATTCCATCCTGAAAGTCTCAAAATTTTCTATCGCTTCAAGCCATTGCGATTTCTCCATATGAAAACGTCCCAGTTCACCCAGGGCATACCGGTACACATACGGATATATGCCAACTTTATAATATTCTATTACTGTTTCGAACGCGATCTGGATGAGGGGGTCTGCCTCTTCGGCGGGTATCTCCCCTCTGTCTCTTAAGATCCAGGTGTAGGCCCCGACCAATATATGGGCACTGTCGGTGTACATAAAGTCCGGCCAGTTATCCGCTACCTTTTGCCAATATTCCACGGCCATATCATATAATCCCAAGTGACGGTAACAGACCGCCACAAAATAATTGGCATGCGGCGCAAATTCCGAGTCTGGCAGTTCGTTAATGATATTTTGCCAGACATTAAAGGCCTTAATAAAATATTCCTTAGCGGCTTCGGTTTCACCGAAATTTACTTTTTGCTTTGCAATTCCGTAATATTCCTCACCAATCATAAAAATGGTTCGGGAAAGATCAGGATTATCGGCAAATTCCATCATTAGAGCTTCCACGACTGCTGAGACCTGCTCATCCTGACCCAAAATGATATCCATCCGCACTCGTCCTGTCTTGATTTCCAGGGTATCTACTGTCGGATATGTATGCAGTATATGGGCATATAAATCTCGCGCCTTATCATATTGTGGATTTTCATTGTCTCCTGAGCAAGGACCATTTGCGATATAGTCATAAGCAATCTGATAGAGAACCGGCACCAAATCTTCCTGTTCAGCGAATTCCGACTGTAAAATGTCGATCGCGGTCTGGGCTTCGTCATAATAGCCCAGCTTGATGTTTGATATTGCCAACCCCTTCCAGACCTTAAATACATAGTCTCCCTGCGGCCAATGATCTAAATAATACTGATACAGATAGCGAGAATGAGCGTATTTTCTCTGTCCAAAACCTTCAACTGCCAACATTTTTACCGCACGTTCCAGTTCCGGGTGATTAGCATAGTTCGTAAGCAGATCATCTATTGCATCATTTGCCTTTTGTGATTCTCCTTTTGCGAAATAAGTGGATACCAAACTTTTCTGCGACCAAATGCCATATTCAGACTGGGGCCAGGAATTTACAACGGTTTGAAAAGCATCATAGGCCTGCTCATATTTCCTTATTATGAAGTAATGATCCCCAATTTTGTTAATCGCCTGGGCAATATCTTTGTGACCGGGAAAATCTGTTAGTAGAGTATTAAGGGCAGTCTGAGCTGCATCTCGATCACCTGCCCAGATATGATTAATTACCTCACTGGTCTGTTGCCACACCGCGTACTGATCTTGAGCCAAGTCATTCACAAGAAATTGATATATCGCTTCTGACGTTTGCAGACTGCTCTTTTTCTTGAGGCGGTCGTATGCTATCTGATGAATTGATTCAGCCAACTTTTCCTTTTCGTCAAAGTTCTGAGCAAGGTTTTGGTAAACGTCCCTTGCTTCAGGAAGCCTGTCACAATCTATATACAGAATCACCAGGTACTTTTGGGCTTCTTGGGCATATTCGGTACCGGGATATCCCTGTATAATATCCTTATAGATTTGCTCGGCGGTTGTATATACCCCTTGTTTTTGACTTAATTGTGCCTGTTCTAGCCGTTCAGTGAGTATATCCTCCGCTTGTGCGGGTGCGACTAATACCGCTGCAAGTACAATCATCCCGATGGCCAATAATGGTTGAAAAACTCGTAGCAAACTGTTGATTCCTAAATACGTTGATTTAATCATCATATATGCTCCTATAAAAATGTAGGCTATATTTACAGAAATTAGCACTTTATATGCTTTCCAGGAATAAATCTCGACTCTGTCTGACATGTTTGACCAATGGCTCGCCTTTCTATGCTACCCCACACATAATTTTACCTCTTACCTGATCACCTCTTACATAATAGGGCAAGATTACCAGAAACATAAACAACCCGCTTGCTCAGATCAGACAATCTTAATAAAAGCAGACAATCAAAATTCCGGCAACCTTGACCAAACTCCTGTAAATTGAAAATAATAAAATTAAATCAATCATTAATGAACCATTTTCTTATTATTAAATCCCTGTCGATTTGTCAAATAAAAAAAGTAAAAATCTTGGCAATTCAAATAAATCTTTCTCCCAAATCCTGTAATTGCTTTTTAATTAAGTAATTATAGAAATTCCTAGATATAAGTACCCAGCTATCTGGCTGGGTCACTAACAAATTATTGCATTGCAGATTCTGCAAACTATGGTTAAAATCAATGCATGCCCATAAAGGTAAAAATTCTCTGATTCCTCGATGTATGCAGTGGCAAAAATCTTATATTAATACTGATAAAACCGATTTGCATTGTTCTTAGTTCCTGGAATTGGTCTATTGACTGTCAAGGGCCCTATAAAAACATCCGCGGCAAAACGGCGCGTTTAGCAGGGTAGTTCCGCTTAAACAAAAGGAACTACGCGTTAGGCGGGAACATTCTTACCAAAGCGGCGGGCTGTAGAAAAAAGAATCAAGACAATGAAAATGGGAATTGCCCGGCTGAGAAAATCAGAACCCTACCGATAAGTGGAATCCCCCTGCCGCAAAAAGAATAAAAGCTATGACAAAGGCGGCAGGCCGCTGATAAACCGAATCAAAGCTATGAGCCTGGCGGCAAGCTGCTGAGAAAAGAGTCAGAACGCTGCTTAAGTAATAGCAACCATCAGTTCGGCGGTACAGTGCCGACGAAAACGGCTGAATATCAACCCCATCAGGGCTGCTCTGAGAGATAATTATAGAGTTCTTCGGAAGTTTTGCTGTTATCTATACAACTGCGGGACTCAGGGTCGGTCATCAGACGGGATATACGAGCCAGGGCCTGGATATGTGGGCCCGTCATATCTGGAGGTGAGATCAGCAGAAAGATAAGCGAAACCGGTTGATGGTCAATACTTTCGAAGTCAATAGGATGGGTGGTTTTACCAACGGCCATAACCAATTTATCGACCGCGGTGCATTTTCCATGGGGGATGGCAAATCCTTTTCCAACACCGGTACTTCTAACGGCCTCACGCTGCATAACCGCCTTCAAGGCCCCTTCATAACCATTAAGCAGCCGGGCCTGGTTAAGCAAATCAACAAGTTCAGTGATGGCTTGTTCTTTTTCTGTGGCCTCCAGCGGTACTTTTAAACATTCAAGCCTGATTATTTCTGATAATTGCATTTGGTGTGCCTGGTATTACATACAGCCAACAATGGCTGATCGAAGCCAAAATTACAGCAAAAATTAGCAAAAGGAAGATTTTAACAAAAAAACACTGATTGGCAAATTAAAATGCCAACCTGCCCTTATACAAATAGTATCGACCAGATGAACAATTTGGGTAAATTATCTATCTTTTTGTGAATAATGAAGTTAAGGCAATTACCCAAAAAATACAAACCAGTTTGAGCTTGAATATGGCCGGGGTTTTGGTTACATTCCTGAGCTATTTTATGTGTTATTTTTATATGATTTTAGATTTCGAAACAAACCTAATAGGAGTCCAAAATGGCCGACACGACGAACGTAAGTCAATCCAAACTTGATGAATTATTTATCCAAACCATCCGTTTTCTTTCCATGGACGGGGTTCAGGCCGCAAATTCCGGCCATCCCGGCATGCCCATGGGAATGGCTTCGGCGGCATATACTTTATGGTCGAAATTCCTCAAGTTTAATCCCCAAAACCCGAAATGGCATAACCGCGACCGATTTGTCCTCTCTGCCGGCCATGGTAGTATGTTGCTATATTCGCTGCTGCATTTATTTGGTTATGATTTACCTCTGGACGAATTAAAAAACTTCCGCCAATGGGGCAGCAAAACACCGGGCCACCCCGAATATGGCCATACACCCGGCGTGGAGGTCACCACGGGCCCCTTGGGCCAGGGATTAGCCAACGCTGTTGGGATGGCAATCGCTCAGAAGTATCTGGCGGCCAAGTTCAACCGTGAAGGGTTTCCTGTTCTCGATTATAAAATCTATGTCATCGCCAGTGACGGTGACCTCCAGGAAGGAGTAACCTCGGAAGCCTGTTCTCTGGCCGGTCATCTGGGCCTCGACAACCTTATCGTCATTTATGATGACAATCATATCTCCATCGACGGCAATACCGAACTTTCCTTTACCGAGAATAGGGCCCAGCGTTACGAGGCCTACGACTGGTACGTTCAGATAGTAGATGGCGACGGCAACGATATTGAGGCAATTTCAGACGCCGTTAAAAATGCCCAAAACCAGAAAGGTCGTCCCAGCATCATCAACCTGCGCACCCATATCGGTTTCGGCAGTCCGAATTTCCAGGACACCCATACAGCCCACGGGGCACCGTTAGGGGATGATGAAATCAAGCTTATAAAGAAGAATACCGGCTGGGATCCGGAAGTATCCTTCCATGTGCCCTCGGGTGTGAACGAGCAAACCATACAGTTTGTAACAAAAGGGAAAGACCTTCAAAGCCAATGGAACGAGTTGTTCAGCAAATACGAGAAAGCTCATCCGGAACTAGCTAAGGAATTCCGCCTCGCTGACGAAGGTAAGCTGCCGGTTGATATCGACAAGCTCCTGCCTGACTTTGAAGCCGGAGCAAAGATTGCTACCCGCAAGGCCTCGGGAGAGACGCTAAACAGCGTAATGCCGCATCTTGACCTGATCCTGGGTGGAAGCGCTGACCTGACCCCGTCTAACAACACTTTCTTTAAAGGAGCAGAGAATTTTCAAAAGGACTGCCCCCAAGGTCGCTATTTACGATACGGAATTCGCGAACATGCGATGGGTTCAATCATGAACGGCATAAGCGTCAGCGGTTTGCTGCGGGCATACGGGGGAACATTCATGGTGTTCAGTGATTATATGAGGCCGTCGCTACGCGTGGCAGCCTTGTCACATTATCCTACCATATTTGTATATACCCACGATAGTATCGGTGTCGGGGAAGACGGCCCAACCCATCAGCCGGTGGAACAACTGGCAGCCCTACGATCTATACCGAACCTTATCGTCTTTCGGCCGGCTGACGCGAACGAGACGGCGCAGGCCTGGAAATATATTCTTACCCACAGAGATGAGCCCACAACGATCCTGTTGACCCGGCAGGGCCTTCCCGTTCTGGACCAGAATAAATATTCAAAGGCAACTAACACGGAAAAAGGTGCTTATGTCCTCTGGAAAACCACCCAGGGTGAACCGGAAGTGTTACTGTTGGCCAGTGGCTCTGAAGTCTCTATAGCCCTTGACGCAGCGGAAAAACTAGCTCAGACTGGACGCAAAGTGCAGGTGGTGAGCATGCCTAGCTGGGAGCTGTTTGAAAAACAGGACCAGGCCTACCGGGACAGCGTTCTGCCTCCGCAGGTTAAAGTGCGGGTTGGCATCGAGGCCGGAATCCAGCAAGGCTGGAGTAAATGGCTCGGTGACAAGGGCGTATTCATAGGCATGAACAGCTATGGGGCCTCGGCTCCTTGCGGTACCTGCTATGAAAAATTCGGTCTCACGGCTGACGCCCTAGTCGCAGCAGCACAGAAATTGTTGAGCTGATTATATTACCTCAATACTGAGGATATCTGCATAACATGATCTATAAGGCTTCAGGTATTATTCTGGCTGGTGGATGCAGCCGGCGTATGAAGGGCACAGACAAGGCCCGGATGATTATCCAGTCTCGTCCCCTTCTTGTCCGCAAGATAGAACATCTGCACAAATTGTTTGCTCAGGTTGTGGTTGTATGTAACCGTCAACAGAATTTCAACTTTCCGGACGCAAAAGTGGTCTGCGACATGCAGGAAAACTGCGGTCCCCTTATGGGTTTGTACTCGGGATTAAAGGCAAGTGACAACGATATAAACTTCGCGACGGCCTGCGATATGCCTTTTAATAATGAGCAGCTTATCCATCTTCTCCTCCAATCGGCTTCGAACAATGATGTTGTCGCTCCCCTATCAAACGGCTATCCCGAGCCCCTGGCAGCCGTCTATCACAAAAAAGTGCTCCCGGCAATAAAGACGAGCCTCAACAAAGGTCTGCGTAAAATGACATCATTCTTCGATCGTGTCAAAGTGCACCAGCTCAGCCAAGAGCAAATCCAGTCAATCGACCCCGGACTATTAAGTTTTTTCAACGTCAATACACAAGAAGACCTTAAACAAGCTGAAATCATTAGCGCCACCACGCTGCTGGAACAACACAACATAATGCTTCGAACATAATACTATTTTCAAATGCCAAATCTAAATTTCAATGAGTCTATTGCAAAGGTGGAAGTTGATTGCATATCTTCTGGTGCTGGTCAACTGCAACACCAAACCCGCGAAGTCGTCATGGAAACCCCCCTCACCATCGAGATTCAAGACGTCGGCACTTATACGCTGATGTGCACTCCGGTGGCCCAGATGGAACTGGCGGTCGGTTTTGCCTTTACCGAAGGACTAATCCGTAAAAAAGATGACATTACCATGTTGTTGCGTTGTCCCGACGACCCCCTGGTTATACGTATGCAAATATCAAATCCCCCAAAGACCGGGGATAGAACACGTAGTTTGCTTATTATCAGCTCCTGTGGAATGTGCGGCAGTGGGGATATCAACAAGGTTATCAAATCTCTGCCTAAGGCCGGTGATTCGCTCCGGATTTCCAAACCGGATTTGACAGCCATGACTGATACCTTAAAGCAACGACAGGATATTTTTCAACGCACCGGCGGCACACACGCTGTCGCCCTGGTAAAAAATGGGGAAATCGTGGCTCTGGGTGAAGACGTTGGCAGGCATAACGCCTTTGATAAGGCAGTCGGTTCTTGCATATTAAATCAAATCCCCATCCCCGGCAGTTCTGCTGTTCTATCCGGGCGCGTAAGCTTTGAAATGGCAGCTAAGGCCGCCCGCGCCGGTGTGGAACTAATTGCCGCCGTCTCAGCACCTACAACCCTGGCTCTGGAAACAGCCCGACACTGCCACATTACTCTGTGTGGTTTTGTCCGTGGTGACCAGGCCACGATATATTGTCACTCCCAGAGAATAATATGAGGTTGGTAAAAGATAAACTTTCCCCTTCCAGGACAACCTAACAATCCATATTCTTATGCCTCATTCCAGCGATCGTAGAATTCCACATAATTGTTCCGCTTATCACCGGACAGAAGTTCGATGGCAGAACGTGGATGCTGATTGAAGTGGGCGGTAATGAAATATGGTATCAGGGCCCCCCACTCCATTTCTTTGTGAAGGGGAACAAAGTAATCCTGAATACACTGAAGAACGGGCCGAAGATTGAACTTGGGATTTCTCAGGAATCCTAACAGATATTCCATAGGACAATTGCCCGCCCCCCTGCCGATGCCGTTAATCGTCGCATCAAGACGATTGGCTCCGGCAACTATGGCCTCGATAGTATTGGCATATGCCAACTGCTGATTGTTATGGGCATGAATACCAATTTCCTTACCGGTTCCCTTGACGGCTTTCGTATAGCGTTTAATATAGTCGCGCACCTGCTCGGAATAAAACACCCCGAAACTATCAACTAAAACAACTACATCTGCTTCGGTCTCACTAAAAATCTCCAGAGCTTCCTGCAGTTCTCGCTCCTGCACAGTGGAGACGGCCATCAGATTGGCAGTCACTTCATATCCCTGATCTTTGGCATATTTGATCATATCTACGGCTGTGGGGATCTGATGAATATACATAGCCACTCGGATCATATCTAAAACGGACTGATCTTTAGGAATTATGTCCCTTTTATAATCTGATTTCTCAGCATCCGCCATGGCTGACAGTTTCAGGTTGCTCTCATTGTCCTCGACTATCCGGCGCAGATCATCTTCGTCGCAGTATTTCCAGGCACCGTGTTTATCCGGAGCAAAGATTTTCTTATCGTTCTTATAGCCCAGTTCCATGTAATCCACACCTGCAGCCACACAGGTCTTATAGACCGCTTTGACAATATCATCATCAAACAAATGATTATTGATCAAACCACCATCTCGAATCGTACAATCGAGAATTTTAATCTCCGGACGATAATCCACCCAGGGTGCCCCTTTCATAGATACTCCTATTCATAAAAAAACTGGTTCCATATTTAATTTACTCCCCAGAAAAAAGGGAATCACTATTTATAGACTTTTTATATTAGCATACAAATTAGGTATTTACAAGATTATTTTAGGTCTGATAATAATGGTATGAAATATAAAGAATCCATTATAACGGTGGGGCTATCCCCCTGCTGGGACCATCTTTGCCTAATGGATGGCGTTGATTGGCAGGAGCACAAGTTGATCGATCAACAAATCACACTCCCGGCGGGTAAGGCTCTTAATGTTTCCCGGGCTCTGGCCTGGATGAAGACCCCCAGTACCGCTGCCGGTTTATGGGGTAAAGATGATTATCCGCAGATGATCCGGGATTTGGCTGAATTAAAGCGTTTCATTAAAATTCGATTTACTAAGGTGGAAGGATCAACCCGACGCAATATCAATATTATCGACACCAGGAATCAGCGGGATATGCATCTACGTTCAACCAGCGATCTATCCTCGGAAAAGTCGTTAAAAAAACTACGTACTGATCTTTTAAAATGTGTAAATAAGAATAGCATATGTGTGTTTGCCGGCTCACTGGGAAACTCCCGTTACCTGCCGGAAGTATTGAATATTATAAAGTCGTGCAGGGACAAAGGAGCCATGTTAGCTATAGATACCTCCGGTTCAGCCTTACGTACACTTCTTAAAGAAGGAGGAATATGGCTGCTCAAACCTAATGTACAGGAGTTGCAGGAGCTGCTGGGCGAGCCTATCAAGGATACATCCCAATCGCTAGTGCAGGCCGGCATACGATTATTGGACAGGGTGGACAACATACTCATCAGCCGTGGTGAAAATGGAGCGCTGCTTATAACAAATGATTGTTGTTATCAGGCCCAATGTATAGACACATCTCATAAACCCATATCTACAGTAGGTTGTGGAGATTTTTTATTAGCAGGATTCCTAATGGACTACCGACGAAAAGTTGATATGCCTCAGGCCCTGAAATCCGGGATTCAGGCTGCAACCGCACGCACCTGGGGGCTGGTTGATAAAAAGTCCTGGACTAAGGTCCAAAAAAAAATAAAAGTCTCCATAGAAAAAATCGACAATCCCGTCAAAAACCTCCCCAAAACTCATTAATCACTGTTTTTTGGCTGTTTTTTCATAGTCTAACCGGGCAATCTTTTTAGGCGACGTTCCTCTAATTTCAATCCAAATTTTACCTGTAAATTGGACTTATGAAAATTTCAGGTCTAAAATATTACAAAATGAAGAGTCTGTAAAGTTGATGATAAGCCCAATAATTGCAGCGATCCATAAATGAGATGTGGTAAATTGGATATGTCTCTGGCGCCTTTTATAGGGTGCAGGCGTCCTTCATTAAGTTAAGTAGTACGCAGGGGTGATCGTCGGCTCGCCCACCCTTGCGATACAAGGCCCAGCCCATTGTTTTGGCTGGGCTTTTTTATATCCATTTCGTGGGTAATATTTTCTTATCATGACTTTATTTGTAGAGATGCCAGAGCCGTAGCAGTGTCCTCCGCCACATCAAATAAGGAATCCAACCCGGTCAGCAGAAATACCCCCCATACCTGTATGGCAATCCCACATAGACAAAGGCGATGTTTTTCATCCAAAACTACCTTACGCAGTTTTAATAATCGTGAAATATTGGAAGAATTGAGGAATTTCACACTGGCAAAATTAAGAACTATATCCTTGGGATCCTTTTCGACCCTCTCGGTCATAGCTGTTAACTCATCCGACAATTCCGGATCATCTGCCAAATCCACTACGATTATATCTTCGGACCATTCTTGAGTAGCCATGATTTATATCCCTTCAAAGTTTTATCCAGATTCGAGACAAAAAAATCGATAACGATTGTTGAAATTAACAAACAATTTAGCTCCTGTCAACAAAACACTTACATACCATATACATCTGATTCACTCCTCTGATAGGATTAAAATATATTATTTGGTAAGTATATTTAATCGCAAACATAATCAATCCAAGCTCATCTCTGTCCTAAAAACACCAAAACCGCATAACTTGATGTTTTATTTCACGTTATGACGATTAAAATAATTTCTTAATCAATGACAACCAGAATTTTATATAAAAATGATTGACATATATTATGGATTAAATACACTCTATTAGGAGTGTTATAGGAGTGTTAATATTGATGAATGTCGAAAATAGCACAAAAAAAAGGGCTGACAAGGTAACTATTAAGATTCCACGTCCTTTGTATGAAAAAGTTGCACAGGTTATCGACGGAGCCGGGTATAATTCAGTAACCGACTTTGCCGTTTATGTGCTTCGGGATCTTGTGGCATGTCATGAACTCTCAAGTATGAAGACATCCTCTGCCAAGGAATTGGAAAAAGTTAAACAACGTTTGCATGCCCTGGGCTATCTCCAATAGTAACTATTTTTTACTTGCCCTTATTTAAAGGAAGTATTATGAAAACATTACATTTAAGAATTTTTGTACCCACTTCACTCACACTCTTATTGATGCTCAGTTATACATTTGCCCAGGACCAGACACAACCCCCCGAGCATTCAGATAAAGCAGCTAAAATAATTAAGAGTTTTTCACAGCATCTTGCTGGCCTTTCCAGTTATAGTGTGGAAATTATAAACAAAAAACAACTCGACCTGGGAGAAATAATACAGATTTTACGGGATGATTTTGTCCTGGCTGTGCAGCGGCCGAATCAGTTAGCTTTGATCAACAAGAAAGGGATATTAGCCCCGACCATAGTTAATAACGGCCAAAATATATTTTTATATCTCCCAGGTTTAAATCAGTATCAAATAACCGAAGCCCCGGCTACCCTGAAGGAATTATTTACTCCTAAAAATCTTGTTGGTAGTATATTGCAACAAACTATATTGATGTCAGACGCTCTGGTCTCCAATAATCCTGAAGAGCTAATATTACATGGTATTACAGAAAAAGCCTATTTGGATACAGAAAAAATCGAAGGGGTGACATGTCACCATATAACATTAAAAAAATGGGACTATAATTGGCATATATGGGTGAAAGCTGGAGACAAACCATTTCTTCGGCGGATAGAGGTTGATGTGGACCAGCCGCCGACCCAGGCAAAACTGACCTGGAATTTCTTGAACTGGCACACGGATATATCACAGAACTTGTTCGACATACCCAACCCCAGCGGGGCCCAGAGGGTAAACCAATTTGGCCAAAACAAATTAATAGGGAAATTAGCACCTAATTTCAAAATGTCATTGCTGGATGGAGGACAGATGGAACTTGCGCAACATCGGGGAAATGATGTTGTGGTTCTATATTTCTGGGGGCCCAATTGTCCTGCCTGTCGTTCGGGTATGCCCTTTATAAACAAATTAGCCCAGGATTACAAAGACCGGAAAGTTGTGGTCTTTGCAGTAAATGCAACCGAAAATATTGACACTATTAAGAATTATTTTGAAAAATCAGGTTACAAGATTCCTGCAGCTATCCAAAGGGGATACGGCCGTCCCGAAGTCAGTATGTCCTATGGGGTGGAAGGCATTCCGCAAACCGTAATTATTGGCAAGAAGGGATATGTACAAAATATTTATGTCGGCTACAACTTTGAAATCAGAAACCTTATCATTAAGGATATCGAGAAACTCTTATCCGGACAAGATATTGCTTATCTGACAAAATCAGAAGAAAAGAACCCCGGCACCATTGATCTCTCTTGTGAAAATATCAAATTTGAGCCGTCACCCGTCAAAGCCGGGCAGAATACAACCTTTAACTGCACACTGAAAAATCAAGGCACCAGAAACGCCCAGCCCCGAAGCTATAAACTCGGCCTGCTATTGAACAACAGGCAGGTATTTTTTAGTCCGGTTTCTCAGGAGATACCCGCAGGTAAATCAGTCCAATTCACTCTGGACAAAAATTTCTGGAATCTTATCATAAACAAACCGGGTAGTTACAAATACGTACTCATGATCGATCCCGATAATTCAATTAATGAGACCTCTGAATCCAATAACGTTCTCTCCGGCACACTTGAGGTGGGAGTTGCAGAAAAAAACTAACACACGTACATTGTGGCATTGGCCTATGTGTTAGGGTCGATATTTGTAGTGGTTTTTGTTGTTCTTATAACCTGGTTGATCCTTACATATTTGCGATCTGTCATTTTGGGAATTATCATGATTGCTCTGGGCATAACGAAAATCTGAAAACTCTTCATAGACAAATAGCTGACAGTAATGCTTAAACCTAAACCTAAATTGATTGTTTTGAGTATTGATGGGGTACCTATTGATCTTTTAAAAAGGCTTATGCAAGAAGGTGTCATGCCGAATTTGGCCGAATTGGCCTCTCACGTGGGTATTAGGTCCATGCACTCAGTGCACCCGACTGTTTCATGCGTAGCCTGGGCCGGTTATTCTACCGGCATGAATCCGGGCAAGCACGGCATTTATGGCTTCATCGATCGTCAGCCGAATAGTTACAATTTGATGCTTCCCAACTCTTCCAACCTGGCTGCCGAAAATATCTGGCAAATACTTTCTCGAGCTGGTATGCGGGTGTTCGGTTTGAATGTACCCAGCACCTATCCCCCCAAGGAGGTAAATGGCATACTAATCGGCGGATTCTTAGCTCCTAGTTTGGAAAAAGTCGCATATCCCAGTCAAGAAAGTGATTATCTCAGTTCCATAGACTATCGTATCGACAGCGATGCCCAGTTGGCCAGGCGTAACAAGCGGGCCATGTTGGAGGATCTGGATATCACTCTGGCCCGACGTATGGAAGCCATGTTTCATTATCTCCAAAAGGACAACTGGAATTTCTTTCATACCCACATAATGGGTACTGATCGCATCAATCATTTCCTTTGGCAGAAGATGGAACAAGGCGACCCGGAATTTTACCACGGCTTCCGTGACTATTATGCCCGAATCGATCGGGCCGTCGGAAAACTACTGGAACAGTTGGACGACAATACTCCTCTTATGATATTCAGTGATCATGGCTTTTGCGCCCTCAAACAGGAAGTGCAGCTTTCCCGCTATCTGGTCCAAACAGGTTGGACAATACCAGCAGAAACAATTAAACACCCTCTTTCTATCGAGCCGTCAAAATCGCGGGCCTACTGCCTGATTCCCGGTCGAATTTATATCAATCTTCAGGGGCGTGAACCGGGCGGGATAGTACCTTTGGAAGAGTATCAACAGACAAGAGAGCAGTTGACGAACGACTTATTAAAGTTGCAGGACCCTGACACCGGCTCCCAGGTAATCCGTAAGGTAATCCCCAGAGAAGACATCTATTGGCCCAGCACCTCCCATGGGCCGCTTGATTTGCCCCCTGCTCAGGTAGCCACACATGATGGTACTTTCGGACGAGCCGCTGATTTAATCGCTATCCCATTCGATGGCTATGATCTGAAATTGGGCCTGGCCGGCAAGACAATCTTCCAAAAGACTCAACTGGAGGGCATGCATACTTACCATGACGCCTTTGTCATAGCCCGGCATGTCGATCTCCCTACAGACAATTTGGAAATTATGATGTTGACCCAGGCGATCTTGAAAAAGCTCGCTGTAGAGCCGCCTGTGGACATGGATGGTATCGGCAAGGCTGTCACGCCTGTTTTCTAACTATGCTCCTTGGGAAGGCTTAAACCTGCTATACACCGTGTTCAATTCCAGCTAAAAGGTGCGTGATTTATGGACAGATTGGACGAATTAGAAAACCAAAGCATTTATATTATTCGAGAGGCATATTATCATTACAAGAAGCTGGCTATTTTATGGTCGGTAGGTAAAGATTCGACCACTCTGGTCTGGTTATGTCGCAAGGCTTTTTTAGGAAATGTCCCTATCCCCCTGCTTCACATCGACACCAGCTACAAATTCCCTCAAATGTATAAATTTCGTGATGAATACAGCAAAAAGTGGAACCTGCAGCTGATTATTGCCCGAAATGAGCAGGCTCTTTCTTCGGGTATGAAAAGCGACCGCAAGCTTGAGTGCTGCAACGCCCTAAAGACCGAAGGACTCAAGCAGGCAATTACCCAACATGGTTTCGAGGCCTTGTTGTTGGGCATCCGCCGGGACGAACACGGCATACGTGCCAAGGAGCGTTATTTCTCACCTCGCGACGAAGAATTTCAGTGGAATTATCAGGATCAGCCTCCTGAACTTTGGGATCAGTATAAAAATCAGGCCCAGGAAAAAACTCACATCCGTGTTCATCCTCTGCTCCACTGGACCGAGAAGGACATCTGGTATTACATCAAGCGTGAGAATATCCCTGTCACGGAACTATATTTTGCCAAAAACGGCAAACGCTATCGCAGCATTGGTTGCGTACCTTGCTGTGCGCCGATCGATTCACAGGCCGGTACCATAGATGAAATCATCCAGGAACTGGAAACAACCACTACTTCCGAACGCGCCGGCCGAGCTCAGGATAAAGAAGATACTTATACCATGCAGAAACTACGGGCCCTTGGTTACATGTAACAATATTTCACAATGACACTAATTTTAAAATAATGACTAAGCAAGAGGACATAAAGACAAGTGACAATTCGTGACAATTTGAAGTTTGTTGCCGTGGGCCACGTCGATCACGGTAAAAGCACCCTAATCGGTCGCCTGCTATATGACACAGGCTCACTCCCACCCGACAAAATGGACGAGGTACGGCGATTCAGTGAATCGGCCGACGGTGTACCGGAATTTGCCTTTGTAATGGATCACTTGGAAGAAGAACGGCAAAAAAGGATTACTATTGATACAGCTCAAATATTCTTCAAGACGGACAAAAGAGAATACACCATCATCGATGCTCCCGGACACAAACAATTTCTCAAAAACATGATTACCGGCTCCACTCAGGCCCAGGCCGCTCTGTTATTGGTGGATGTTAAGGAAGGTCTCCGGGAACAGACTCACCGTCATTCTTATTTGCTTAGTCTTTTGGGTATCAAACAATTAGTAGTTGTAATTAATAAAATGGATCTGATTGAATATAGCCTGCAGGGTTTTACTGATATTAGCAATGCTATTACGGCTCGCTTAAATGAACTTGGCCTAAAGCCGTTAGCCGTAATTCCAATCTCCGCCCGATTAGGGGACAACGTAGCTACCAAAAGCAGGAATATTTCCTGGTATGCAGGTCCCACCCTGCTGGAAGCCCTTGATGAATTGCAACCTACATCAAACCTCCAGCAGAAATATCTACGTCTTCCTATCCAGGACACCTATGAGATAGAAGACGAAAAAGTATTAGTAGGTCGCATTGCTTCCGGCTCCCTGAATATAGGACAATCAGTAATGCTTCAACCATCGGGTGAATTGACCTCGATTAAGGCCATAAGGAAGTGGCCAAATAATCCAGACTCCGTCGGCCCGGGCGAATCGATTGGACTGGTTCTTGCTGATGACAATATATTCGACAGCCCAGCACAGCGAGGAAATATAATTTGCTCCGTGGACGATTCCCCGGATATCAGTAACCAACTCACCGCTACTGTTTTCTGGATGAACCCTCGTCCCCTGCACAAAGGGGACACCCTCATTTTCAAATGCGCTACCCAGCAGGTTCCCTGCCGAGTCAGCCGGATAAACGACCGTCTTAATTCCTCCACCCTGGAAATCATCGAGCCAAACGCTGATAAATTACAAGATACAGAGGTAGCACGCCTGATCTTGCAAATGGAACATGATATCTGTACCGATCCCTTTGAGCAGATCCCCGAGTTGGGCCGGTTCGTCCTCATGCGTGACAACGATACCGTAGCGGGCGGAATTATCCTTTAAAATCAACATCTCTATTTTCAGACAAAATCCCCTCCAGGGCTTCTAATCCTTCCTTTAAGCAAAAAAAAAACGTTTTTTTTGTAATTTTATTAAACCAGCTACGACTGCTATAGTAATAAACCGTTGTAGAATAAAGAGATACATAAATATTATCGGATTAGCATATGCCTTCTTGCGTATCCCGCAGGCATAATTACAATAAGAGCGGTTCTTAAATATTCTCGATCCGGGAGGATAAAACTATGTTGTCTTTTTTTGATGATTACGCTGGGATGGAACTGTTCTTCCTGATTTGTGCTGGGATCGGCGGCGCCTTATTCCTATTTCGGCTGGCCCTTATGTTTATGGGCGGCGATACGGACGTTGACATCGATGGTGACATTGATATCGATGTGGATATGGATGGCGATTTGGATGCTGACGCCGGTGGCGATTCGGATGTAAGCTTCAAATTACTATCCTTGCAGGGACTCACCGGTTTCTTACTCATGTTTGGCCTGGTGGGCTTGGCCATGATGCGACAGAGCCACCAGGGCATAGTTGTCTCGTTGGCAGCGGCAACTGCCGCCGGCGCTCTTACTTTCTGGGTTATGCAGTGGATATTTGAAAAAGCCAAAGCCTTACAATCAACCGGCAATATAAATATCAAAAACGCTATTGGTCAGCAAGGCGATGTATATTTAACTATCCCCCCCCATGGCCGTGGTCAGGTTCGCGTGAACGTTCAAGACCACTTGAAGGTATGGGAAGCTACCACTGAAAGTGATCAGGAAATCGAAACCGGCCAACGCATTCGTGTTATAAGTATAGTGTCGGGCAATATATTAGTTGTGGAAAAATTGGACTAATTCGTACTATTAATTTTCAGACTTTTTTTAGGGACAAGGTTGATTTTTTATAGGAGGCTACAATGATTAATTTTGAATTAGGAAATATCTTGGCAGTATTTGGGAGTTGGTGGGCCATAACTGTTATCGCTGGCCTGTTAGTTATATTTGCCCTCTGTCTATTTTTGGCATCGCGCTACAAGAGGTGCCCCTCAGATAGAATTCTGGTAGTCTATGGTAAAGTAGGCCGGGATCAATCAGCTCGATGTATCCATGGTGGCGGTACGTTTATCTGGCCTCTGATACAGGATTACGCCTTTCTAAGCCTGACTCCCATGACCATTAGCATTCCCCTCCAGAACGCCCTTTCCCTGCAAAATATCCGTATTAACGTGCCCAGTACTTTCACCGTGGGCGTCAGCACTGAAAGGGGTATCATGGGCAATGCCGCCGAACGACTCTTGCGACTACCCGCCCGCGAAATTGAAGAGATGGCCAAGGAAATTATATTTGGCCAACTGCGTCTCACCGTTGCCTCACTTACCATCGAGCAGATAAATCAGGACCGCGAAAGCTTCCTGGAGTCGATCCGTAAAAACGTAGAACCGGAACTCAATAAGATCGGCCTCTATTTAATCAACGTAAACATCACCGACATAACCGATGAATCGGATTATATTGAAAGTATCGGTAAAAAAGCCGCCGCCGAGGCCATCAATAAAGCCAAGGTCGATGTCGCTGAACAGGAAAAACTTGGTTCAATCGGTGAAGCCGAGGCAAACAGGGAAAAGACTATCCGGGTAGCTGAAAACGTCGCCGAATCAGAAAAGGGACAGAAGCATGCCGAGGCCGACCGGCGCGTTTTCGTACAGCAACAGGAAACCACCGCTGCTATCGGTGAAGCAGACGCTAATCGAGAAAAGGAGATCAAAGTCGCCGAAAACGTCGCCTTGTCGGACAAGGGCAAGAAAAAGGCCGAAGCTGACAAACGTGTTTATGTTGAACAGCAGGAAGCCGAAGCTGTAAAAGGAGAAAAACAGGCTGAAGCAGATCGACGTGTTTACGTTCACGCACAGGAAGCCTTGGCCGTAGATGGTGAGAATAAGGCCAAGGCCGATATCGCCGACTACAACGCCACCCTTGCTACCAAAGAGGCCGCCGCCCTGCAAAAGGGAGAAGTCGCCAGAAGAGAGGCCGAAGTTGAAATCCAAAAAGCACAGTATCTGGCCGAGCAGGAACGCTTAAATGCCGAAGAAGTCGTCAAAAAGGAAATTGACAAACGCAAGATCGAAATTGCTGCAGAAGCCGAAGCCCAGCGCCTCCGCCGCGAAGCCCAGGGCCAGGCCGACGCTATCCTGGCCAAGTACGAAGCCGAAGCCAAGGGTATCCGCCAGGTCCTTGATAGTAAGGCCGCCGGTTATGAGGCCCTGGTTGCCAGTTGTTCCGGCGATGCCCGGGCCGCAGCCACTCTGCTGATGATCGAGAAGATCGAAGAAATTGTCGGGCAGCAGGTCGAGGCCATCAAGAACATCAAGATCGACAAAGTCACCGTTTGGGATTCCGGCGGTGACGGTTCTGGAGGCTCGAGTACTTCCAATTTCCTTTCCAGCCTGATCCGTTCTATTCCGCCTCTCCAGGAGATTACCCGTATGGCTGGTGTGGAACTACCCCAATACTTAGGGAAAACTGCCGAACAGTCTGATGACGAAAGCCCCCAGCCTAAATCATCCCCGGCTCCAAAATCTCCCGCTAAGGATAAAACATAAAAATAAGCACTGGATGTTTGCGCTTAGTTAAATGTAATAATGCTTCAATCGGCTAGAACGTCTAGTGGTGTAATTTCGCTTGCAGGTCCATCCAGTTGTAATTTGACCATAGTATCGATTTCCCGGTGGCATGAATCAGGTATATTAATCGCGACACCATTTGCATCTTGAATAGTCCTCCCTTATTGCTTTTAAGTAGCTTTTCGTCTCTTTCTCCGACTTCGGCTCTATCTTTTGCTCAACACCACAGCCGGTCAAAAGGACAGTGGCGAAATATACCACTAATATACCCATTAAATTCTTTCTCATTACCCTATCCTTTCAAACAGATAGCTTTTAATGGGCTCTGGTGGTTGTGCCCTGGCCGGACAAACTAAAATACCCCTCCAAAAAACAAAAATCAACCTTAATAGTGTAAGTTGCAACACCCTTCGATCGCAATTTTTATTTAGGACAACTTGGACAATTATTAGCTCTTCACTCGTTCCAGATATTCACCACTGCGCGTATCTACCCGGATTAACTCACCATTTTCAATAAAAGGTGGCACATTAATTTGCACACCGGTTTCCAGCACAGCCTTTTTATATTGATTCGTTGCTGTCGCCCCTTTAAGTGGCGGCGGCGTATCGGTAACTATCAGTTCCACCGAGTTAGGAAGAACCACCGTCAACGGCTTACCGTTATAAAACTGTATTTCAACATCGATATTGGGCTTGGCGAACTTCACTCCATCGCCGAACATATCGTTATCGATTGAAATCTGTTCATAGCTGTCTTTATGCATAAAGACGTGTTCGTCGCCGCTGGAATAAAGATATTCATATTGTTGTTTATCCACAAACACCTGCTCCAGTGATTCTTCCGAACGAATCCTCTTGGTCACAATCGTGCCGTCGAGAATATTTTTTAGTTTGGTCTGCAGCACCGCTCCCCCTTTACCAAGCTTAACGTGCTGATAGTCAATCACCTGACAAGGATTATCATCAACCATTACCACCATGCCTTTTTTCATTTCCGTAGCTTTGATCATTGCTAATTACCTGTATTCCTCTCTTGATTACTCTGTTGCCGTCTGCTATTTTTATTGTTATACTCTTAAACTATAAAATGTATGGGCAGGGATCAACCTGCTCAAATCAACAATTAATTTAATCAATTTTGGTACTGCTGTCAACGATAAAGGAGAACCTCATGGCTGTACGTATGGCTGCTGTGGCGGGTCAATTCTATGAATCTTCCCCCCCCAAATGCCTCGCTCACATTGAGCAGATGCTTTCAGCCCGTTCTCTGCCCCCCGATCTACCATCTACTATAGTAGCCGGCATCGTCCCCCATGCCGGTTGGGTATTCAGTGGTGATTTAGCCGGAATGGTCTTCGCCGCAATTAAACAGAAACAGCCTGTGGACACCTTTGTTATTTTCGGCGCTGTACATGCCGTCCGTACCCGCCGGGGCATATTGTATGACACCGGCCAATGGGGCACTCCCCTGGGCACCATCGATGTGGACGAACCACTGGCCGCGGCCATCCTTGACCAGGGCTCTGATCTTATTCAGGCCGACACCTCGGCCCACAGTCGCGAACATTCCATCGAGGTTCAGGTCCCCTTTATCCAGCACCTCTTTCCGGAAGCGAAAATCGTACCCCTGCTTGTCCCCCCCATCGCCGCCTCCCACCAAATCGGCCGGGCGGTTGCTCGTATTATTAAGCAATCCGATCAAAGAATCGTTTGCATCGCCTCTACCGATCTAACCCATTACGGCCCCTCGTATGGCTTTACCCCCATGGGTACCGGTCGTGAAGGCATAAACTGGGCCCGCGAAAAAAACGATCAGATGTTTATCAATCAGGCCCTTGCTATGCAGGCGGACGAAATCGTCGCATCCTCACAATTATATGGCAATGCCTGCGGACCCGGTGCCACCGCTGCCGCTGTAGCTGTTGCTCAAGATCTCGGCTCTGAGCAGGGCATTCTCTTAGCCCACACCACCAGTGCTCAGATCATGGAAGAAAAATTCCAACAGAAAAATTATGACAGTGTCGGCTATGCCGCCATTATTTACGGAACGTAATTATTTTTACCCTCGATTTATTATTAACCCATTTTTATGAAAGGACACAGTAATGAGAAAGAAGCTGATGGCTGTATTAGTGGTATATTTTTCCGCTATCCTCTTAACCGGATGCGGTGATGTACAAAAGACAGCCCCCTATGGCTTGGCGGAAAAAACCCACTCCGCGGTGACACCTGTATCACGTCCAAATGTTAATTGGTGGATGCCGCGCCATAAAAAGGTTTTGGAACAAGTCGCTCAAGGAAATGTGGATTTGATCTTCATTGGTGATTCGATCACTCACGGCTGGGAATCCGGCGGCAAGGAAATATGGCAGCAGTACTATGCCCCGCGTAATGCTGTTAACATGGGCTTTGGTGGCGACCGTACCCAGCATGTCCTTTGGCGCTTAGACAACGGCGAAATAGACGGCATAAAACCCAAATTAGCTATTATCATGATTGGCACAAACAATTCCAACGGCCAGGATAATACTGCCGAGGAAATTGCTGACGGCATAAAAGCTATCTGTGCAACACTGCGGGCTAAATTGCCCAAAACGAAAATTCTTATCCTGGCTATATTCCCCCGCGCCGATGCCTATCAGCGCCTGGACAAAGAGCACGGAGCTGTTTACAACAAACAATGGGCCAAAAACAAAAAGGCCAGCGAGCTGGCTTCAAAAATCGCCGACAATAAATGGATTTATTACCTCAATATCAACCGGGCCTTTCTCGATAACAAAGGCGTCCTAAGTCGCGATATCATGCCGGACCTGCTCCATCCGAACAAAAAGGGTTACCTTATCTGGGCCCAAGCGATAGAGCCGACCGTCAAGAAACTTATGGGCGAAAAATAACCCCCCACCTGTTCATTATACATAAAATATAGAGCCCCTATCGTCATCGACAGGGGCTCTTTTACTGTTTATCATCGGAAAATATTTTATACTTTGATAATTTTACCTTCCTAAAGCTCTTTCCACTTACCTGGTATGGGTACGGGAAATCTTCCGTTTTCATCGGCCTTGACGGGAGGCGGGCTGTCGTAGTTCATTTTGTCAAGGTAATCGCAGAACTGGAAGTTGGACTTCATAATCTCATCCCAGGTAACGGTTTGTCCCGTATGACAGGCCGCCCGACCCATCAGCGTGGTCAGATCTGAATAAACCGCTCGCTTCAATTCATTATGCGGCTTATCGTTGCGGATATGATCGATAAAATCATTCCACTCATACTGCCACGGACTAAAGCGATCTTTTTCCGGACTCCAGACCATATTTTTCCTCTCGATTCTCTGATCCTTATACATATGAACGGTGGCTGCATGGATGTCACCGGAAAACTGGGCTGCACATTTTGTACCGTGTATATATGTTGCAAAATCTGTGCGCGTATGATTCATACGGCGAAAACCGCAGAAAGCCTTTGTTC
>Ga0272443_10002544_pt1 | contig 23107 bp, 39 predicted proteins | sample SSMAcet12_FD_193581 | JGI IMG/M metagenome (GOLD analysis project Ga0272443, IMG submission 193581) | Marine sediment archaeal communities from Little Sippewissett salt marsh, Falmouth, MA, United States - SSM-Acet-12 | ecosystem: Environmental > Aquatic > Marine > Wetlands > Sediment ...
TTTACAGATAATAGCATTTATGAATTTAATGTTAAGATGCAAGAAAGTGCAAGCCCATCAGTTATTTCAAATCGTTCATTTACATCATTTGTAATATTAAATGTACCAGATAACGAAACATTAAATGTTTCTCATTCAGATAGTGACTCTGACTCACTCAGTGACTGGGAAGAACTTTATGTTACATATACTAATCCTTTCCTGAATGACACAGATAACGATGCTGTTAATGACTATGATGAATCTCGTTCAGGATCAGATCCTAACAACTACACAGATACATTAGAGTATACAGAAGATGTACCAGAAGATTGCAACTCAACAGGTTATCTCTATGGAAACTGGAGCTTTTCTGAGCACATAAATGCAACAGGTGTTCTTGAAGAAGAGTGGGTTGAAACAAACGAAAGTGACTGGTATGTTTCTCCAAATTACAATAGCTGGTGGGCAGGTAACTATACATATGAGGTAAACTTAACTGCTATGGATGCTGGAAGAATTAATGCATATACAGTTCTTAACAACTCTGGTCTTAACAGAACACAAGGAGCAGGATGGTTACATTGGAATGCATCAATAGAATCAATCGATCCTCCATATCCATACATCATTTTTGCATATAAAAATGCTTCTTGCTTTGATTGTATTATGTGGCATCAACAAGTTGATGTTCAGGCATGGATTTTACACTGGGATGGACAACAATTTACAGATGTGCATGATGGAACAGTAATAACACTTCCTGAAATAACTGGAACTGATGTTGCTGAAGGGCAATGGGAAGAAGGATACTTCATGGATGGTTGGTATTATAAATACATCTATAATGAACATAATGGATCCATTCGCTTTAAATTCTGGGATGCAACAATGGGATTTGTTACTGAACCAGAAGATTGGTTTGTAGAAACATGGCACACCAACATAACATATGATGATGCAAAATGCCAAGGAATTGGTGTCTTTGATCCAGAAGAGACTGGTGGAATTGTTCAGTGGGATATGGTAAATGTGTGGCAATTAAATTATACAGTGAACAATTCTGATTGGATAAATCTTTCGCATGGTGTTGTTGAGTATAATGTTTCACGACCTCATATGGATTTTCCTGTTTTAGATCTTGCAACATTTTCTGAGGAAGATTTAAGTTTTTACAATAACACACATGAAGGAAATCTTTCTGTTGATTATGTGCGATCGATTATGAAAGACAATTTTACAAATTTAGCAAATATGGAATCAAGAATGTTTAGAAATCCAACTCAATCATCTGGTGAACAAAATGATACAGTGTATTATTATTCTTGTATAGTAGATAACAATACAGCAGTATATCCTGATGAATATGATGAGTTCCTTCGATTGCATATTCAAATGTGCCCAGAGGATAAAATACGAGATAGTGAATATATTGATTTTCTTATTGGAATAGATACTGACAACAATCGTCAGCAAGACAAATGGGATAGAGTGTATTGGGCATATGCTAATGATGATTATGAAATGGTTAATTTTTCATATAATGGTTATGGAGATCCAATAGAAAACAATGGAACATTCAACATTTTTAATACCTCAAACAGTTCTACTTTGAACTTGCATCGCTATGGTACACACATAAATTTAATAGCAAACATTCCTCTTGCTGATTTGAAAAAGTCAAATGGAGAACAGCTTACAAGTGGAGATACATTTGGTTTGTGCGTCATAACTACAAATGCAGATGCAGCAACATTTAATGAACGACCATGTGTTTGGCAGAATTGGAATGAAACATCTGAAACATATTTCTGGGATGAAGATGAAGGATTTGAATCAGCAACTGAATATTTCTTCAATTATTCAGATGAGCACGATGGACCACTAGGAAATGCAACCTCAATGGGCAGATGGGGAGAAGGAAAGATTGTTGGAACAATGAATGAATTTGAGGGAAAGCAATCAACTAACTTGTCAATAAACAAAACTGTGTGGAATAATGACACACTTGAATGGGTTACTCGCTACAATGCTACAGAAGGAGAAAAAGTAAGATTTAATATTACTGTTGTAAACACTGGTTCAGTTTCTCATAATCTTGTTGTAAGAGATAACCACTATGATGCAGTTCGACAGTATGAGGATGGAAGCACATGGCTTACATATCCTGATCACACAAGAGTAAATCACGAGCCAAACTTTACTTCTTGGGAAGATGGTTCTTGTTATGGAATGCCCCATGGACATTTATATTGGTATATCAGTGGAACAAACCTTTCAGCACATGGATTTGATGAAACTGGAGCAACTCTTTGGTTAGAATTTAATATGACCATCAATACTGTGAACTATTCTGAAAATGAAGCAGGAGCAACTTTCTGTGATGGAAATTATGATTGGTGGGATGATGATTTTAACACTTCTATACACGAAAACATTTGGCTCAATGAAAAGTTCAATGTGAATATAACCTGTAATTGCACAGATATTTCTGAAGAATCAAAATGGACAATTTCAGAGCACATAAATCGTCCATGTGTAGATAGTGAGTGTTACGACGAGGAATGGTTTGAATACGAGACCAATTATACCTCTTGGGAACCATGGAATGACTCTTGGCACAACTTTGGCAATAAAGATTGGAATTGGACATATCATTACAATGGAACTGGAGATGATATGAATCTTTCTTACACTATAGCAAATTATAGTTGTACAAACAGATCGTTCAGTTTGTTGAGAATGAGATACAATGTAACAGATCCATATTATGAAGAAGGAATAGATTATGAACCCTGTGTTGGAATTATTTACAACTTCCAAAATCACTCTTACTTCGATATGGTTCTTTATTCATATCAGTCATTATACTTAATTTCAAATAGAGATGGTGTCTTATTTGATAGTGTAGATGGACAAATTATAGCTGGTCAGGATGATGCTACAAATCACTATTTCCCAAAAGCAGGTGGTTGGACAACGAATATTTCAAAAAAACCATCAACAGTGAGACCTGGATATTATGGAGTATGGGCAAAAACATTGTGGAATGGAATGTGCAATAAATTACAAACAAAAGCATGGAATATAAATGATACACATCCATTTGCTCTTGAGTATGAGCCTCCAGGATGGATTTTTGATGGAGAAACTTCTCTTAATGAGCCAATAAACTCAAGTTGCTTTGGTCTTGTTGTTTGGAGCAACACATCATATAACTTTACAGCTGACTTTGACTTTATAGAAGAATGGAGATTAAATTATTCAAGAGATCCAAATGCAACAGCATCACAACTAGAAAATCATTCTGTATATGGAAGCGATGGAATACCTCTAATGAAGTTCCCTGTATATAACAAATCTTATTATGAAATTGACTATGTAGATTGGCTTTATAATTGTTATGATGAGTATTTCATTGGGAACATCAGTAGTCAGGAATATGCAGATTGTACAAGTTGTTTTTACCAAAATCTTACAAATCGAATGAGCATGGTTTCAAGAGCTTTTGAAATAAATGATTCTATTGAAGATGCAGGTGGACCAGAAACAAGTGAAGATACAGAAAATCAGAATGACACAATTTATTATTATACAGCAGTGTTTACAGATCTTTTATCATTTGATTATCCATATAACAATTCACTCTTCTTCCATATTGAAGAGTGTGCTGATGGTACAGATGATAGTTATGATGGAGTAATTGTTTGTATAGATGTCGACAACGATATGACATGGGATGACAATGATATAGCAATTTATTCACAAAGAGTGTGGGCAGGAAGTTGGGATACAAGAACAATTGTTTACAATGGAACAACTGAAAAATACAATGTGTGGGAATCAGAAGAATATGCAGGCAACATTGGCACATTTTTTATTTATGATGATGGACCACTTGGTTGGCAATTGGAATATTTTTCTTATTTGCCTTTAATGCATCGCTTTGGACAGCATAGAGCATATGAACTGAACATACCTCTTTACCATTTTGAAAAAGGAGCTGTTGGCTCTGGAAATTACTTACAGGCGAATGATACATTTGGTCTTCATGTAATGACAGTTGATGATGATTCTCACTATTGTCCAGTTTGGGAGAACTGGAATGAATCAGCTTGCACAAATTATACAATAAATGATAACAATGCAAGTGCAATGTGGAATCTATATATGAATTGTACAAACTGGGGAGAAGCGTGGGACTTTGAAAATGGTATATGGAATGGAGTTGACATAAACAACATGCAATACTGGGGACATGGAAGAATTGGAAATGGATCAGGTGATCTAACTTATTTGAGGTACACTATAAATATGACAAAAACAGCAAACATTTCAGTTGTATCTAATATATCTATAAACTCAACTATAAATTACACTATAACAATTTGTAATGATGGTGATTCAACTGTAGAAAATGTTACTGTAAATGACAGCTTGCCTCCATGCATGGATCTTATAGATTGCTCTCTTGATAGTGCTAATTATTATGAAAACTCTCCTGGAAATTGGACATTTAATGCAACTGATGAACTCGATCCAGAAGAGTGCACATCATTTAACTTTACTGTGAATGTTTCTGCAAACTGTTTGCCTAATGGATCAATTCTTGTGAACTGGGCAAATGCATCAACAAATGAGAGTGCAACTGCAACAGCAAATTGTTCTGTACAGTATGGTGAAAATGAAGCACCAATCATAACAAATCATTATCCTCTTATTAATAGAACAATCACAACCATAACTTTATTGCTCGCAGACATCAATGTTACGATAGAGGATCCAAATGCTGATGAAATGAATCTCTACTTCTTTACAAATAAGACAAATGGATACTATGAAGATTGGAATCCAATTGGGCAGAATTTATCTGTTAGCAATGGAACATATTCTTGCAATCAAACATTTAACTTTAGTTTGGAAATGAATACTCGTTGGAGATGGGGAAATACATATTATTATTTCTCTGCTAATGTCACTGATGGAAAAGTGTGGACAAATGAAACTTTTCCATTCTTAACAGACTATTCGAGGTATAATATGAATGCTGGAAGTGGAACTGGATTAGATAATGATGTCGATGTTCAAGATGCATTGTATTGCTGGAATCATCGACAAGGAGAAAGTGATTATTATGGCATCTATAATGTAGCAGGTGGCGATGAAGATGTCGACGTGCAGGATGCCTTAACAATTTGGAATAATATAACCTGATAAGGTGAAAGAGATGAAAAGAAAAAACAAAAAAATAGGAAACATTATGCTAGGAATAGTCTTGGTACTGAGCTTAATAAACATTATTGCATTGCCTATGCAAGCTGGAGATTACGAACCACAGGCAGACTCAACTGTTATGGGTGCTCTTGCTTCTTCTAAACAAGTTGAAGTTGGAAGCAGCATAACTTTATCCATCTGGATCAATAGCGATGCAGATGATGGTTGTCAAGGATTCAAGTTCAATTATTTTAATTGGACTGCTGGAATCTTTGAGGCAACTGAGGGCACAGCGAGAGATGATGATTCTCGATGGTGGCTCTTTGATGGAGGAACAGCAACAAATGCTACAGGAACTTTTGTGAACACTCAGGGTGGATTAATGACTCCATATACAGATGGTCGCAACTTTACAGCATGTAACATTTCATTTGCTTCACAAGAAATTGGGACTTGTTACTTTACATTCAATGATACAGAAGTGTATGATCAAGTTGCAGGAAATCTAGTCTTTTCAACACTTAACGAAACAGTAATAGTGTATCCACAAAGTCCTGCTTCTTTGGGAGTTTCAGTATACAACATGACAGGCATTAACTTAACATTTACTCCTGGAACTGGTGGTGACAATGTAACATTGTGTGGTAAATCAGGATCATATCCATCAAATCCACAGGATAGTGTTATCTACAATGGTTCATTACATGCATATAATCATAGTGATCTTGAAAATTGTACAACATACAAGTATAGAGCATGGACTTGGAACGATACAGCTGAAATGCACAGTTTATACTACAGGGAAGAATATGGAACAACAGATTGTCCAACGAATTTTACTTTTTCAGGCATAACACCTGCAAAGGGAGCAACAACTGCTAACTGTTCATATAACATTGCTGTAAACCTCACTATAACGAATTCTGGAGGTCATTCAGCAACTTGGTACATAAATACTACTAATGGTGATGCTTGGTCTGGAACAGGTGTTTTAAACACTACTACACCAGCTCAAACAATGACTGGCTTGGATCATGATACATTGTACTATTGGAATGTTACTGCTATCTCTGGATCTGACAAAGCATACAGCAATAACTCATTTACGACTGGTGTTGGTGGTGGAAGTGCTCCAACTGCTTCAAATCCAACTCCATCAAATGGTGCAACTTCTGTTTCAATAAATCCAGCAACATTTAGTGTAGATATTGCTGATACAGAGGGAGATCCAGTTGGGAATGTATCATTCTATTGGAACAATGGAACAAGAATTGGAAAAGATACAACTGTAGCAGTTCCTGGAACAGCATCTGTTAGTGGACCTGCTTATACTCTTGACTATGCAACAACATATCGCTGGTATGCACAAATAGATGATGGATGCAGTAATGCAACCTCTGCAACTTACAGTTTCACAACTGACACAAGAGCAATCACCATAACAAAAGAGTGGGTTGCACATGCAGGAAATTCAACAATACAGGCATGGATTAACATTACAAACAGTGGACAAGCAGATCTTGTAAATGTTGTTGTGAATGATTCAATGGATACTCATGTTGAATATAACACTTCTGTTCCTGTTGCAAATTGGACTGGTGCTGGTTGGATTTCATTCTTGGAGCCAACATTTAAGTCAGCTGAAACACAAAGCATTATGATCTGGTTTAATGTGACTGATTTTAGATTAGCAAATAACACAGCAATCAATAATGCTGCAAATGTTACTGAGGGCAATGTAACATTTACTGCAACAGCTCCATCAGCTTTGAGATATCGTTATGAACTCTACAAGACTGCTAACATAAGTACATTTATGTGGAATACAACTGCTGTAAACTACACAATCAATGTAACAAACACTGGTGACTTTACACTGCACAATGTAACAATCAATGAAAGCATACCTGCAAACTTGACATTTGTTGCTTGTCATGGTGGAACTGCAAATGCTACAAATACCTCGTTCAATATCAGTGATGTAACTCCTGGATCAACAGTGACACTCTATATCGAGTTTAACACAAGTTACAAATCTGCTGGAAAGGCATTGGTTAATGGTACACAGATTTACAACAATGTAACAGCGATAACAAATGAGACAGAAGAGATATTAGAGACGCACTACTTATTTGTTGGTGCAACCACAGAGCTTATTAGAATACGATATGACAGTCATCTCACAGATGTACAGAATATAGGAAACAGTGTTCTCAACATACTGGGTGTTCTCCTCATAATTGGGTCCATTATGTTGATCGTGTATGTTGTGAACAGGTACAACCTCTTTGGAGGTGGTGAATAGGCACGAAGAGAGGAGACCTGCAAAAGTTCCATTTTTGCTTTCCTCTTCCTTGAATCCAAGCAGGTCTCTTCATCTTCACAAAACTAGGAGATAAACAATGTATGACATGGGTATGAAAAAGATAAAAAGCAAACCTCTTTTTCCACAGAATGTTAAATTAGATGGTTTTCCACCAGCACTAAAAACTCCACATCTTAAAAAAGATCGACAGTATTGGCAAACAAACCTGAAACCTCTTGGTGATTTTGATAGAGATGGAAAAAGTAATGTGATAGATTGTTATCCTTATGATCCTTCTCGTCAGGGCATCGCTGAGATAAAAGAGAAAGTTTCAGAAGTTGGAGGCAAACTTAAACAGAAGTTTGATGAGCGAAAAGAGAAGAAAGAAGAAAAGATAATGGGTGAACTTGAACAATCAGAAAGAGAAGAATCGTTTCGTTATATCCTCGTAAAATATTTTGATGGTAACTGGGTGAATCTTGGAGCTTTTACTGTAGAAAATCTCGATGAAGAGATGTACCAGATACAGCAAAACCCAGACATAGAGGCAGTACAGGTAACAAAAGATCAAAATCTTGCTACAAAGCTCAATAGGCAGATGATGATGAGCGAGGCAAAAGAGAAAGTTGTGCATACTGCAAAAGAGGCAGGAAAGTATGCATTAAAAGTTGGAGCAGAGGCAGCAGAACGAGCAACAAGAGCACAGGATATTGCTCCAAGAGCTGCACAAAATATACGATCTGGCACACAGATTAAATCATCAGCAGATATGCAGCAATTTGCAAGTGGTCCATCTGGAAGACCTCCAAGAAGAGCAGTTAATGTTCCAAGTGGAAGACCTCGAGCTTCAATTGGAACTGTTGGAAAAGTGTCAACATTCAATCAGCTTCGCAAAGCTGGAGAAAATATGGAATATAAAAGTCCAGTGGAAAATCGACCATTTGTGGATGAGCAACAGTATGGATATAGTCAAAGAAGTCCAAACTATCAAGAGGTATCAGACTTTGGACCAGCAGTTGTCCCATATCGTCCAATCGCTCGCAGGCAGGTAACAGTTCCAAACAGACCTGCAAAAGCACCAGCTTGGGGATCAACAATAATAGATCTTGGGAGAAGTCAAACAGGTCGACCAATAGGTATGATACCAATGGCAAAGTTTAAGTTTCAAAAACCAATAATGTTAAAATTTGGATATAGGATGGATTAAACATGAAAAAATTCAAACTTGGTGACTATGTCACTGTAAAACCAAATGCAAAAGGAACAGTTTGGGAATCAGGAATAATATTAGACATAAATTCTGAAGGAGCAATTATTGGTTATGGATCAAAGAATTGTCCAAGATGGGCAAGATTATATGGTATGACTGTAAGAGAACCACTTTATAATTTAGAACACAGAAAAGGCGATTAAAAATGGATGATTTCTGGGGAGTTTCCCAAACAAAAGATAAGCAAGGCATAAACCAGCTCAAGTCAGACATCAAAGATACATACGAGTGGGGCAAGAAGAAAGTAGAGAAGCACAGAAACTTTATAAAGATCAAGATTGAAAAGTCCAAGGCACGGAAAGTGCTTGCGTATATGGATAAAAACAACATCGAGTATGAACTATGATACCACTGATCATTAACCACAATGGTGAGCTTTTCGCTCTGAAATCTACTGTTAGTCAACAGAGAGAAGCAATAAAGATAGCAAATAAAATAAAGAAGAAGCATCGTCGTTTTAGAATTAAATTTTTTGAAAACAAATATTGTGTATATGTGGAGGTGAAATAAATGGGATATTATATTTTATATCCAAGAAATAAAAAAGATAAAGTTATATTACAAAGGGCAAGACCATCACAACGAATGTGGAAAAGTTACGGATTTGCAGAAGGTCCATATACTAATTTAACTGAAGTAAAAAAGAGATTATCTGCAATGAATGTTCCCATAGAAAAGAGACCAAAGAATTGTAGATAAATTGGAGGTGAAATAAATATGGCAAAGAAAAAGAAAATGAGCAAGGCAGCAAAAAAGAAAGCTGCAAAGAAGGCATGGAGAACTCGAAGAAAGAAATATGGAAAGAATGGAGTCAAAGGATAGGGTGCTCTTGCACCCATCTCCATGCTTTGAGGTGAATAAATGGAATTTAATCCTCCTGATTATTATGGAATAACAAGGTCTTCTGTAGAAGATTATGCTGAAGATATTGCAAGCAAAATAGTTTTACATAAGTTCAAAGAAGCAGCAAGATTATCTGTTAATTTTCAAAAATTTTATGGAAACGAACTTTATCAAGATATGCTTCAAAGAATATTAAACAAAGGTGTTTCTCAGTATTTATTGAATAAAATGCTTGATCAAATACATAAAATGAAGAAATGAGGTGAAAAATAATGTCAAAAAGTTTGGACAAATTTAGTGCACGATACTATAAATTTAAAGATATGCCCAGTGTTGCAGCATTGAGCTTGGATGGCATCAAGCTGACAAAAGATGTGAAAGACTTCATAAAAAGTCATCACATGACCATAAAAGCTGGATCTGCATACTTTCCAAAGAACAAAAAGAAGCGAAGAATGGGAGCACAGTTTGGGACTCTTGAAAAAAAGAAAAGTGTTAGAGGATATTAATGTCAAAGAAAAAGTGGATTCAGGATGTCGTAAAAGGAAGCAAAGGAGCTTGGTCTCTACATACTATGCTCAACGTGCCAGAAGACTCCAGAATCCCCACCACGCTCCTCAAAGCAATTATTAAAGCAGATATAGGTAAAACTATTAAGAATCCCTGCAAGGCTGGAAAAGCACGAATAAAGGTGACTAAAAAGCTGAAACAGAAAGCATTATTTGCACACAATGTGAGGAAGTGATATGGAAAAACTAATTAATCTATCATCGAAACATGGAGAAAAGAAGATCCCTCGAGGATATAAAAAAGCAACTATGTCAATGATAAAAAACCTCAAGCAAGGTGACTATGTGTGTGCTGATCTTGGTGGCATCGAGTTTGCCTGTGGAAAAGTTGATGAACCCATTCATAAACACTGGCTCAATGGAAATGATACAATATCATTCTGGTCGTATTCTGGGTGGAAACACATCGAGTATGCAAGTCCTGAGGAGATAGTTGCAATAAAGAAAGCTAAATATTAAATTTACACATAAAGTTAAATAATAGAAATAAAATTAGAAATAAGGTGAACATATGTTAGAAAAAGAAGTAATAATATCTGGAATACCAAATGACTTTTGGCAGATACATGATCTCTTTACATTAGAGCCAATAGAGGAATTTAGGACACAAAAGGAAGCAATAAATTATGCCAGAAAGAAAGGTTGGAAAATTATTGCTATAGAATCTCATCCAGGATCATCTGGTGGTCCAGCTTATCCAGTTTATTCAACTAAAAAATACAGAGAAATAAGAAAAGAAAGAATAAGAAGAGTTGGTTGGTAAAATGAATATACCTGATTATTGGGGAGTTGGAGGAGAAACAGTTTTCAGAGTTGCAGTAAGACCAAATGATAAGTTCGAAAATAAATTATTTGAAGATGTTGCAAGAGATATACAATATAAAGATGAATCTTTACTAGAAGCAAAAAGCAGATTAGAAGGAGGATATCACGATTTTATTGAACCATGGATAGATATTATTTATGTAAAAGCTAAAGATGGGGAAGAAGCTGAAGAAAAGGCAAAAAAATATTGGTTAAAGCATGGGTATGTTCCTAGCAGAAAAAATATGTTAAAACATTATATATTTTGGTCATCAGTATCAAATAAAAATATTACAAAAGATATTATTATTTTACCTCATACTTCACAAGAATTTAGAAATGAATTATATAGATGGTGAACATATGAAAAGAACAAAAGTGAGGAAAGCAAAATTTCAAAGAATGAAGGCAAGAACAAATCTCAAAACTCGAAAACCAAAAGTGCAAAAAAGAATTGGAAGAAAAAGTTTTAAGTGGAAAGGTCCAGAAGGACAAGAAAGGAGTGATGAAGAATGAAATATCCAGATTATTGGGGAGTAGGAAAATATGGTGGTATACCAGATGGAGAAAGATCAGATTACGAAAGCTCAGACATTAAAAAACTGTCGACTTCAGATTTAGAACAAATTGAAGCAAACTATGATATTGCACCAACTTTTAATGACATGATAACAGAACTAGAACAAGCAATTAAAATTATAGAAAAAATAAAAAGCAATCCATCAGAAGAAAATCTAAAAAGAATTGAAGTTTGGGGATATGGATGGGCAGGATATGATGATCTCTGGGCAGCTTTGAATAGAGGAAATTATACTGAAGCTATCCAAGTTCTTAAAAGAGATATATCAAATTTAAGAAAGAGAAAAAATATTACAAGAATATTATGGTATATAAAAGATGGAGTAAAACAAGAACTCAAGAGAAGAAGAGGGTATTAAATGAACACAGATAGTTTAATAAGAAAAGCAAAAAAACTTGCTTATGCTGATAATATGCCAGAAGGATATCATTTTATTAAAAAAGGATATTGTTCAAGAATAACAGATGTTATGAAAGTAGGAAATAACATTGTTGTTGCAGATAGGCATGGATCTTTGTTTAAAGTTACAAAGAAACAGTTAGAAGAAATGGTTGATTGTGCAGATAACATTATGATGTGGTGAGGAGTCAGAAAGTAATGTGGTATAAACCTCAGAAAAAAGCAAAAGGCTGGATCAAAGTTATCGACCCACAGCCAGTGTGGCAGATAACAATTAAAGAAGAAGGAAGAACACCATATGAGATTTATGCTGGGACTGAGAAAGCTGAGGAGTACTTCAAAGCAGGATTTCCTGTGAAGATGGTAACCACAGCTGGTGAGCTTCAGCAGGTGGAATAGTAGTATGATACGAATGAATCTTGCAACAACACTTGACGATGCAGTAGCAGGCATCTCTGCATATATGGATCACCATAAAAAGATCAGTGCATTTGATGCATCTTTAATTCTTGCTTATATGTTTGGGCTTGATAAAGAAGAGTTGCTCGATCTTATTATGAGCTACAGAAGTGGTAAAAAAGTAACCACTGCATCAAAGATGAAGTTTGACGACTATTGGGGAGTGAATAGATGATAGAAAAAGTAGTTATAGATGGAAAAACGTATTATGAGATAGATGATTGGGACATACATCTATTATTAACAGCAAGTGAATACAAAAATGCTAAAAAGAGATACATAAAATGGCAGGATCAATTGTATCAAAGGTATGGATAAAATGACGAAACACACCCAAAAAATGACATATAAAATAGTAAAATATGGTAAAAAATGGTTTATCATAGGAAAAAAACAAACATCAGTGTACCCTGTTACATTACACAAAAAATTTTCTTCAGAGAATTCTGCAAAAAAATATCTTAAAAATATAAAAAAGAAAGAAAGGAAATAAGAAAAGAGGGAAAAGAATATGAATTTCAATCCGCCAGATTTTTATGGAATAAAAAAGAAAGCAAAAGAAAATGACAGATATCTTTTATTGATAGTTGATGAAGGTGAATATGATATGGGTTCATGGGGAGGACCAACATATCACACAATAAATTCATCAAACAACATTTCAGATCTTAAAAAAATAGTGAAAGATATGTATAGGAGAAATATTGTTGGTGACTACTATTTGTTTATAGATGATACAGAAGATGAGAGACTATACATGTTTGACGAAAAGAAGAAGAAATGGATAGAACAAGAAGAGTATGAATAAAATGAAAAAAACAATCCAGATGAGATTCAAACCAGAAGCACTTGGCATGGAATTGTCCAAGCCATGTAAATATTGTGGCTGCATGACTGGCTTGTCAGGTGTGTGTGGTATGTGCAAAATAATACATGAAGAATTGGAGGAATAAAATGTTCCCAAAACGAGGATTTGGAAGAAAAGATGGCTCACAGATTGGAAGAAAGCAAGGTGGCAGAGGCAAGAACAGAACTGACACTTGCAGGCATCCTGAGAAAAGAAATAAAAGATGGAGGTGAAATAAAAGATGGCAGCACATGGTCCATTTGCCAACAAAGGCAATGCAAAAGAGTTTGCAACCAAAATGCGAAAGAAAGGTTTTGGAGCAAGTCTCTACAAGAAAAAATCTGGCTGGTGCGTTTCAGTCACTCGCTAGATGGGGAGAAATTCTCAAATCTCCCCCCTTTTTCATTTAAAAGAGGAGTTACAACACATGAAAAACAGCACATTAACATTAATTGATGTTTACAAAGAGTTTGATGGGAAGAAGTTTGATCCCATCGGAGTTTATGATAATGATCAGCGACTCATCAGCGATGTTGTTCGCAACTTTAAGAAACATGGCATCGCTATAAAAGTTGAGCCAATCTCGAAAGAACAAGTTCGCATGTGGAAGCGAAAGTTAAAGGAGAAATAATGGATCACAAACAACTTTGGAAACAAATAAATACAAACAACATCAAACAACATTACTATGGATATGCAAAGAATGTCGTGATATGAAACAGAGAGGAATCATGCCAGACATAAAGGTTGTACATCCAGAATGTCTGGTTGATTTGGGAATAATAACAAGGTGATATAAAATGAAATATGAATTATATGTATTTGGAGGATTATAAAATGGTAAAAATAAAAGCAAAAAAGAATTGTAGATATTGTGGGGGAACAGGTATTGCAGTTCCTTTCTTTGGACCAACGAAAGATTTATGCAACTGTATAAAAGAGCAAATTGAAATAGTTGAAAATAGGTGAAAATATAATGACAGATGTAAGTGGCATAGCTGGCACAACCATGGGAATCATGGGAATGGGCATTGGATTAAGCATACTTGCTAGAACAGCAAAGGATATCAGCGACATAAACAGAAGCACGATGACAGGTCGACCTGTTCGAAGGTCAAGATACTACAAGCCAAAATCAATGAAGTTCAATGTGCCAAAAGGCAGAAGCATGAGATACAAACCAAAGATGAGTGGATTTTACTAGAGAAAAGTATATAATGTTTGGAGGATATATTTATAATATGCAAGATTATGTGACAGCAGAAGATGTTCTATTTGTAGAGGATAAAATTAAAAGTTTACCTTATTATCCAACACCAAATGAGCTTTGGAAAGAAATGAATGGTCATTTTAGAAGGAAAGCAGAGCTTGGAACAATTATAGATTATTTTTTAAGTGAAAATAAAGTATTACTTGGGAAAGATCATCGGCTGATTTGGATTAAAAATCCAAGATTGGATAAACTTCTGCAAAACAGAGGATATGTCTTTTTATGAATTCAAGTGTTATCATCGATAATAGAAGTAAAGAAAAATTATATAAGATATTAAAAAAGAATAATTTGACTTTTGTTTTTAACAAAGCAATTACAGTTTTAAAAACAGATCCTCAAGCAGGAAAAAGAGTTAATAAAGATAGAATTCCAAAAGAACTTATTAAAAAATATCATATAAATAACTTGTTTATATATGATTTGGTAAGAAAACATCCTGGATGGAGATTACTTTATACAATCAAACCAAATGGCAAAGTTAAAATTTTAGTTGTTGTTTTAGAAGTTTTAAAACATAAAAAGTATGATAGACTTTTTAGATATTAATCTTTTTCTAAACACACACCATCATCTATTGGTGGACAATTTATCTCCACCACACACAACTCTTTTATACACCATAACTTATGTATCTCTTTTGGCAAAATCGTTATGACATCCCCAGCTTTTACACCATAAAATTTTCCATCAGCAAGAATATATCCTGTTCCAGACACCATAACTAATGTTTCTGTTTTTTGATAATGATATTTGAGATGGTGATGCTTTCCTGCTCGTAATTTCATAAATTTAATGCTGTATTGTTCATTCTTTGTGAGCAGATGTTCAGTTCCCCATCGTTTTTGCATGCAAACAAATAATAGTGCATGAATTTTTAAGTCTTTGGTATACCCTCCCCCCAGATTTTGGAAAAAGTTTTTATAGTAGATATATGATAACGTATATATAAAAGTATACAAAAAGATATATATCCATTATATAATGAGCATATAACAAAGAGGGAAGAGGTATGGCACAAGTAAATATCAACATTCCTGAAGATATGAAGGAGTGGTTGGATAAGCATCCTGATATTAACAGGAGTGAGCTTTTTAGGCAGGCTGTTAAACAGAAACAAAACTTTTTGAAAGGCAAAGTTTCACCAATAGTATTTGCAGCAACCATTATTGGCATCCTTATGTCAGTAACATTGATTTTAATCTCATTTGTTCCAGTAATGGATAATTTAATTCGAGCACTCATTGCACTTATTGGTGGAATACTTGCAGTAATGGTAATGATAACATATTACATGGAAAAGAGGGATATAAATACAGCAAGAAAGGATGCCTGATTATCGAGATGAAGCACTAACTGTAACTCAGTTTGTTCTATCTCCTGATGTTCCTCCATCAGAAAGGAAATACTTCCAAAAATACTATCTTATGTTCTCCAAGATTATGGCTCTTGGAAACATACAGAGGCAAGATGTGTTTGGACTTCTTTTAGCATTTGATGAGATCTGTATGCTTCTTGAGATGGGACTCTATGATGAGGCACGACAAATCATGGGTCGAGAGGTGATGAAGATGCAGTGCTCCAGATCTATTGGAGGATTCCAAACCATTTGGTCTTCTGGGGGATATAGTAAGAGCGAAAACATTGAACGAGTGCTTTCGCGTCAGCGAGAAAGAGCAACATTAACAGGCAGAATAAAAAAAGCTTTTGGTGGAAAAAAGAGAACAACAAGAAGTAGTGAATACGAAGGAGAATACTAAATATGATTTTTATGATGGCATTTATGATGGTGCTCTTTGGGCTTTTGATGTCAGGATTATCAGCGATGCTTCCAATTCAGACATTAGCAGAAATTCCATACATGTTTCGCATAACTTTGTTTATGGTTGGTGTAGTTATTGCTTGTGTGGGATTTATCCTCTTGTGGGGAAGAGCAAAGAAAACTGGAGCAGATCACTTGCTTGAGCCTGGAAGACCAAGCAGGATCTTGTGGTTTTATGTGTATAGAGATGGCACGATAAAGATTACACCTGCAATGAGGGAGGTTGAAGGTCAACTATATTCACCAGAGATGGATGCACAAATTCAGGATATGAAATCATATCGACTGTTTGATCATCCTGTGCGATTTGTTCCTGAAGGAGTTGGACATGCTGTGGATCTTGGAAAATGTTTGTATGCTCAGTTCTTAAAAACAAAGTATGGATTTGAAAATATGAGGGAAGCACGAGAGGGCAAGAAGTTTATTCCATTTCTTGGAGGATCAAAACAAACTTTAAGTAAAGAATTGACAGATGAAGATATTCAACAGTTTGGTGAGGAGGCATAACTTTGTCACGACTTGGCGAGAGATTTCATCAAAAAAGACAGATGCAACCAGAAGATGAGTTTGAGGAATATCAAGAGTTACAACGATTGCAACCAATAAGAAAACCACAAGAAGAAGATGATGAAAGTGTAGATAAATCTCCTCTTGCAATTGTGAAGGAGATAAAAGAAAACCCATCTCAAAAAGGAACATTTAAAACATTTATTGGAGGTGTTCCTGTGGATCTGCACATACTTGAAGATTATCTTGTAAGAACATCTCCATTTGCTCTAAAGACTGTAATGAGATATCACAATGCTCGAAACATGGAAGAAATTAAAAATTACAGTCGTGGTCCAAATATAAAGATGAATAGTAAAACTATTATTTTGATTATTATGTGTATTGGTATTGCTCTTCTTGGTATCTTTATGATAATGTTTATGCCAAAGATCCTGCAAATGTTTCAGGGTGGCATTTAATGGGAAGAATACTTGATTCACTCAAAAATCAGATAGAAGTGTCAAAGATGCTTTTAAAAGATAAGTGGAATCAAGGTGCTCAAGAGGCTGAGCGATTAAAAAAGAAACAAAAAGAAATGTTAAGGAAGAGGAAAAAACAATGAAAAAGAAAGGAAGTTTTATGTTGTTGTTCATAGCACTTCTTGTGCTAGGAGTTGGCTATCTCGTTTTTTCAACAACAATAAATGCAATTGACGGAACATCACCTCAAATGAATGCAACATGCAGTAATGCTGGAACAATTTATTCAGTATATCCACCAATACTTATGCTGATTGCAATTGTGGCAGTATTTAGCATTATCACTTGGTATATTTCTACACCAGACAGATATTTGAGCACACATAAATTTTTAGAAAAGATTGTGAAGTTCTTGGATACAACGACATATTACTTTGCTTTTGGATTAGCATTTCTTGCAATTTGTGCAGTAACTGTTGTGGCAGTTTACTTGCTGTATTCACTCGTAACATTTGCTGGAGAGTCTGGAATAGGTCTTGAAGTGGGCAAATGGGCACTTCTAATAGTTGGTGCTTACTTTGGAATTGCAGGAGTTGGATATCTGTTTAAGAAATTTATATGGGATAAGTATAAAAAAACAAAAGAGGAAGCTAGATATAAACTTACAATGAAAGAGTTACCAAAAACAACATAAAAAAGAGGAGAAAGAAAATATGTATAAGCAAGGAGTAAAAGTAGATGATATTGAGCAAATGACAAATCTTACATTGGAAAACTTGCTCATGGAAAAATTTAGGGAACTACAATTGGCAAGAGAAGCAGGAGATCCAGACTATTTTGATGCTATTTCTCAAAGCATTGAAATTTTGCTCAAGGCAAGTCCAAATGCACACAACGATTTTATGGCAATAAAAGCAGAGATGGATCAAGAACTTGAACAGGAATACATAAATATTCAGAATGATGCTTCAAAAGCACAAGATGAAATTTATCGAAAATACATTCTTGACTCAAGAACTGCTGAGGCTGATTGGATCTATCGCATAACTTATGAAGAATCGTTAATAGAAGTTTTTCAAAAGAATGGTCTTATTGGATTATTTTCATCTGAAGCTCCTCATATAGAACCAATTGTTGAGCCACAAGCACAACCTGAAGAACAAGAAGAGCAAGAAGAATCTTCAAAGAAGAAAAAGCTCAAGATTGGAAAGCCAAGATTGATGAGACAGCAAGAATAGGTGCATAACAAATGCCATTTGAATCAACTCCTGAGATAATGGGTAAAAAGATCATGGATAGAACAACATCCAGAGATCAAGATCATGGTGGCATTTTGGGAGAACTTACAGGTGCACAGGGTGAAGGAAAAACAGGTGTACTTCTTTCTTTTACCAATAACACTATTGCTGCAAATCCATCAGAAAAGATTTTTTGGAGAGAACAGATGGATGCTCCTCTTCAAACATTTAAGCTTGGACTGGAGAAAATAAAGTTTTTTGTGAAAAAAGGATCTGATGTTGTTTTTAGAGATAGAGATAGGAGACTTAAAGAGATAGAATTAGATCCAATATATTTTCGAGATTATGATGAACTTTATGAGATAGCACCAGCAGGAAGAGCTTCTGTTGTTTTCTTTGACGATGATTATGAATGGATGAAATTTATTCACTATCTGCGAGGAGTTGGTGAGTGGGTCAACATCTTTATTGATGAAATGGCAGATATTGCTCCAGCAGTTTGTAAAGGAGATCTTTATCAACGAGTCATAAATTTTTCCAATGATATGGGTGCTGTCCGAAGATGTATGATGAACTGTTTTTATAACACACAAACTGCTTCTGATGTTCATTGGACTGTAAGAAAAAAAGTGATGCTGAAAGTGTTCTTGCCTGGAGCGACTACTGATAAAAAATCAAGAGTTACACAAAAAGCAATTGATCATTTGGAAAGAAATCCAATAAAAGGAAATGAAGCATTTCTTGATATTGGTGGTGAGTTTGGCATAGTAAGATTTGCAAACATATGGAAACCAAATCCAAAATATCACATAGAGGCACATTATAAAAATGAGTAAAGACAAAAGACAAGAGAGAAAAACTCGAGAAGATACACGATCTGTTCAAGATGAAGTAAAACAGATTATGAAACATAAATTTTTAGATTATCCCTGGCTTACTTATGAAGAGCAGCAAAAGTGGTGTCAACTTATTGATGATGCTCTTTTAAGCAAAGGTGATTGGAAGAAGTTTATTTATCATCTTCCAAATCCAAAGTCTTTTAATAATATAAGAAAAGTAAACTTTGGAAATTTAAGAAGTATACTTAAAAAGATGGTGTCACAAGAGATAGCGACTCATAAAGGAGTTGAGAGCTTTTTTATAACATATCTTGATACTAGGATTAAGATAGATCTGAGGGACTTTTGGAGAGCTTTATACTATGATTTTGAGGATGTTTGTTCTATTGCTTTGAATGAAGCTCTTCATATGTCAGCTGAGTCACCAAAGAAGGCAAAAAGAACATCTTATACTTGGAAAGCTCAAGAAGAGTAAATATTAAATTTAGCAAAACATTTAAATACTACAAATACTATTCTTTTTTTGTAAACAAAAAGGTGACTTAAATGGAAAATGAAAACGAACAAACAGAAAACAGGCAATTGAATACAGACGAGGCTTTTAGTGAATTTAAGAAAACTTTGCAAAGAAAAGGAGTTAAATCCACTGTTGTTGCTATGAATGGTATGGATCGTTTCTTTGCAGATGGTAAAGTTATTGCAGATGTTCGACATAAAAGAAAATTTTCTGTAAAGAGCAAATTCTGTAATGACAATAAAATTACAAATGCTTCTTCAAAAGATGAATTATCATCTATTGTTGATGAAATTATTAAACATTCAGGTATTACAGTTTCAGATACTCCTGTAGTTGCAGAAACTCCCTCTGGTAACACAGAAGTCTTGCTTATTCCTGAGGATTTTGTATACATTCCTCGTAACATTGAAACTGGTAACACTGACTTGGAAGAATTTGAAGATGCAATGAAACAGTGCAAAAATGTGTTGCTTCAAGGTCCAACTGGATCTGGTAAAACTTCATTGGTGCGAAAATATTGTGCAGCACATAACAAACCATACAAGCGAGTTTCATTGAATGGTGGGATTACTGTAGAAGATCTTGTTGGGCACTATGTTTTGAAACACGGAGAATCTCCTTGGATCGATGGTATTCTTACTCGAGCAGCTCGAGAGGGCTGGGTATTAGCTGTTGATGAAATTAATGCAGCATCCCCAGAAGTTCTTTTTGTGCTGAATTCGTTGCTTGATGATGAGCGAATCTTAATCCTCTCAGCAAAAGATGGCGAAGTTATCAAACCACACACTAACTTTCGACTTATTGCTACAATGAATCCCAGCGAACAGGGTTATGCTGGAACAAACGAAATGAACGAGGCACTCTTGGATCGTTTTCAAACGATTATGGAGATTGGCTATAACACACGAGTTGAGCAGAAGATCCTTAAACAAATGGGCATTGACACTGAGAAAACCTCTGCAATTATGGAGTTCACAAAGAAAATCAGAGAAGCATATGCAAGAAGCGAACTCTTTACTCCTTGGTCAACACGAAGTGTTATTAACTTTGCTGAAGCACTCCTGCAAGGAAAAGAGAAGCTTGTAGTGAACAGGTTTAAGTTAAGCGATCGCGATACTGTCAGGGATCTAATGGACACCTTTATCTATCGTACAGAGCCAGTTGGGTCATCAGAACCAGATGAGGATGATCCATACTCATCTTTATAAAATATTAAATTAAGAGAAAGCTTTATATAGTATCTATATATTACTTTATTTATAGGTGACTTAAATGGAAGCAATTAGAAAAAAGATCCGACAACAGCGACTACAGAAGTATGGTCGCATCTTGAGCAGGAGATATGCTCTTAATGTGTATCTTAACAGCATGCGTGCTCTTGGTTACACTGATTCGACGAACAAAGTTGTTATCTGCTCTGACATTGCTAAAAACGACTTCAAGAACTTGGTGTTGCAGAAAGCAGTTGTACTACACGAGATTGGACATGTTCTTTACACAAACAGCGATCTTTGGATGCATCAGGGAATTGACCACACTATTGTAAACATTGTTGAAGATGGACGAATAGAAGAGAGGATTTCTCGTGAATACTCAAAAGCACGATTATATTTCATTTACTTAAATCAGGAGCGACAAAAAATAAAAGCAGATCTTTGGAAAAAAGCATACATCAATAACCCAGAAAAGACAGTACTTGATGCAATGCTTCGTGTTGCAAAGAAATCAACTGGCATTCCTCAGCTACCACAACAATTTACAGATCTTATCATAACACGTATTGGTGGATCAAATTATGATTATATAATGAACAATGTTCAAAAAGCTGTAGAAACAGAAGATGAGCAAGAACTTTACGACTGTGTCAATAACATTGACTCAAAGATGAACACTTTGTTCCCAAAAGATTTACAGTGGTTATCCCGACCAGATCCAACTGGAACAAGCAAAGATTCACTTGATAAGTGTGGCAAAACTTCACTAAAACAAAAAGATCAATCAGAAGCTGACAAAGCTCTTGTTAAAAAGTTGGAAGAAGAACTGGAAAAACAAGCTCAAAAAGTTGCAGATGAAGCATCCAATGAAGCAGAAGATCAAGAAGTAAAGGAGGAAACCAGTGGTAGTGTTTCTTCTGGCAGTGGCGAGGAAGTAGAAGATGAAGATGGAGAATTTTCAGAAAGTGTTAGCGAATCAACATCTACTAATGAAAGCGATGACAACTCTGACAGCGAAGAAACAGAAACCTCCTCTGATGACGATAAACCTCTTCCTGGTGGAACTAATGAAGCAGATGAAGAGCATAGTGGATTATCAAAAGAGGAACTTGATGAATTGGAAGAATCTGGCATTCTTGATGGAATAAATGAGCAACTTGAAAATGAATCATTAACTGATATTCGACAAGAAAGTAGCATTATTCAGGCAAACAGTGCTGAAGCAGATTTCAGCGATTATGGTGAACAAACAGATCTTGATTACATCTGGAGCAAGAAAGGTCCAATCTCCCCAAAGAATTTAGATCCAATAGCACATAAAATTTCACATCTCTTTAAAGCAATTGCTTCTACAGGTGATGGCTGGACACATAACCAAACTCGTGGTCGACTTGAAATGCACAAGCTAACTTCACTGATGTCAGGAAGTTCTCGTCCAAGAGTCTTTAAGAGGAACGACAAGATAAAAGAAGTTGACCTCTCGGCATGTATCCTAGTTGACTGTTCATCTTCTATGGACATGGAATACAGATATGTCCAAGCGATGAGAGCAACATACACTATAACAAAAGCACTTGAGCTTGGCAATTATAACTCAGAAGTTCTTGCATTCTTTGGTGGAAGCGATATTCATGGAATAAAAAGCTTCAATCAAAAAATAGAATATGCAATGCACGAATTTGCTCCTTTCTACAATGGAGGCACACCTTTACATCGTTGCCTTGTTGGAGCAGAGAAGTCACTGGCAAAACAATCTAGCAAGAGAAAAGTTATCATAGTGGTTACTGATGGTGCACCAAATGATCATGAGGCATGCACACAAAAGATAAAACAGCTCGAGGCAAAGGGCATAACTGTGATAGGTGTGCTCATAAGAACAAACAACTTCTATGGAGTATTCAATCAAAGACATACAGTTTCTTGCTATGACATAAACAAGCTTCCTGTACTGATGACTGAGATGATAAAGA